>JAEHJW020006871.1_pt1 | contig 43415 bp, 76 predicted proteins | sample 9271431 | NCBI WGS metagenome assembly JAEHJW02
ACTCTCTGTCAGGGCTTGGCTGATCTCGGGAGTAGCGATCCCAAACATCTGGACGGCTTGACCAATAAGGGCAAGCTGGAGTTTGGGAAACAGAGTGGCATCCTTCGCAAGCTCAAGAACAGCGTCCTTGGGACTAGTTTCGGCCTTTGGCTTGGGCTGGTTCTGGGCTTGAACCAACTGCATCTGCTGCTGTTGCTGTTGTTCTTGGTCCTGTTGTTTCTTTTTCTGATAAACAGACTCGGGATAAACAATGTTCTCGTTCTCCAAACCTGAGTCTTTCACCATCAACTTGAAGACGGTATCGAGATCAATACGATCCGCCCACTGGGGGTTCTGGCCAGCAAATTGCATGAATTGAGCAACCTTACCGGCAACGGCTTCGCGGCTCATGAGCCCCTGGACGCCACGGGCGTTGATCCGGTAATCTCCCTTGATCTCGGGATCATTTGAGAACATGGTGTAGAACTTTGCAATACTGGTGATAAGGGGGATGATGAGGTTCTGTTCGATGTTGAAGATCACAGCCTTAAGCGGAGTGACGGCGGCGTTGAACTGCATACTCGCGCCACTGGAAGTCCGGTTATGCGTTCCCTCACCGCCCATGCCCATAAGCAGATTCGGGATCGTGGTCTGCTCCTGGCTGAAGACCATCGCATCCTGCTGGACGGACTTGATCTGATCCAACCGGCAATCGGGAACAAAGAACTCAACCGGCTTGCCCTGGCTAATTTCGGACTCACGAACCGGCCAAATCTTCCCAGCACGGATCTCAAGTGCGTTAGTTCCCTGCGAGAGCCGATCGGTATTGACCACGACCTGCGGGCGGCTGGAAAGAGCCATGTTGTCCATCTTGGCACGCTCACAGGCGTTGATGGCGTCCTGCGAGTCGAACATGAACTCCGCAACTCCCGCGCCCCAGATGGTATGCGGGACCACAGAGTATGGAGTTACGTAGAACGGAACCCGATCACGGTGCAGGTCGGATACGCGAACCGAGATGACGCGGTTCCCAATCACCCACAGGTTGGCCATGACCTGTTCTTCAAGAAGATCCTTGGGAACGTCAACCCCAGCCTTCTGGAGATCCTTGCCACTCACATAACCCCAACGAACGAGGCAGACAAAACGACCATTCGGTGCGTTCATCTGGATCTGGGCATTGGAAATATTGACGATGGACTCCCAGTATTCAGGGCTCCAATTCCCATCTGGGAACCGCTCAAGAACCTCGTCCACCTTCTCAGCGTTGAATCCCTCCATGTCGCGGAAGTCTCGAAGCTGGGCCCTGTTGAGAACTTTACGGACAATGACGGAGGTGCATTCCTCGATAATACGAGCGCCCGGGTCGGGATAGAAGTCAAACGGAGAAATGACCTCAAGGCTGGGGGAATACTTCTCCTCAAACTCCTCGGCCTGTGGCTTGCCCATAATCAGCGTCTTGACGCGATTGGCAATCGTCTTAAGAACCCCGGGCTCACCTTCCTCGGGCTTTTCTACGGTTTCCTCGTTGTTCTTTACAAGAGGGCCCATGATTACGGAAGTTCCATAAAGGCACAGGTCCAGCATCGAACGAATTACCAGCGAGTTGAAGTTGCTATCAACCAGTCCATCCTCAACCTTCTGCGTCATTGCAGCGGCGGCTTCTTCTGCCTTCATGGCAACACGGGCGCGGATCTCATCTGGAGGCGTGTTGGCAGCGATAAGCGCCTCAACCAGCTTTGGCATATAAGGTTGAGGTGTGGGGTCAATCGTCCACGCATTATCACCCGGAGGAAGGATGATGGGGACAATCATGGACACGGCGGTCTGGACGCGGGGGCGCGTAGCCTGAACAAAGGCACGGCTCGTGGCATTCCCGAAATCCATGTCAGACGGATAAACGCCCTTGTAATTCTGGTGAGCGCGGATCCAAACCTGCTCCTGGATGATCCGAGCCCCCTTGTAGCGGGTGAATTCATCCTGTGTCTTGCGAGCGAGATAATCTGAATTCTGCTCGTCCAACGCCTCAACCAGCGTCTTTACGCCTTCTTCCTCGGGATCAACGGGAGTGTTAAGTAGGTCATCCATTCAAATCTCCTCAGTAGCCGTACTTAGAACTAGGCTTCCACTCCTCGATAGTAAAATCTACGCTGTCTTTACGGCGCCCGTCAATAGTTGCTTTATCTATACTCATAAATGCATATCTCATGGCATCTACAAGGTCGTCATTTACCTTATAGATTTTACCGTTGTCACCCGTTCGATACAGGCGCACTTCATCAATAAGATCCTTGCAAGTCTTGAAGATCCAGAATCTTCCAGACCCAATCCAAGCGCGAATCTTATTGATCGAGGCGTCTACGCTTCCGGGTCCAGCTGGGGCCTTGAAAAGTTTCAGCCCGTGTCCATCATCCTCATAAATCGTGGCGGCTGATATTCCGGTCCCGATGGCCCGATCAAAAGCATGCGGGTCGGTGGAAAACTCCAGCCCCCAGTTGCGTAGATGGGTTGTGTGGGTGATTGGTGTGGCCCCGGCCTTCTTGTATTCCTTGTAGACATAGACGCAACTGGCCTCATCATCTATGGCAATCGCAACCGCACAGGTAGGGTGATCCAGGCCAACATCCAGCCCTCCAATGCGCCTCCAGTGGCGGGGGATCTCGAAGTCTTCACAGACAAACTCATCCTCGGAGAACTGGAATACCTTACCGCTTCCGACAGTAGCGATGCCATTCTCACGGGCATTGCGCTCTGATTCAGATAGACCTGCCAGAAGTTCTTCCTTGGCCTCGTCGCTCAAATGCTTCGCGGACTTCATGGTGAGCCAGTGCTTCCCAACTTTCTCATTGTGCATTAGACCATCGTATAGAGCAGTTACGCCGCCAAGTGGGGTGAATGTGAAACGCATATAGCCATTCTTGGCGATGATACGCATCCTGCACTCATTATAGATATCTTCAGGTGGCTCCTCATCGAACCAGATCCAATCAATGCTGGAGCCCTGGAACTTGTCTCGACCCTGATCATACGAGAAGAACTGGATTGAGGAATAGCCACCGGACACATGCTTGATCTTGGCGATATCAATAGCCTGTGGGATACCGGCCTTCATCAGTAGGCTAAATCCAGATTTGGTGTCATCGGTTTCGATAGCTTCTTTCGGGATCATGCCCGTTCCATATCGCCCGATCTCTCCAAACAGCTTTTCCTGAATCGTGTCTCGGACGCGGACCGCGGATTCACCAACAACCCAGATCTTCACGGGACGGTTAAACCTAACCCCCTTCCAATCCTTCGGGTAAAGGCCGGTGGCATGATACGAGACCTCGGAGCCGCCGGTCCTAGATTTGCCAGTATTGTGGTGGACCACCCCAGCATGGACGTAGTTCGCAGTCCCCTCTACCTCGAAATCCCATACGTAGTCCTTGCGGAGGTAATCAATGCGACTTACATTTACAGTCTGGAGGTAGCACGATGACGCAGCAACGAATGCGAGGCGAAAGCATCGACTGGCCAGTAGAGTCTCTTCATCAGTGGGTGGCTGAGGGCAAGACTCACGCTCAAATCGCAGAGATTCTTGGTTTAAATCCGAAAGTGGTATCGAAAGCCTGCAAGCGATTTGGCGTTCAGAGTCAGCGTAGGGGACCTCGATCCGGTCCGGGCCATCCGGAGTGGAAGGGGGGAGTACGATATGATAAGCACGGCTACCGGGAGATTTGGATTCCACAAGACGATCCGTTTGCCTGCATGGCACGGGCTCGTCAACAGGGCATGGGCAAGGGCTATGGATATGTCCCGGAGCATCGGTTGGTGATGGCGCGGCATCTTGGACGACCCCTCGAATCATACGAGGTGGTTCATCACAAGAATGGTGTTCACGATGATAATCGGATAGAAAATCTTGAGCTGTTTTCAAGCAATGGAGAACATCTTGCCTATGAGTTGAAGGGTAGGTGTCCAAAGTGGTCTGAGGATGGACGGCGCAGAATCTCCGAGGCTGTTCGCGCAAACAACGCCAAGCGCCATCGCCTAAAACAAGATGCCCTTCGGAGCAGTCAAAATATTCCCCACTCTCAAGATGAACCCGATAAATCGGAAGATAATCCTTGACATATGGCTTTCTGGCCCTTGCGACGATTACATTCTTTCCGTCCCACGAATGGACATTAAAATCATCTTTTATTGAGTCAAGCCTACGCTTTTCTCCAAGCACCGGGTCATAGATTTCAGAATCACCAGCCAGACACTGGTTTCCACCAAACATTACAGCTACACGACTTACATCTTGTAGATAGTCCCACTGCTCGGGGTAATGTGAGATGTGGCGTAGTGCATTGGTCTCCCTCTTTTCTTTGAGGGCCTCGACCAATTTCAGGGCATCTTTTAAATCTTGCATCCCACCATCCATTCGCCTATATTATACGCGGGTGCCCATAACCGCGCTGCACTTTGCAACGCTCTCCAGGAGAAAACACAATGTCCGATGGCAAGAAGGAAACGGTTGTCAGCGGTGCTTCCGTTGGCAAGCAGAACCCGAAGGCGGCTCCTCAGCCCCAGGCTTCTATTGTCACGAAGCTGCCCGGCTACGGCGATAAGAAGGGCAAGTAACATGAGTAAGCAGAGTCTTCCGAAGGAGAGCCCGTATGTCAAGCCTCTCCCGAACAAGGAACCCCAGCTTAAAATCCAGCCAATCCCATACCCGTCTATTGTGAAGGAACCGAAGGTTCCTACCAAGGCGAAGGGCAAAGCCCAGAAGCAGGCTGGCATCGTTACTCGTCTTCCGGGGGCAAAGTAATTACCTCGGGAGACTCGCTCAAGGGGGGGGCTTCGGCCCCCTCTTTCATTTCCAGAGTGGGACGGATAATCTCGGCAAGTTCCGGGCTAGCATCCATCATGGCCCGCAACCGCTCCATAATCTGTTCCTCGGAAAGTTGATTAGTCTTATCCTCGGTCTGGATGATCTGTTTGTCTTGATACCGCGAGTTGAGACGGGCAGCGGCCTTTGAAAGCGCCTCATAACGGAGCTTATTACTCTGTGGATTACGATCTTCAGGATCAACCGCGATACGCAACGCTTCCTCGCCTAGAATCTCACCTCGGACCTTTTCCGCATCCAGAAGATCCCGCTCGAAACTCGGGTGATTGGGCATCCACGAACGCACTTCCATAAGGCTCGGGAAGTCGCCATCCTGACAGAGTTCTACAAGAGAATAACCCTCTGAAACCAGATGGACCAATAGATTCATCATGTCATAGCGGTCAAACCCTTTCCCATCAATATGCCAAAGGATTTCCTCTGCCCTGGCCTTCTTGCTGTTCATCTTCTTTTTGAGTTTGGTGAACATCATTGCCCTTGTGACTGGATCTTCCTTGAACCGCGCCCTGTAACTCTGTTTACGTTCGTCCTTATTCTGAACCAATGGGTGAATGTTGCCCATGGACCCTCCCATATCCTAGAAATAGCATGTATTGATACAGCCTTGTCTTATCACTCCCATGTAAGTTCTTCTTGATGATTTTCTTCAGAACCCAGGACTTCGGGACTTCTCCATTGATCTTGGGGATGGAATTGCGTTTCCAGCCCATATAGATAGCCTGTCGGCAGATACCAAGCAATCGGGCCGCCTCCGCAGCGTTCATCGTTGGTTCTTCTCTCGCCATTCAAGCACCTGATCCCAGAATTCCTTCGCCGCATCAATCATCATTTTCTCAATCCGCGTATCGCGGTGGAAGTCAAACTCAAACATCCTCTGTCCACCCACCAGGGCAGCAAGAGACCACTTATCATATTCCATGATCATCATGTACCAACGACACTGATACTCATACGATAATGGGCACTTCCCTTCCTTATAGGACTTCAGTTGCGTATAACCGGCTGTCTTGATCTCTACACCATGTTTGTAATTTTTCACCAAGAAGTCAGGACTTCCAAGCATCCAGTCTTTTGCGACGAAAGTTCCGGGTTCAATTTCAAAGTTGTGGATTCTTGCCCATTCCTGGGCGACTACGGGCTCAAGAAGGCGTCCCCACTTCACATACTCATTGTCCTGGAAGGGAGGCCCTCCGACTGTCTTGGACATAAATACGTCCATCCTGGACCTGTATTGGTTCACACCCAGAATAGCCCCCAGATCCGTTCCAGTCACACCATTGGATCTTGCGGTATGCCATTCAGGTGTTCCATGGATAATTTCAGTCATTCAGTCTCCCGTTACCAATATAGAGCATGTTACCCATACCGTCAATAAATCTTACACCACCATAGATGAAAATTATTTCTATCTGGGGGGATACATGGTGGTGTCCACATCTGGACAGTCTGGGTGTCCACATCAGAACACTTGACAAGCCTCTCTTGGGGAGTAGATTCTTTTCTGTGGTCGGGCAAAAGAAAGAAAGTAGTACAAAGAAAGAAACGTAGTACAGGGATCAAAAGATCAAAGACAAAAGATTAAAAACTTAAGGGGATAGTATGTCCGGAGGTCACGGCCCATGAAGAAGAAGCACCAATCCGACCTGATTGACCGATGCGCCACAATCGCAAGCAATGCGCAGCACATCCAGCATTATGTTTTCCTGTATGAGACCGATGATGGCGCCCATCACCGCATGTCGTATGGACCCCAAGCTGCGCTTGTTGGCCTTATGGAAGTATGTAAGGCCAGGATTATGGATAATTACCGGGACTACATTAACCACCCCAAGGGGTCAGCAGAGGAAGAATGATGGGTCGAGGCCGTCAAAAGTACAGCAAGAAAAGAGAGATCATGTGGTACGAGCAGGGCGGTCTATGCTACTTCTGTGGCCTCCCTATGATCTGGCGAGAATACGGGGCGCACGACAACCCAAACCCGATGGATTCCACCATAGACCACTTAGACGAACTTGGGCACATGAATCGAGGGAAGAATGTATCCCATTACCGCATAGTCCTGTCATGCTTTAAATGTAATCAGCAACGCGGATCGGAATACAGTACCAACAAGTCATTGTATTCTAGGCTTTCATTTTTTGAGGAATTCAGACCAGCGCACACCCCTCCACTCACTACCCCAGTAGAATAAACTTGCGAGTTCTCACCTATGTCGTAAACTGGTAGATGGAGAAGAGAATGTTTCATCCACCGCTTTCAGAAGTGGGTTGGACGCTGGAGGACTGGGACGTCTGGTTGGAATATGCCCGTCACCCACTTCTTACCCAACCAGGTCGCCATTCGGGTCTAATTTGTAAGATCAATTCCTATTTGAATTGGTGGGAGAAAAGGGCTCCGGAATTAGGTATCAGAAACAAGATGTTTGATGGTGCTGCCTACCTTGAAGACCTTGAACTAGAACGCGAGATTGCCAAGCTGGAGAAGGTGTGAAGCGCCAGGAACTCTGGGAACGGATGAAGAAGGCCGGGATTACCCACTCGAAACGAGCCGACTGCCCTCCTGACCAGGATCTAAAAGTAGTCCTGCAATGCTGCCAGATGGGGGCCAAAGGCATCATTGACTTCCTGTGTGGACTAGACGGGGGCCAACCCGCCAAGGTTGACAGCGACTCGAAAAGTCTTAACTTTTAATCATCGGCGATGACGCCGAGACAAGGAGAAATAGAATGACCGAGAAAACATTACACAATTCTAATGTCTCTGGAGCCCGTAAGAACGTTCGGGACATTAACATCGTTGGGAATGGAGACTCTTTTAGACTTCTATTTAAGGCGTCTTCACAGGAAGAAGGGTGGATGAAGTCTACCAAGGCTATGTTTGTTGGCAGTGGTTGTCTTGTCCAAGTTACAACCCAGCAGCGCAACCCGGACGGGAGCTACTCCATTGCGGAGGCGCTCACCTTTGTCCCTAGTGTCCGTATTGTAGATGATGTAAATAGTGGACGAACTTTGGTTAATTTCTAATTGGGTGAAATGGAATGAACAGCAATCGCTGGATCCGAACCAACAACGGTTTCGCTGGCCGTAATGGCTATCTCATGAAGGTCAAGGGAGGGTATAACGGCTACTTCTACGGTGACAGTGAGTTCTTTACGTTCACTCTCGCCTCAGAGGGCAAGCATTTCCTCGACCATCCTGAGAAGTTTGGTGGTGCCGAGGTCACGGACTAATGGACCCCAACAATGACATCAATGCCTTCCTGGATAGCCATGAGTGGGTTCCCTATTACGGTCCAGCTAACCTAAGTATAAGCCCAAAGGATAGGGAATGGGCAGACAAGCACTCGGTTTGGATTTGCAAACATTGCCGTATATGGATCTGGAGAAACTGCCCAAAGAACTAAAGAACTGGCCCATTACGGGGCCTTTTCTTTACCTGCAATCTGGTGCAATTCAGATTCAATCGGGTCTCTGGCAGATTTCCATTCATAACACTTACCCTCAAGATCCTGGAAGATCCTAACCAGACCCTCCATAGGATCGTTCCTGCTATAAACCAGCTGGTATTCCCCTACCCACTCACTCAGTTTCATTTGGAACCTCCGCAGGAATCACAATAAGCCTATCAATATAATCCATAGGAACACCAGGATTCCCGTCCTGATCCCGATCAAGTGGCAGAGATCCCCGCAAACAACGCTGGTAGACGTTCTGACGCGTACAACCTAGCTTCTTGGCTGCCTCTGCGTAAGAATAATGAGAAGCCCAAAAGCTATCCACCAAACCACACCTCCACCTATAAGCATACTCATCTACGTAAACCCGTCAACCTTGTTCAATCCCATGGCGTGTTCATTCTCCGTGAACGTTCACCAAACGCTGAACACTCCTGTAGAACCGAACCCCGTGGAACATTGACCAATCAAAAGTTACAAGCATTTAAAGTCTCACCCCCGGCACAGAGGAGACTCTAGACCATTTACTTTAGACTTTTCATTTAAATGACTTGTAAAATCTTCTGAATGTAAAGCGTGGAACACAATGTAAACCCGATTCTGGTATGATTTCGTGTACTGGAGGACATGCTTTCATACCCACCCGCGCGTACTCGTGGTCCCCATCCCCCTGGCCCTCCTGGGGATCTTCTTCGGGATGGTCGCCTTGGGCGCCCGGCTTCTTGCCGGATCCGCATTGTCCAGGTAAAACCCTGAACAAAAACGTGCGATTTAAGCCGTTCTCCCGTGCTGTGATACCTTGCGGCACAGCGGGAGACCTTAAATCGGGCATGATTATGTCTCCTCGCTCCGCGTCAACCATATTTTTGGCAGAGCGGGGGTTGGTTGGGGCTGGATGGTGCTCCCTTTTGGGTGCTCCCTTTTGGGTGCATCCTTTTGATTGCACCCTTTGCGGGGTTCCTTATGTTGGGTGCCATCACCATTGCATCAGGATGCCCTCTGTATTCTCTCTCTCTTGTACTAGTGTGCTAGCAGGCCCGCGAGCCGGTTCCTGGCGTCTCAACTCAGCCTTATCTATTAGTGTTCGGGGCTATCTGAGGTAACTTCGGGCTCGCGTCCAGGATCTGCCAGCTAGTAGTCTGTGCCGCATCGCGTCAGTTGCCGACGGATCGCGTCAGTGCATGAAGCCTTTATTTATCAACAAACCAATGGATTTTCGCTTTTTATTAGTGGACGCGGTGCGCCTGTATTCCGTGATGAGCATAAATGATAAACCCAATGAATCCTTAGTGATGCGATCTTGGCATGTTCTTGGCTACCGTTTAGTGTGGCCGATGCCACGACATGGAGTCTGATGTGCGCTTGAGCGATCTGAACGTGGACATGCGCTTTATTGCTTACGCTGTAGAGCGTGGCGAATTGGACGCTTATACATCCCATCTCGTCATGCGCTTCAGTCTGAAGCACTTTGACGGCCAGCATGAGGCGCAGGCCTTTGCGGATTCCTTCCGCGCATAACGCAACATATAACCTTTTTTCTGGAGACTGACATGGAACCTGTTGTCGTCCGCTGGATCAACGTTTCCGGCCAGGGCCTGCCCGATAGGCTGGAATTATTCCCCTCGCGTGTGGCGGCTAACCTGGCTATCGAGGCAACTAATAACCATTCCGCCAATTGGCACGGGGTGATCGAATGAAGAGCTACAGCGGCAAGGGTATTTTCAACGCAATCGAGGCTAAATCGCGCAGGAAGCGGTTTGACTCCCCGCGATTCAAGGATCTGTGCCGTGGAGTCGTGACACTCTCTAACGGGCATCGCCAACTTGACAACACAGAGTCGGGGTGCCGCGAATTGGCTATTTCTGAAGGTACTTTTGAGTATGACTGGTTCGACGGAAGCCTGGAGGAATGGTTGGATGGGAAGCCCTTTGAAACGCGGATGGTGCAATAATGCCTAACGCCGAGGAACAGACACGCTATCTTGAGGCATTGTGTCAGATCGAATCCGGTATAAACCATAATGGCCAATTATATCTACCATTTAGCGATCTGGTTGAGATGATCCGCGGCATGCCCCAAATACCCTACATTCAGACTGAGGCTTACAGGGACGCCCTTCAAAAAATATCCCAACTCCCATCCTACACCCCGTCCACCCAGGCCGCATTAATCGCATCGGAGACACTGGCAAGGTTTGAAGCATAACGCAACATTGTTCTATTTTGCATCATCATTTTGCAACGTGCTGACCCGCGAACCGGAATAAACCAAATCAAATCAACCTTTCAATTCTGGCACAATCCTGGCATTAGACTCTTAAGGAGACACGGCATGTTTTCGCCAATGACCGAAAAAGAAGATGCAATTTTACGCGCGGCCATTCATTGGGTGCGGGAAATGGGTCTCCTATCTGACGCGGAGGGTTTGCAGAGGTTGAAGCCTGCGCTTGCCAGAAAACTGTTGTCCCAGGCCGATACGGAAATGTCTCTGGGTTGGGATATTTGCCAGGACTGTATGTCTGACCGGGAAACCGCAGAATCCCGCCACCTTTTCCAGTGTGCTTATGCTAAAAAAATGGGATGGGACACCGAAAAACCGCTTTATATCTTCGATCGCGCATACATTTTGCGCTAATCCGGCACAATCCTGGCAACCATTAATCGGGCCCGATGGCCCCAGGGGGTAAAAATGTTTTCGGTGGTAGATAACATGTGGCGCGGTGAAGGATTCGCATTTGTGATTGAGGATCAAGCCCATTCTGACCGATGGAAAAACAATCAACACGGCGACTTTGCGACACGCGAGGAAGCCGAAACCGTGGCCCGAAACCTTAATCTTTTGTGGGAGGTGTAACCATGACCAAGAAGGAATTAATCCGTCAAATGGAGCAGGCCGACAGGCTGGTCGGTCTGGGCCTCACCCATGACGAAGCCGAGACCATCCGCCGCATCTCCATGACGCTGCATCGCTGGTCCGAGCACGAATGCAACGGGAATATCCAGCGTGATGAAGTCACCGGCGGCCCTCGCTGGTTCTCGGATTATGAGATGCAGCGGGCCATCACCCCGAAGGGTACCGTGATCCCCGATCGTGAGGCCGGAGCCATCCGCCGCATGAATAAGATCATCAAGGCCCATCCTGGCCTTGCCTGGTATTACCAGGCTGACCCGCGTGGCGCCCAGGTCTACGTCTACTCGGTGGATAAGCTGGAAGGCCGATCCATTGACTCTGTCTATGACTCCATCGGCGTAGCCGTTTACTAGCGGCCGCGTCTGAATTGTTCCTGACTCGCTGCGCTTCATCCTTCACAATCCATCCACGAAAGGGGAACAAGTGAAATTTACGGTTGATATCATCAATGTTTCGGGGCAGGAGATGGCCGGGGGCAAGGTGATTTATCCCGCGCCGTTCCCAACCCGTGAAGCCGCGCAAGCCTATTGCGACAGGATGAATAGGTTTTCAGCCAACTGGCACGCCGAAGTACGCGAGGTGCACGAATGAAGTCTTACAGTGGGCAGGGAATTTTTAACGCCACCGAGGCCAAGTCGCGCCGGAAGTGGTTTGACTCCCCGCGATTCAAGGATCTGTGCCGTGGAGTTGTGACGCTTGCGTGTGGCCATCGCCAGCTTGAGGCCACGGAATCCGGGTGCAGGGAACTGGCTATTGCGGAAGGAACCTATGAGTACGACTGGTTTGACGGAAGCTTGGAGGAGTGGCTGGATGGCAAGCCATTCGTGACTCGGAGGGTTGATTAAATGGATGATTGCCCGTTCAAGCTTACCCCGCTTGACGATCTCAAAACCGTCCGGGCTTGCCTGACAACTCCGGAATCGGTTGAGGCATTCTACCGGCTTGAGTTTCAATTAAAAACATGGAGAATTCACCGAATTGTGTTTTTGGAGCGTCTGAACCAGATATCGGACGGGATCCAAGTTGGCGGCGAGTTATACATCAAGTTTTCTACGGCCTGCGCCATTTTGGGAGAATAAATGTCTATTGACTCTCGAACCCGTCTCATTCTCTGGATTGGTATCGGAGGAATGGTAGCTCTGATCCTTGCCTACCTCCCGGATGCACTGTCTGCTCTTTGGCGGGTGCTGTTCTAGGCCCGCGTCCATCAACCTGCTCAATATTTGTAGAAATTCTTTCTACCGGCCCAAGGGCCTCAATCGCCGGTTTCCGGCCACGCTTGCGCGGTGAGCGCAGCGAACACGAAAGGGAATAAATGAAAACCATTGCCGAAATCCTGAAAATGTTTCCCCGAACCACGAAATCGGATTGGAAGAAACATAAGAATGGTGGCGGGTGGGTCCAGATCACCGCAAAGGCAGAAGTATCGGCACTAGTGGAGGGTATTGTGTCCGGGAATGCTCGGGTGTTCGGGGATGCTCGGGTGTCCGGGGATGCTTGGGTGTGCGGGAATGCTCGGGTGTGCGGGAATGCTCGGGTGTCCGGGAATGCTCGGGTGTCCGGGGATGCTCAGGTGTTCGGGGATGCTCGGGTGTCCGGGAATGCTCGGGTGTCCGGGGATGCTCAGGTGTTCGGGGATGCTCAGGTGTCCGGGGATGCTTGGGTGTGCGGGAATGCTCGGGTGTCCGGGAATGCTCGGGTGTGCGGGAATGCTCGGGTGTCCGGGGATGCTTGGGTGTTCGGGAATGCTTGGGAAAAATCACCACTCCAAATTCAGGGATCTACTCATTTCGCTACGAATTGCAAATACGGCTATATCTCTATTGGGTGCGAAGTCCATACATTTGCTGAATGGAAATCCAATTATAAGACTATCGGCGCAGAACATGGCTATACCGACGAACAAATCAAGGAATATAAGGCCATCGTTGATCTTTTCTGTAAAATCGGGAGATGAACCATGATCGAAATCCTTGACTCCAAAGGGATTCGCATTTGCCATCTCGGAGGACAACTCCGGATCTACATCCATCGTCCAGGCTTTGACCTGGGTCTGGATATCCCCTATGGATCGGTTGATTTCTTGGAACTGGCCAATCAATTCCAGGATGCCTCCGTTCTGCTCCGATCTATCGTGGCAGAATCCGATCCTGGTCGGGCCTTTGAAGAGAACCTGTCGCTCCAGTTTGGGGCGCAAAAACTGGAGGGGGATCTATAATGGACCCTAAATTTGATCTCAAAACCATCCGTGGACTCCATCACAAGTGGATCTGTGGTGAATCGGGCGGAAGCCGTGCCAACTTGAGCGGTGCCGACCTGAGCCGTGCCCACCTGAGCCGTGCCGACCTGAGCGATGCCAACCTTAGGGGTGCCAACTTGAGCGGTGCCAATCTGAGCGATGCCCACCTGAGCGGTGCCCACCTGATCGGTGCCGACCTGAGGGGTGCCGACCTGATCGGTGCCACTGGCGCAGAATTGGCTCTTGCCATGGTTTCACATCTCCCCGAAGGGCCATTCATTGGCTGGAAGAAGTGTAGGGATGGGGTAATCGTCAAACTCCACATTCCCGAAGCCGCGAAACGGTCTCATGGGGCTTCTAGGAAGTGCCGCGCCGAATATGCCGATGTCCTGGAGGTTTTCGGGGCCGAGGTGGGCATCTCGCAGCACGATGGCCTGACCGAATATCGAGCCGGGCAGCGGGTCAAGTGTCATCGGTGGGACGATGACCGCTGGAATGAATGCTCAGGGGGGATCCACTTCTTCATTACTCGCATTGAGGCGGAGAATTACCAATGATTACTCTCACTTATCTCTGTGAAGTATTGGCTGGGAATCTGCAGGATGCTGAAGTCTGGGCGGAACGGGGCTACCTCTTCATTAAAACCGAGCATGGAACATGGCGGCTTTCGCTGGACCGTGCCTCTTAATTCCCGGAAAGACGGTGAAATATGGAACGTATTCCCACTGAACGCCTCCAGGCCGCTCTGGACTACGCAAACCGGAAAGCCTGCGAGGAAGATTGCTTGAACCGCGCCCAGATCCGCGCCGAAGTAGCCAAGCTGCAAAATGCAACGCGAATCGGGATTCTCAGAGCATGGGGCGGAGATTATGCTGATTTGTGAGCCACGCAAAATCGTCTCGAACGTGGACCGGATGGCGTACGAGCACCTGTTTTCGGTCGGCATCATCCATCCAAACAAGGCCGGACGCCCGCGAGTTGAGAAGAAAATACCACAGAAGCGGGTTGGCTGGAAGAAACTTGGACCCATGCGTGGCGGATCATGCGGCCAGTGCGGTGATGAAGGCACCGTCGAAGCACAAACAGGTTATGGAAAGCACCAGACGCGGGATCTAGGAGGACACAAGAAGCTCTGCGAACGGTCTTATGCGGTGCTGGTCAAGTCTCGGGCTCATTGGGTGCCTAATCAAGATTTCCCTAATGCTGGGTGATTTCCCCTTGCTTTTGGTTTACGCGCAACCCACAATTTGACCGGGCGCAATGCCCAACCGGAGGACTCATGCGAGTCGAAGAGACATCCTACACCAAAGCAGCCTGGAAGGGCGAACTTCCCTGGACCGAGGGTGGCGCGAAATACCGTCTTGAGGCGATGGGCGCCACCCTGTCCATTTCGTTCAATTCGGAGGGCCTCTACGTCGGCGCGATGTGCTGTTCCCTTCCCCACCTGCTCAATTTCTACCGGGATCTGGGGGGCATCCTGGATGAGCTGCAACCCGGTCTAGTCAATCCCCTGCCCGATGGCGACCCATCTGAGGTGGACGCCATGAAGGTCATTTACGAGGCTGACCAGATCCAGAGGGGGGCAAAATGAAGGCCCACAAGGCTATCAAACTGGCCAAACAGCTTGGGATTCTCTGCCGCCCGGTAAGTGTGGGCTGGAAGGGGTTTGGGCTTGATCCCGGCGATGAATGTTTTTTCGAGTATGATCCTGACTACCGTGGTCCCTACCACCCAGCACCCGGTCTTTTCCTTGCAGAGTGGGAACTTGTGACGCGGGACCAGATCAAGAAAGAGGACGAGGCCAGCGACGATGGATTCTGAGGTCAACCGGCACGAGGTGATCGTGTGGGACAAGAACGGGATGCTTCGGTCTGTTTTTGTGCGTGGCGCGGAAGGCAACGTGTTCCTTCTGAAGCATGCGCTTGAAAGGCTTGGCCATACCGTGGCGGGGTACAAATCCTGGATCTATGGATCGGGGAATAATACATTTTGGGGCGGTCGAAACAAGGAGGCCCGCAATGATCGGAAGCATTAAACGTTTGATTGACGAAGCAGAGGCCGAGCTTTGTATTGGGCCTCGCGCATCCTACTGGCTCCCCGTCGTCCAGGCTGCCAGAGATGAATTCAAGGGGTGGGAGTTGGCGTTCGATGACCAAACCCGCGAACTGGAGAACGCCGTGGCCTTGCTGGAGGAATTGGGGCCGGAACACGCTCTCGAATACAGGCGCAGAACCTACCCCACCATCTACCCGCGCTTCACGGAGGCCCCCCATGACTGACAACGCCAGGATCCCGAAGTTCAGCGGCCCCGCCAGGGGTCCGCTGCAACGAACGGTTAGGGCAATGAAAGGAGAAACACATGCAGCATGAACACTACTTCACGACCAATAGAATCAGGGCTACACGGCTGTTTGGCCGCCGCCCCGAGGCAGAGATTCTACACGGCACCTTCCAAGGGATGTTCGTGGCTCTGACCATCATCGTCAGGGGTTCCACTTGGATCTGCCATCCACGGAAGGCCAAGTCGGAATGGGAGCGCCGCAATCGCTGGGGTGGTGCGCGGGTTTCGCTTGGACGGGGGAATCCGCCTAGGCATATCCGCAAGGCCGCCAAGATGGCGCTTCGGAAATGGATGGAGCCCTAACGAGAAAGCTAACCGGCCCCGCCGTGGGCCTGGAGGATGACATGGCAGAAAGCAATGAAGGCGGGGTCCGAGTTGAGCGCCGGGTTGAGCGCGGGAGTGAAGCCTACCAGGAGTGGAAGCCGTGGATTTGGCACAAGCCGGCCTGCTGTGTGGTGAGCATCGAAGACCACGACCATATGAGATGCACCTGTGGTCTGGCTCAGAAATTGAAGGCCATCGGCATTGAAGATCCGCGCGAACACGGCCTTGACCACGAAGACATTGCGGCGATGGGTTAGCGGCCAACGACCTAAGCTAAGCGGCCCATGGGCAGGCCGCACCTTGAAGAAAACCAGCGGATCGTTGCCCATGGGTCCGCTTGAGCGCCGGGTTAGGCGCGTGGAGGAACACATGAACTTTGGACGAGCATTGGAAGCCCTGAAGCTGGGATCGAAGGTGAGCCGCGAAGGCTGGAACGGAAAGGGGCTTTGGTTGGAACTGCAAACCCCGGACGCGAATAGCAAGATGACACTGCCCTACATCTACATCAACTACCCGAGCGATGCCAAGACCACGCCGGGAGCGCGTGTGCCCTGGCTTGCCTCGCAGACGGATGTGTTAGCCGAGGATTGGACCATCAACCTGTAGCGCCTAACGAATGAAGCTAACCGGCCCCGGCGCGTGTTGGCAAAACCATCAAAAATCACGGACTCGCCGGGGTCCGAGTTGAGCGAAAGGTTAGGCGCATGGACGCGGGACGAGATCAGGCAATGATGCACCGGATAGGCGACCTTAAATCCAAGGGTTGGGTCATTCAGTTCGATGGGCGATACGTGAAGGTTGCTCCACCGAAAGAGATTCGCGAGGCGGTTGGCTATGTGGAAGATGTGACCTTGTTTTCAGGCACAACTTTCGATGCTGCAATCGCATTCGCTGAAGGATTTGGAGCAGGATTTCAGGTTTGCAAAGAACGCGCGAAGCGCAATGCCTAACGCCTTGCATAACCGGCCCCAGCGCAGGCCGGACCCATCAAAAACTGAATCGCACCCGCGCTGGGGTCCGAGTTGATGCAGAGGTTGGGCGTGATGCCCGAAGGAGAACGGAAATGCCGACATACGCAGCTTGCAATCTCTACAAGAAGCGGGTGACCGGGCTTGCCGTGGCGAGGAACGAATCCGAGGCGAGAAAGGCCCTGGTGCCCGAGGGACGGAACGACAGCCGGGAATTCCGTCTGCTGCCCGAGCGCCCCAACGGGTGGTCACTCAACACCGCGACGGAGCATTGCTTTCCGGATTACGACTGAGCGCCCAACGCATGGCATAACCGGCCCGATAGCCGAGCCGGACTTTCAGAAACCACAGCGGACAACGGCTATCGGGTCCGCGTTGATGCAGAGGTTAGGCTGTGATCGAAAATCCAAAACCAATGCAGGCATTGAAGGCGAGCAAAGACCCGTGGGAATTCGCATACAACGAGCAGCCAAAATGCCCCCATTGTGGCGCTGACATTGACCTGGGGCACCACGACCTTTCTAGGCTTTACGAGGAAGGGGAGCACTCCTTAGCTTGCCCCTACTGTGATCGGGAGTTCACCATCAGCACTCGTGTCTACTATAACTTTTCAACGCTCGAATGACGACGCCTAACGGCAGGCATAACCGGCCCGATAGCCGAGCCGGACTTTCAAACCACACGGACCACAACGGCTATCGGGTCCGAGTTGATGCAGGGGTTAGGCGATGACACACGAAGAGTTTGTGAAAGAGGCGATGACGATGATGCGGAAGGATGCTGGCCATCGCGAGGAACGCTACATCACCGAAATGCTCATGGACGAATTTCTCCTCAACGCGGCCCGGGAGGGCATGTTTCAGAAGCTGAGGGCCGCCCGGGAGAAGGGGCGCGGCGGGTGGTGGAAACAGGACGAGTGCTCCATCGAACATCTTCGGCACCTGCTTGCAGAGCACGTTGCCAAGGGGGATATGCGCGATGTCATGAACCTCGCGGCCATGATCCATGTCCGCACGATTGCTGACGCCTAACGAGAAAGCTAACCGGCCCCGCCGCCGAGTTAGCACAACCCTCAAAAATCACGGACTAGGCGGGGTCCGGTTGAGCGAGAGGTTAGGCGATGACGAACTGGGAAAACATGACCAGCCAAGATGAGCAACGGATTCTCGACAACGCGAGTAATTTGAAAGGGTTAGACCGTTCCCCCAGAGAAGCATTTTTAGATGCTGGGTGGGCCTACTCCCACTCAATCGCCAACGGAGAAGTCTGCTCGGATAGAACGTGCTTCAGGTGCCGACTCGCCGACTTGCTTTTCGAGACAGAGAAACGAACAGCCTAACGCAAAGCTAACCGGCCCTTGGGCTGAACGGAGGATGAAGATGCCAGAAAACACGCAGGCCCAAGGGTCCGAGTTGAGCGCCCGGTTGGGCGATGCCCCCAACCCGTACCACTTCACACACCATGATCCAGGTATCCCGATGGTGGGCTGCCCTGGCTGTCTCATCGACCAGCTCGACGCCGCGCTCGATCGGGTAATGGCCCAGAGGGACCAATACCACGAGGTTGCCGACAGGCTGGCCGAAGCCATCGCCACCCACATGCGGGAGGACATTGGTGAGCATTCCAGCGCCAACGACCCGTGGGCGAATGCCCTTCAACTGATCGAAGGCTCGAACTGTTGGTAAACGCCCAACTTGAAATTAGGCGACACCTGCGCCCCCGTCTCACGCCGCCTAATGCGGGATGCCCACGCGCAAGCCGAGCAGACTCAGCAGCGCCCGGATTAGGCAAACCTAAAAAATAAGGAATGGGAGAAGGCATGGAGGAGATGTGAGAGAGATCCTGGTTTGGCTTGCGGCCCTTTGTCTAATTGTTTATATCTGGCCTGTTTTCCAAGAAGAAAAGGAGTATGAATGAGGTTGTTATTCCGCGCCGCGACACTTCTGCTCTCTACCGTAATAGTGGGGACACTGCTAGCGGCGGTTATTAGAAAGGCGATGTCATGATGGATTACTGCACTTGGTGCGGAGATTACGCTGAACTGGTAGATTCCGTCCAGAACGAGCATATTTGTTTGGATTGCCGATTTGAGCCCGATTACCTGGGGCATGTCTCTAGGGTGACGAGGGAAGCCCGGCGCAGGGACCGCGTGAAATATGGTCGGGACGCAGAACGCAACATTTACTGGTGGGATACGCTGTGATTGACTATGTCTGCCACAAAGGGAGGGCAACCGTCCGGGTTCTGGCTTACAAGCCCTATTCCGAGCCCATGCCGGATGATTACGTTCGTGTTGTCATCCAGGCGATGGAGAACGGCCAACCTATCGCAGAGGATCCGCTTCACGAGGAAAACGCGCCCATCCTGTTTCTGGCGAGAGAACTGCACTTGATGCGGGGCGAGGGATGGGAAATTTGTTGGCGCGGCAAGAAATAGACCGTAAACCATTACATCCCCATGGTGGGCGAAAGGAGAAACATGCAAATCTTCCAGGTCGGTTCCATCATTGTGACCATTCAGCAGACGCTAGAGGAAGGGCTTGAACCAGATCCAGCTCTGGTCGAGCTTCTCTGCCAGGAAGGCCCCAAGGCCATCGAGGAATGGACGGATGCCATTGCTAACGTAGAGGCCGAGGCCGAAGTGATCGGGAAAAGGATCGCAGAACTGCGGGAACGCAAGGCTGCCCGCGAGCAGACAGTAGAACGGATGAAGGGAGCTCTCCTTGACCTCCTGAACCGGCATTTCGATGGCAAGGTAAAGACTCCCCTTGTTACGGTCTGGTCCCAGAAAACCACAATTTACGACATTCAGGCAGATCCCCAGAAACACGCTACTTTCTATAAATTCCCGGAGCCGGAACTCCAGAAGAAGAAGGCTATTGACGCTTACAAGGCCGGAGTGTTGCCAACCGACATTCTTGTAACTGAAGGTGTCACAGAATCCGTAAGGATTCGCCGTAGCTAGACGGTTTCTAGCGAGAACAGGGGCTTTGACCCCGCAAAGAAGGAGAATACATGGGAACCTTTGATCCCAAACCTGAAAAGCAGTACGAGCTTTGCCCCGAGGGCAAGCACACCGGCATCCTCTTTACCATCGTGGATTGCGGTTCTGTCCACGACTCGTTCCAGGGGGTCGAGAAGATCAAGCACCAGATTTACCTCGGCTGGGAGTTCCCTGAGGTGCTGATGAGCGATGGTCGGCCCTTCATGTTTGGCAACTTCTACAACGTGACCAATGGCGAATATGGCATGTATTTCGCTAAGACCTCGAACATCAATAAGATGCTTCGGGGGTTGACGGGGTTGGACGAGAAGGCTTGTTCCAAGCCGGGGCTGCTGGGGAAGCTAGTCAAGGACCAGACCCCCTGCACCATCACCATCGCTCACGAACCATCCAAGAAGGATCCCAACAAGTCCTATGCGGTGGCCGAGTCCATCAAGCCCTTCAAGGGCAAGAACGCCCCTGCGCGGGTGAATGGGCCCCTGATCTACCAGCTCGGCGGGGATAACCTTGCTGCCGTCCCTGAATGGCTCCAGAAGAAGATCGAGGTTTGCCTAGAGAACACTACCGGCCTACCTCCTCGCGCCCCGAAGTCCGACAACGGGACCGATGAGGACTCGATCCCGTTTTAGGTTGCGTTAGAAGCGGAGTAGCACCATACTCTGGGGAGGGGGAGCAAAATGCCAGAGAAAACCTGCTTCAAGTGTGGTGCTACAAAGCCATTGGATGATTTCTACAGGCACCCAATGATGAGGGACGGCCATCTTAATAAGTGCAAAGAATGCACCAAGGTGGATTCATCTATGCGGGATCCCGCCAAAGTCAGGGCGTACGACAGGGCCCGCGCCAAGCGCCCCGCAAGAATAGCAAAACTTTTAGAGGGTCAACGTAGGCGCAGAAGCCTGTACCCTGAAAGGGTAAGAGCCCACCGCAGGGTCGCGTGGGCGGTTAAAACGGGTAAACTTGCGCGCCCAAGAAACTGCTCTATGTGTTTCAGGGAATGTCGCGTTGTATCGCACCATGAAGATTATTCAAAACCGCTAGATGTTGTATGGGTCTGTGAGGATTGCCACAAACGCATTCATGCGGTTAAGAGTCAACAGACTGTCCCCTTCTGATCTAAACTAAGGGGCGGTGATGAGCCGCCCCGCTTTTTTCTGGAGGCATCATGGTATTCCTTGCGCCATTCTTCTACCTCTTTGTAGAGATCTGTATCTTCCTTCCGCTTTATTTGGTTGGGCTGGTGGTTTTCCCCATTGCTTATCACTTCGCAGCGTTAAAAATAGAACCCTCTTTTATTAACAAGGGGCAGTACATACTTTCCTTCAAGAACCGCATCCTGAATGAATGGCTCGGTAATCGGGAGGATGGGATTTACCCGGATTGGTGGAAGATGGAACGATCTGGTTCCGCCTATGGGTGGTTTATCCGCAACCCGGTATCTAACATGAGGTTCTGGCCCTACATCTCTACTTTCCCATCTCCCGATACGAAATGGATTGGGACGCTGGACCGGGTTCCCGACAAAGAACCGGGATGGTTCATCGCATGGCATGGGATTTACGCTGGGTGGCTGTGGCAGACCAAGACATTTGGGGTGTGGCTGGGCTGGAAGTCCAATCCCATTGACCGCAGAATCGGAAGGCTTGATGCACCCCCCGTTGATTACCGCTACTACGGGCTGGGAACGGCCTGCATGATCTGGAGGAACAAGTGACGCCAGATGAGTGGGCTGCTTACTGGCGGCATTGCGACATGACGCCGAACGAGGTCTATCGGGCAACAGGGTTTGTAATTGTTGACTCCGACTCTATCGAGCATCCAACCATCACCAGATACTTCGACCATCTTTATGCCCAGGAATTAGGGATTGCTTACCCATAAGAAAAGGGAGCCCGTAAGCTCCCTTGACCTTTCTATTCATTTGAATTAAACTCTCTGTTGTGGCTCAGGCCGGGCTGCACAAACAGGAGCATTTACATGGTGGAGCGAAATGGATACCTTGTCAATCCTGAAAAGGCTTGTAGATCGCCACGGGGAACCGGGTGCCGCACTTCTGATCGGGGTGAGTCAGCCCACCGTTTGGCGATGGATGCGGGGCAAACACAAAATTTCCCCAGGGATGGAGAGACTGGTCCGTCTGGCTGGGGCATCCGATGAGGGCCCGGACCTGGAATCTAAGGATGAACCTTGACACGTTCAACTCTGGTTATGCCGCACTGGACAATGACCAGGAACGGGCCGAATTCGTCTCAGGGCTCTACAAGGGCATGAATGGTGGCAAGATCAAGGACGATTGTTCTGACCCCATGTCGGTCGGTTTTGCCATTGGGCAAGAAATGAGACTAGAGGCGGAGGGGTTCCGTGAGCGGTCTGTCAAAAACGGCGGGAAGCGTAAGTCTAATAGAAATGACCAAATGGTAGACCATAAGGTATACCAAACGGTAGACCAAACATGCACCCAATCCACAATCCCCAATCCACAAACTACAAACCCACAACCAAAAACAACCTCGCCCTTACGGGCTCGCCAGTCTCGGAAGAAAGATGAATCTATTCCTCTCCCAGAGGATCTTGTCCCGGTTGTGGATTATCTCATCTCCAACTGGCCCCCTGTTTCCTATGAGAAGGGTTCCAGCCGGAGTGTCCAGATTTACATGCGCGAGGATCTGTGGGCAAGAGTTGCCCATCTTGCGAGCAGGTTCGGAAAGGTTCCTGGCGCGGTCCTGTTTTGTGGCTTACCCTATGTGCGTCGAATCCTGAAGGATTCCGAGGATACCAGGAAGCCGGTGTACGTTAAGAACATGAGCAATTTCTGGGGCATCAAGGAAGATAACAGGGCTTGGGAAGAAGCCTATAACCAAGGGTTGGTTGATTACAACAAGTTTAAGGAGAAGGATCTTGGTTGACAACCTTTGGGAAGGCACAGAGTTTGACGGAAAATCCAAACCCCAAGAGCCTACCAGGCTCCCGGAAGATATAGAATCCGAGGGTTCTCTGATCTCAACCTGTTGCGCCCCTGGGATCGGGCTAGCTGGAGTTGAAGCTGCATCCTTCCTCACCCCGGAAGACTTCGTCCATCCAGGCTACCGGATGATGTTCGTTGCGGTCAGGGCTATCCATTCCCGCGAAGAGGAACTGAACCTCCTAACTCTCAGGGCGGAAATGGAACGCCAAGGGACGCTGGCCCGCGCCGGGGGCATCATGACCCTCACAGAGACGCTTGCCCTCCCCGACGTAGAGCGCCCAATGGTTCTTGCCGAGATCATCAAGGAGAAATCAAGGCTCCGGGAATTGATCAAAGCGGGCCATAGGATCGTCGAAAGGGCTTCCGGGCATGGCGACTACCGGGAAATCGTTTCCGAGGCTTCAGAGGCCATTACGCGCCTAGCAATGGACAATCCCGGTAAGCAGATCATCACCGACCTGACAGACCTGTTGGATGATCTGGCAGAAGGGAAACGGATCACCACCGAGAATGGGGGCAGGGCAATGAGTTGGGGCGATCCCACGCTAGATGAATACTGCCCCATCCCGCGTGGTGAACCAACCATCGTTTGTGCGAGGCCCGGAGGGGGCAAGTCTGCCCTAGCCATACAGATACTCATTGCGACGGTAGAAGCCAGACTAGGGAAGCCCTTGTTCTTGAGCCTCGAAATGGGGCGCGAAAAGGTCAAGGCGCGGGTCGCTGCCCATTTGTCAGAGATCAACTCGAAGGCGTTCAGGGACGGGAATTACGATGGGGACGCTGTCGGGAGGATCCTAGATAGGAAACATGTTCTTTCCGGGATGAAGGTCATGTTCCCCATGCAGCAATGCCGGGTGGAGGAAATAGAATCCCTCGTGAAACATGCGGTCGAAGCTCATGGGATCACATGCGTTGTGCTTGACCAGTTCTCCCACGTAGGCCCTCCCCGCGAATCAGCAAAGGACACCTATGCCATTGTCAATGCTCAAATCTCCAAACATATCACCGCTTTGGCGAAGAACCTCAACCTGGGTTGGGTGACACTGGCGCAGATCAACAAGGATGGTGAGGACAGCAGGCGCCCTACCATGAAGGATCTGGCCGCTACTGACCGGCTCGTGCAGGATGCAGCCGTGATCTTCGGGCTGTGGAACAAGGGGAACGACGAGAACCAGGAAGTCTGGGGGACCATCATGAAGAACCGGGACGATGGCTGGAAGGGGTGGGCGAAGCAGCTTGCCAGTGATTATGGAACCTGCCGGTTCCGGGTTCATCAGTTCGAGACGTCCAGGACGCGGTTCTAGCTTGACGCGGGCCTGACTTGGATTATCTTGTTAGATGCGCCCATGGCGCGAATGGAGGTCGGAATGGGCAAATTGTCATACGACATCTGCCGATGCACCAGCGAGGTCTGCCCCGTGCGGAAGAACTGTCTCCGGGCACTCGATATGCCGGATGAAGATGACCGCAACTTGATCCCCTACGCGGATCTTTTCACTGAAGAACCTTGTCGTTTTCAAATCAGGATGGAGGAGTAGAAATGGGCGGATGGAATCATCGAGTCGTGCGTCATCGCACGAATGAGAGCAAAGACAGTGATTGGATGTATGGAATTTATGAGGTTTTTTACGATGAGGACAATGCTCCCATCGGATATAGCAAGGCATCCGCGATCCACACCAAGTTGGATGATGGTGAGCCCATTGAGTCCCTTCGGCTGCAAGTTGAGTGGATGATGGAGGCAACAGAAAAGCCCATCCTTAATCATCCCGACGATTTTACGGGGGAAATCGAATGAACTACATGACCGAAATCCAGGGCTGGGAGCCCGCACGTAGGACCATGGAAACCCGTGGTCGGAAGAATGTCTACCCATTCAGGGCCCTCCCGCTTGATGGGTCTTTCATCCACCCCAAGTTCAATACGGCAAAGACCCTTGCGTGGCACTACCACAAGCTGCTGGGGCATCGGTATGACGTGATGCAAATCGGGGTTGGGGCGCGGATTCGGAGGGTGGCGTAATGTATGACGGGCTTTCAAAGAACGATCTGAGGATCATCCTGGCGTTTTCTGTTTATCTGAGGACCGGAGCACCTGCGGAGATATCCGTTCCCAATTCCCTGATGGTGGCCGAACAATACCTGAACGCTGTCGAGGCCCTGAACGCCGAGTCGGAGTCGAGCGCCAAGCGAGACGATGGCGAGGGGGAAGGGGCGCGGGCATGAGGGACGGGATCGCCTACGTGCTTCGCCTCAAATACCTCCTGGAGCGGGATGAGCAGCCCTTGCCGGATGGAATTGTGGTGAGCCAAGAAATGTTTGAGGCCATTGAGCATGGGTATCCGGCGGTTTGCAGGTTCTCGGAAATCTTCGGGATGAAGGTGCACATGGCGACGATTAATGGCATTAAGGTTTATAGGGGGATGATGTGAGCGAAACCATTTATGTGAAGGTCGGGAGGCGCTATAAACCCATCTACGAATACGACCAAAAGGTTTGTGACAGTTTCCCTGTGGGATCTCATCTGGTTGTTTCAGAGCCTGGGCACCAAATCACGCGGTTCAACGTGAACCTGGACTTCGCGCCCGTATTGGCCGCACTTGCTAGCGGACGCGAGGCGTTTGTGAGTGCCATCCAGAAAGCAACGTTGCTGACGCCACAAAAGAAGCTCAACCCCAAGGAGCTTGCGGCCTTTGAGGCATGGAAAAGGGCCACGGGCGAGGAAACACTTATGCTTAGCTCGGCAAGCGCTAGCGATGTTTACGACGCCTTTGAGCGGGCCATAATCGAGGCTGCGAATCGCAGCGAGAAGCGAAGCGAACGCGAAGATTCGGGGACGCGGGCCACCAATGACTAAACCACTAGGAGAAGTAGTCTTCAACTTCAACGAAGCAAGAGAAGGATACGACGATGCCCGTAAGGAACTGGTAGAAAAAGCAATAGAGCTAGGGGCAAACGAAAAATCAATCAACGGCGATCATAGGATTGCCATGGCGTTTCTCATGGGATACAAGAGGGGTAAGCAATGAATCGGTGGCAAAAAGAAGGTTGTCTCTGGTTAAGCATTGGAGCATTAATTGGTTTTCTCCTAATCGTCTATATGACTACATGGGTAATAGCTCTTGCATGGAGGGGGTAATGGCTGGATTTGAGGTTGTTGACGGACCCGGTAAGCCCATCAAGGCGTGGGTGAAGGGGGTCCAGCTTGAAGAAGAAGCTAAACAGCAGCTTCGCAACCTATCGGGGATGCCATTCATCTATTCTCACGTCGCGGCCATGCCGGATGTGCATTGGGGGATGGGGGCTACGGTAGGTAGCGTCATTGCCACCAAGGGAGCAATTATCCCCGCTGCGGTTGGGGTTGATATTGGATGTGGCATGATGGCTTACCGGACCTCACTAGCGGCCTCTGATCTACCCGACAACCTTCACGGTATCCGTTCGGCCATTGAGGCGGCCGTTCCCCATGGACGGACCAACAATGGGGGGCCAGGAGATCGCGGAGCATGGGGGGAGATCCCGAAGGGTCACCACTGGGTATTGCGACCCGTGGTAGCCGATCTAGCGACCATCACTGCGAAGCACCCCAAGATCGCCCAAGCGGCGGAACGCGCCCCCCTTCATGCGGGGACACTGGGAACCGGCAACCACTTCATTGAGATTTGCCTGGATGAAGAACAGCGCGTGTGGATCATGCTGCACTCCGGTAGCCGGGGTATCGGGAACCGTATTGGATCCTACTTTATTGAGGCCGCGAAGAGGGACATGGAGCGGTGGTTCATCCATCTACCCGATAAGGATCTAGCCTACATTCCCCAAGGATCTGAGCTTTTCCATGATTATTTTGAAGCCCTAAACTGGGCCCAGAATTACGCCCGGTTGAATCGTGAACTAATTATGGATGCGGTTGTTGGCGCATTGCGGGCCTCTTTGCCCAAAAAGCCGTTCATTTGTGATTGTGAGTCCGTCAACTGCCATCATAATTACGTTTCGTGGGAGCGCCACTTCGGAGATAACGTCATGGTCACTCGCAAGGGGGCTGTGGACGCGCATGAAGGAGTCATGGGTATCATCCCCGGCTCAATGGGTGCCAAGAGCTTTATCGTGCGGGGTAAGGGCAACCGGGATTCCTTCTGTTCCTGCTCCCACGGAGCGGGTCGCTCAATGAGCCGTAACGAGGCCAAGAAGCGGTTCACGCTGGAAGATCATGCTGCGGCCACCGAGGGTGTAGAGTGCCGCAAGGATGCCGATGTTCTTGATGAAACTCCGGCTGCCTATAAGAGCATTGACGCGGTGATGGAGGCCCAGTCGGATTTGGTGGATATTGTTCATACCTTGAAACAGATTGTTTGTGTGAAGGGTTAATAATGGACGCAGAAATCAAATACTACAAGACTCTCTGCTCCCTCCAGCGGGAGCTGATCGAGAAGATACACAAGTACATCCACGACCAGAACCGACCCGAATCCATTGATGACGCCTCTCACCGGGAATGGAGCCTTGCTACGCAGCTTGGGTTCGCCCAGCAGGATAACAAGGCCCTCCGGGAACTGGCTGACGAATATAGGGAAGAACTGAGGGTTATCCGCAATGCCACGAACTGAGCTTGAAGATGAACTGGCCCGGCAGCTTGATCTGGCAAAGATCGAGTATATCCGGGAATACCAAGCCATTCAGGGGCGTAGATTCAGATGGGACTTCTACTTTCCTGTGGATTGCTGGATAATTGGGCTCCCGACGACTCCGATTCTTCTGGAGGTTCAGGGTGGTCTCTGGATTAAGGGAGCGCATTCTACTGGTACCGGGATTGAACGGGACATGGAAAAACTCAATACCGCGACCATCAACGGGTTCAGGCTACTTCAGGTAAGCGGGAAGCATATCAAAAGCGGAGAAGCCCTTCGGTGGGTCCAGGAGGCGGTGAAGAAATGAAATGTGTGAAGGAAGAAACCATCGTCCAGGACCAGAGCGGAGCCTGCCACATGATCCGCATCTACAAGGACGGAGAAACCCTTAAATACGGGACCGGGGCCTACTCGGATATTGGGGGATACCCGATGGAGAAGAAGGACATCAAGCCTTGGGACATCTCTATCCAGCGGAAGAAGATTGACGCGGAGATCGAGAGACAGACGGGCAAGAAGGTGGAAGACGATGACTTCGGCAACATCAGGCTGTTCACATGATTGATTGTATCTTACTCAAATTTGGAGACTTCATGCGGAGGATGTGATGATCTGGGAACCGACGGTTAGCCCCGAGGCTTACGCTATCGAGTCCCAATTAGTCCTCCCGGATGGGATAAAACTGTTCGACATTCACATTAATCCAAGCGGAGCCCTGTTGTTTTTTCTGGAAATCTTTGGCGAACGATCTACACTTGCTATTGCACCCGGAGATGACCCCGTTGGGCGTTTCCATAAACTACTGGAGGATACAATGAAGGAAAAGGGCATCCCCAAGGACGCTCCGAAGGCGATCAAGAGGGCCGATGAAGCCAAGGACAAAAAGCTTGGCATCAAGGAGGGGAGCAAGAAGGATCTTGCACTCGACAAGAAGCTATTTAACAAGAAGGGAAATAAGTAATGGCCAAGCCCAAGAGCAAGCCCGCGAAGAAGCCCACTAAGGTCGTCCCCAAGTTGCCGAAGATCCCCCCGATGCCCAAGACGCCGCCTAGCCGCGCCCCCCGTCAGACGCCGGGGATTCCTGGGATGCCGGGGAATGGCATGCCCGGAATGGGGGGGGGATTCTAATGAGCATCGTCGTTTCTTTTGCTGTCGGCTTTTTGGCTGGTATCAGCGTAAAGCGGTTTTGGTGGCAAAGAACAATCTGAGCAACGCCATCTCCACGATTACCAAGCTGTGAGGGGGTAATAATGGCCAAGAAGAATTGGATCTCCGGCGCCATCGGGAAGCCGGGTGCCCTGCACGAGGATCTGGGTGTCCCCAAGGGGAAGAAGATCCCAGAAAAGAAGTTGGAGGCCGCAGAGAAGAAACCAGGTATTGTGGGGAAACGAGCTCGGCTGGCTGAAACCTTGAAGGGCTTCAAAAAGAAGTAGCGCTTGCGCACCACAGAGAAAAGCGTAAACTTAGAGTATTGAGTTGATTTTTGAAATCGCTGGATGCCCGTGCCAAACGCGTAGCGCAAGGCTCGATATCGAAAGAGCGGGGCCATATTCCCAGGCGCGTGGATCGCGGGAGTCACTCCTGTCCACCATCCAGCAACTATCACCGGATGCGAATTGGGAAGGTTTGCAAGCCTCCCACCTGTGTTTCTAGGGCGCAGGATCGCAAGATAAGCCAAGGGCACATTAGCCCATGGTCTAGTGGGAGACCGCATTTTGTGGCCCACCATCCGGTATCAATTCCCTGGGCGGCCAGTGGATAGGTTGAACGCGACGGCGGGGCTATCCTAATTGTCGGGCATGACAGCCGAAACAACCAACAAGCCGGTTAGCCCGGCCCCAGGGATTCAGTTCACGCGGTGGCAACGGACCGCATAGCCACAATCCATGAGCGAGCAGCGGGCGAAACAGCGAATGGAGCCGCGTGATTCAAATCTAGGGTTAAAGGAGCGGCGGCTTTAGCCGCGCATCACCTGGACACCCTAGACCGATGGTGCGGGTTGGATTCCCGCTCGTTGACCGAGGCTTGTGAGCTGGGGAAGGGGCATGGCAGCCCTCGGACCCCTGATGCCATGGGGGATAAGGTCTGACAGCCGGGAAAGACCGGCACCTTCTCAACCCGCCAAGCCAATCGAAGAAGCTGGACGGGCCAATACGGGGGAAGCTGGACTCAACGGTTCCTTCCCCCGTTCTTTTATCTGGAGGGAGAGATGGACAAGGATGTTGTTTGGGGTTTTTGCGCGAACACGTATGGTCCGTGGTGGGTGAAACCTAAGCGGTTTAAGAAACAACACAATTTAGCCGGTTGGTGGGATGCGAGTGGAGATTATTGCGTAGAATTCATCGGGGTTGACTTGTCCCAAGATGGCGTCATCAAGTTCGCAAGTTACGACAAGAATGAAACCCGACGGTTTATTGATGGGTTTATGGCGTGCAGGCATTTGCTGTCTGTATTCTTCAAGGGCTAGCGATGCCATCTTTTCCCAAAGAGAAGAACTACCGCAACCCGCGTCTGCTCCGGTTGGCCGAGAAGTCGCCAATCTGCTGCATATGCGGTAAGCCCAATGATGGTACGGTCGTGGCTTGTCATTCCAATTGGGGCGCAGACGGCAAGGGGATTGGTGTCAAGGCTCACGATCTGCCAGCTTTCGGTTGCAAGTCCTGCCATGATCTTATTGACCAACGGGCCGGGGACTTGACCAGAGACGAGCGGGCCCTATTGTTCTACCGTGGGGTTTACAATACGTGGTTGCTTTGCATGAGGGAAGGATGGCTGAAATGAGTGACTTCGACGCCCATAGGGAGATTGTCCAGAACGAGCTTGACCGACTCGTGGAAAAGCAGGGGCGCATGGAAACTGATCCACATGCCACTCTGGCAGAATGGAGAGTTGTCCAGAGAGAAATTGAACAACTCCAGCACCGGCTGATCTTTTTCGATAGCCCGCTATCAAAACTGCACTTCAGAGACTAGATTCCCGAACGGGAACAAACTGTCATCCGACCTGAATATCTAGCCCAATCTTTCCCGATCAGGAAGTTTTGGGCTTTCGGGTTGTACGCTTCTCGAACTTGATGTCATAGCTTTTCAGGTCAGAGGGGCGCTTCCAGGGGAGGCCAGTGTTGGCATCAATCGGGCACTCCGAGAGGCTGAGACTTGCCATGCCAGACATGAACGCCTCGCGCCATTTGGCTGCATCCAGAAGCTCTTCGGCGTAGCGCTCATCGAAGCACTGGGCTACCAGTACGGCTCGCTGGCCCTCCTTCTTCAAAAGGTTCCAGGTATACCCGTCTTCCGGGTTCCCCTCTTCAGAAATAAACCAGTCAGACATAGGAACCCCCAAGATGAACCCATTATGGGCGCCCTTGGGGGTTGATTCAAGGCGACGAAAAGACTAAATAAATTAGGCGTTTCGTTTGCCAAAAGCAACAAAACGTGTTACTTTCTGGTATATCTTACCCCCCCAACAACTACGGCATTGTCGGAGAAAATGATGGGTTCCATGTTGGCGGTCTTGGTGTGCGTATCAACGTGGACAATCGTAAACCCATTCTGATTCCGGTTTCGGTCAGTGTAGGAGTTGTCCACACGGGCCATGCATCCGTTTGTCACGCCCCACACGGAGCCTAGAACTTCGTTACAGTGAGTGAAAACCTGAGGCTTATGGGTATGCCCAGCTATCCAGTTGGTCCCGAACGTAAACTTGGGATCAGGGTAATGGTCAATCGTGACGCAACCGAAATAGGTTTTCCGGTTCTTCCGGATCTCGTTACGAATATCAGATGGTTTGAAGGCTGATAGATCATGCTGGCAAACAAGATTGATCTCAAACGCCTTGAGACCCAGGAGGTCTGCTAGCGTTAGCCCCATAAAGTCTGAAAGGATGGCCCGCATCTCGGGCGTCCGTTCGCTCATGTGTCTGAGCAGGTGAAATTCGTGGTTGCCCGCCAGAAGATCTATTTGGCAAGATGGGAGGGATGCCCGGAGAGGCCCAAACAGGTTGTCCCGAACCCAACTGAGGCGTCCCGCCGCGTCCCATCCACGGGGGTCTTTGTCAAACCTGGAGAACTCGTAGTTGTCGTAAACGTCACCCGCCAAGCAAATGACGGAAGGGTTAATGCGCTTGCACGTTTCAAGGAAAACCTCCAGAGCAAAAGGGTCTGTGTCCTTATCGTGAAAATCAGAGGCAACGATCATGGTCTGCCAGCGGCCCGAGAAGTCCCTCTCGTACTTCCCGTTCCAAGGGAGAACCTCAACCTCCATGAAACCCCGCCGCGCATCGAGGCTGGCGTGTTTGGCAATCTGCTTCTCAAGCGCCTGCTGGCCCCTGGAAAGCTCAAGACGGGCCTGCCTGCGGAACTCATGGAATGTCCCGAAACGGCTGTCCCAAGTCGAGTCTGAATACTTCCCGTGCTTACGGTAGACCTTGCGTGTGATGTAGGTCTCGGGCTTCTGCTCCTGAACCCGCCTGAGGTCCGCGATCAGATCTTCGGTGGTCGCAGTCGGATCATATTTCTTGGGCTCTTCAGAGAGCAGTGATTCCTCTGCTAAGGAGTGCTGGGATCTGTATTCCTGCTTTGCTTGCCAACGTTTCTTCTTACTTTGACTTTCAGCCATCAAACCTCCACAAAAGAAGTTCTTCCAGAGAGTAGAGGACGGGAATGCCCAACTCATGGGCTCTCGCCTCTTCCTTGTCGGCCCCCAGAGATTCTCCGGGAAGCCTTAGAACCGCATCACAGACCTGAAGCCATTCATCGTCATAACCCATCCACCAATCATAATCATGGGGCCAGAGTAGATCCCAGAAATGGGAGAGATGGGGAACGAACGGGACGAACCCATAACCCGCAAGCACGTTCGCGGCGTCTATGGCATTACGGACATTAGTCGCTTGGTTGCCCTTGGTGTAACTCGACGCCACGTAGATTTTCTTCTTCAATGGCCCTCCACTTGGTAGGTAGTTTACGCATGATCCCAGAACGTGCAAGGAAAAGGGCTCCGAAGAGCCCCTTCCTTGGCGGGTTGCGGCCTCAACCGCTGCCGGCAACTCAGCACTATCCCTTCCTCACCTAATCTGGGTTAAAGGGGAATGTAGGTTGATCTTCCCGCCTAGAACTTCTTGGCTACTGCATAACCAGCAGCTAACGCGCCAATCGAATAAAGTAGCCTTTTCTTCCGCTCTGCCTTCAACGCCTCCTGTGTATCCTTCACCACTACCCGGAGGGAATCGGCTTCGTTTCTGGAGGCATCTGCGGCCTTGTGATAGCCATCTGCTTCAAGAGTCCGTTGGGCGGCATATGCGGTAGCAATGTTCTTCGCATCCACCAACCCGCCAATCAGATTGTTCTGGGTCTGGATCTTCATCTCAAGGGATGGTACCCGAAGCGCCTGCATCGTGTTCGTCCACATCAATCCTGCGTCCTTCTCTGTTACCCCGAAATAAGCAGATGCGGTTGTGGAAGGCTTGAGAACCAACTCGAACCCATTGGCCTGGAGGTCCGCAACCAACTGTTTCTTCTTGGCAGGGACAGGGCCAGGAGCCGGGAGAACGTGGACTGCATCATTGACTTCCCGGAGCTTCGCCAGATCCTTGTTGGCCTTCACCAACTGCTTCTTGTAATCCTCGGCAACGGCATGGGCAGCGGCAGCATCGGCTCGCGCTTCCTCGGCCTGCTTCCTCAATCCATCTGCCTCCCGCATCTTTTCATTGGCCTGATGAAGATTGTAGCGGGAAACGAGGGTGAGGCCAGCAGACACGGGCACTCCAAGGATGGACACCAATGCTAACGCCTTCACTGGCTTAGTCAAGGAGGCAAAATATTCCTTAATCATTTCCTCATCCCCCGCGGAAATTGTCCTGGATCGAACCGCTGCTTCCCGTCCTTGTCCATTGTCCAAGGATCAGTCACTTCATAGCTCTTTTGGGGCATACTGTCTGGATCGTTCACGGTCTTGGCCAGTCGCCTGAACTTGCGGTTGTGGATGCGCTTGTCCTTATTCTCGGATTCGGCTGTGGTGTGCCCGCAAACTGGCGTCTTGCGTCTCGATCGGCTCATTGCCACCTCGTTCTATTGTTCATCGGGAATACATGGCCACAATCGCAGGCGCACCAGATCCTCGAAGTATCCTGCTCTAGAGAAGTGTAATGCTCTCTCCCGCACACCCTGCAAATCTCCCTGAATACAGAGAGATTCGCAAGCGGGTCGTTACTGTGCATCAGTTCCATTTTCAGGCATGATTCTGTTCTTGATGCTCGCAATCGCCTCGGTGGCCTTGGACGATCCGTAGCCACCTAGAGCAACTGTAATCCAAGCCTTCGTGTGGTCAAGGTCCATGCCGGTCCAGTTGCCAATCACGGCCATGCAGATGCCCACGAACGAAACCACCCGCCCCCAACTAAGCTGTCCCCGCCAGTCGTGGAAAAGCGTTTTCCAATTCATTCTTCTTCTCCCGTAACCACCTTCAGCCAATGGGGGTGAAGCTGGTGGAACCGCTCTCGGATGGGGCGCGGGCTCACTACGCATCCCTTCGATTCTTCCCCATAATGTTCGGGGTCGCGTGCCGGTCCATGGATCAGGAATGCATCCCGCCCATACATCTTGTTGCCCTCGTGGGGCGCGAGGCGCATCGAAAATGGTCCAGTCGCGGGGTTCATGAACGGCTCACCAACCTCATACCATCCCGGAGGAAGTGGACCAATATCCCGGATGGCACACATGTCCGGGTTGTTTTTCCCAGCATGGTTCCCAGACCACGCCACGCCAAGCTCAGTGTCTCCGTCCTCATCGTGGTAGTAGAGCTTCCCGGCCTTGATGTTGAAAAGGCCGTACTCCGTAATGGTAGAAACGTCAATACTTTCGGACATGAATCCTTCCAGAAAAGGTTATAGAAAGGTTATATTACTTCCAAGCCTTGGTAATGATCCCACCGACGATAGCGGCTATGACCAGCATGGCCAACTGCATGAACCAGTTTACATTGCCCTTCGTATGGTTCAACTGTTCCTCCTGGACGCCCTTGATTTCGTCTCGCAAATTAGCTACTTCCGTCTCCTGGAGGCGTCTGAGTTCCGAGGTCTCGCGCTCCTGACGCTCAAGGCGTTGGTTGATCGCCCTGATTTCGCTAGAAATCTCACCAATCACGCGCGCCTCCGATACTCTGCTATTAACAAGGGTATCAAGTTTTACGGAGACCTGCGTCAAATTCTCCTGGAGCCTGTTAAAGCCGTCCTGAACGGTCTTGGAGAACCCGTCGAACTCGCGCTTGGTCAGAAAATCTTCAGGCATAGATCACCCTATCTTCCAGGAAGAAGCCCCACCATCGTAGTAAACCGGGACGTGGTTCGTCCCGCCCCCAGCTACCACAGAGGCGAACGTGGTAGCAGTTGCATCGGTCACAAAGGCCCTCATGCCATCAACCCCGGCAGGTAGCGTTGCCACCGTATAAACACTGGTTTTCGTGGTTGTGGCAGTTAGGGCGCCGATGGACAAATCCCCAACCCCCGTGTCACCGGCCTTGTTGATAGGAGTGAATCCAAGGGCGGTTGTAACATCAGCCGACGATAGAACCACGGCTCCGGTCCTGGTGTTAAATGAATCTACCTTAGTTCCGCTTAAATATGCGGTGGTATCATATGAGAATACTCCTGTCCCATCATTACGTAAAAGACCAGCGGCATTGGCTAGCGAGCCGATTGAGGTGAGATTAGTATATGGTGCCTGATAGAAAGAAAACCCACCGATATTCCCTGAAGTCAGCACAGTGGACCCGGACCACTGAAGACTGCCCGTGGCGATGGAATAGAGCTTGCTGGTGGTAACTCCCGGAGCGCCGTCCGCGATGGCTAGGCCGTAATTGGCGGCGAGGGAAAGGCCAGCATTGAAGGTGCCTAAACCGCTAAATGTTCCTGTGGTAGCTGATAGGGCTTGTGTGGATACCGGACCACCAAAAGAGGTAATATTGTTGCTTAAAGTAGTAACACTGGTTACACTGGATGCAGAAAACACCTGGGGGACATTGAAAGATGAAAGAAGATCACCCTTGTAATAAACACTTCTTAGAGATGCCTTAGGAACATATAAAGCTACATAGAGTGTTCCACTGTAAATACAGGTTACAAGGCTACCAACACTAATGGCTGCTCTTGAAGTGATAAAACCAGTGTTAGAATTATATGCTGTTGAGGTTTTAATGTCATAGGTATCTGTTATATTAGAACCGCCCGTATCACCTCTTTGAAAGGTAATTTCACCATCGAAAGCATATTTCTGAATCAATGTTCCATTATAAGCCGGATGGAGTAGAACTACTGTATCTGTAACACCATCATCTGTTACACCAAGATAACAATAGTTTATGTATGAAGATTGATTTGTAAACTGAGATTTAGCTTGTAATAGACCGCCTAATATGGTCTGACCGCCACCATAATTTATATAAACCGGAGAATTATCACCAGATTCAATCCATAAGGGACTGCTGGAAGCATGAAAGTGAACATTTCCATCATCATATATGCTTGCTTTACCAGTAGAGATTGTACCGCTGAATGTTCCTGCGGTAGCTGTTAATGCTCCCATAGAGACAGGATTACTCTGAAAGCTAAAGACATTACTTCCAGATATAGAAAAAGGAATGGTGGAGTTTAGCCCATTATAGAAATATAAATCACCACCACCATTAACATTAAGATCATTTCCAATACCCCAAAGGCTGGTCCCTCCTGTGGTACCTAAACTGATTAGTCCTGATTGGTTCCCAGTAGTAGCACCTCTATGGATAACCAAAGATGACCTATAACCACCAACAGAATATGTGCCCGTTCCTTTTATCTCAACAGTGGCATAATTAATTCCGCTTGAAGTGCCAAAGGTGCCACTGGTAGCAGTTAAATCTCCCATAGACAGAGCGCCTATGCCAGAATCACCCGCTTTATTTATTGGTGTATAACCTAATGCTGTAGTTACATCGGATGAAGTTAGAGTTACAGCACCAGTTCTAGTATTAAATGAATCTACCTTAGTTCCACTGAGATACGCAGTCGTATCATAGGTGAACGTGCCAGATCCGTTATTCCGCAGCAACCCGGCAGCGTTGGCAAGCGAACCGATGGAGGTCAGGTTTGTATAAGCGGCCTGTCGGCTGGTATCAGTCGGGTGAACATGGTCTTGTCTGGCCACCGCCGTAGCTGTTCCGACCGCAGCAGCACCATCCATTAGGGGGGTGACTGAGGCTAGTCCTGTCATAAAATTGAACGATGTGGAGCTTACATTCCCAGTCAGGGTTGGCGCATTAAGCCTAACGAAATTACCAGTTCCGGTCCCCGTGTATTCAGCGCTGGTGAGATGGTAATACTCATTCGCCGTGCCGCCCTGGAGGTTTGCAAGTGAGTTATGGTCTACTGCTGCCGTCGGCGTAAATTGGGTGCTAAAAGCGGAGTCAATCTGGGTGGCCGTGGATGCACCGGCATTCACGATAATCCGGCCCACTAGAATACAGTGGGACGAAATAACGGGGGGCAGGCTACCGGGAGGCTGTGCCACCTGAGCAGCACCGAGCGAATAGGCCTGATTGCCAAGAATGTAAAACGCGTCCGTGTCCTGACTAACACCCCGGTAAATGAAGTTCACTACATACTTACCTCCCGGCGTGGTCTGGAGGTTGGTCCCATCATCGTACTGGGTATTGTTGTATTGCGTCACGGTGGACAGCGTCCACGCACCGGCGGAGTGATAGACAAAAATGAGTGGGTTAGTGGATGAGTTGAACGCCGACAATACCGTTGGGACGGCCCCAGACCACACCTTGCCGGATCCAATAGTTACAATCCGAGTAGCGGCCTCACCGAGCCCAAAACCACCCGGTTCTGCTCGGTATCTTTGGGTTTTGATAATGCTCTGCTGGAGCTTGTTGGTAAGTCCATCTCCAAGCTGGTCCCACTCGAAGTCGTAAAGCGTGGTTCCGCTGCGGTAGATAGTAAATACTGGCACTACATCCAGGTTGGTAATTAGAGAGACATCTGTAATGACCTGTAGTGTGGGTGATCCATTATTGTAGTTGGCAACAATATAGTTTGTCACACCATCCGTCATGGTGTATGTTCCGCCGACAATAGAATATGCCTTGATTTTACCGCGCCCATAAGGGTTGGTGAACAGCGCATATGTCCCCGTTCCGATGGTCACAGAACCAGTTCCGAGATCCGTAAAGCTAGGCTGAGCCTGCATACCCGCCGATAGATTCGGATTAGGGTTGGTCATTACAACCCATCTACCATTACCACCATTTTCAATCCCCAAAGCTCCGTAGGGGTAATTGATTATGCGCGATGGTGAAATCTCGATACTATCTGTTCCATTGGCAATAATTGTAATCGTATTTGTAAGGTTGCAGTTCCCAGATTCGTCAACGATTTCAATGACTTGTCCTGGCGAAAGGCCAGACGCAGGGAGATTCACTACCCTAGGTGCGGTAAGAGACGTATAGGCAATCAGAAGCCCATTGGTCTGGGTGACTGTATAGTTGGCATCAGCGACCTCTACCCTCGTGGGGAAAAGCGGGGAGGCATTGGTCACTAGCTGTGTCATTTGTTGCCCTTCAATCGTCCATATGCTTCATTATACTGATTTTCCATAGCCTTGCGTGCATCGGGTGTCAACTTGTAATTCATCTTCCTTCTGACTGAATCCATCCTGTTGACAAGGATACCTAATTCCTTGGGGTCATCCGTGAGTTTGGATGCATTGTAAAGATCGTCGAAAGGCGTTCTCGGATCAGAAATCACATTCTCAAGAACCGTCTTACCCTTCATCTGGCGGGCACGGTTGATGATTTTTACACGCTGGGAAGCAGTGATTTTCCCCTGCTTCTGTGCATCGTAAACGGCCTGCGTGTCCCCGTTTAAATACTTGGCCCTCAGGTCAGCTTCTTCCCGGTACAGTTCGCTTTGCTCCGGGGTGGAAGAGCCCATGCGATCATTCCGCCTCTGGAGTAGGTATGTCGTGGCAGGGGTGTCAACCAGTGAATCCTTTGCAGGCGGGAGTCCTATGAACTGACGGGCCGCATCAGAGATGCCTGAGTACCCTGGACGCTTATCAACCAGAGTTTGTGCCGAGATGGGTGTGAATTGGCGTCCGAGATACCCGAGCCTATTCCCCTCAATGTTGCGCCCAAGTTCATCCTTGCCTCGCAATAGGTTAACTGCCGTCACAGGGGTAGGGTTGAGTGCTGAAGTTATATATTTGTAGGCGTCATCAGGCTTTCCAGAGAACAGACCTTTCTCTGCTTGCCAAATCTCGGGAACATCACGGCTCATGTACCCAGGGACCGCAACGCGCCTGTTCCTACCCATCGAATCCTTCCCGCCGATACGGGGATAAAGGACATCCTTCTTGTCCTGCGGCAACGCTGGGACATCCGGGTGAATCGCGTGGACAACGAACCTGATGGCCTGAGAAGCCATCATCCCCATGACTAAACTGGCAATAGGGAATGTGACACGGCTGCCAGCCCACGGGTGCGGGAGGCCCTCTGGGTTAGGCATCCTGTAATCGAGCGCCTTTGGAGCCAACCTAGAAACACCCTCAGCAGCACCTCTCGCAAGATCAACCTGCGGGGAAAGCGCGACACTGGCACTTCCCCATTTCCACCCCGTAGCCTGGAGCGACATCCAAGCAATCTGTTTGAGTGTCTTGTTCCAATTCAGGTTGTCATACGAAACCTGCCCCATCCTGGCCTGGATCCGGTTGGCGATACTTCTTGCGGCGGCGGAACGCTCTTCGGGCGTGGCGTTAGGGTTCCTGCGTAAGAACTCAGCCGCCTCGTCGGCGAATACACCAGCCTTGGCCAGCGGGATGTAATATTTCATGAGGGGCGCTGAAATAGCTTCAACCGTCGCCAACGCGGTATCAATGGGGTGCAAGATGGGCGTAGCGAGTAGTCCTTCATCTCCCATCTTGGCTCTAAGTTCACCAGCCTCCTGCGCTAACTTTGAGATCGCATTGACATTGTTCTCGTGCTCAATCGAAAGATCACCACCGGACCGCTCGAACATATCGAGGAGGGGAGCCCAAGCCTTCGATTCCTCCGGGGTCATGTTGCCCAAGATGGCATCGCTCATCTTCATGCCGCCCCTTACCGCATTATATGGGGAGGAGAGCGTGTCCAGGAACATCTTGAAACTGCCCACAGGATCATGGTCCTGGAGAAGCCTCTGGATAGACATGTTCAACTTATTCGCCATGATGTCATTGGTCACGAAAGAACCGTGGAACGCAGAAAGACCCAATTTCATCGCGACCTGGGCATTCTGTGTGATTCTAATCATGTCATAGGCTGATTTTACGTTGGGGTTGCGCTCAAAAATGCTAGGGTCAATGTAGTTATTGATTACCCGTGCGGCTTCCGGGGATGCATAATAGCGACCAGCAACATTCTTGCCATTAAGATTCCGCGTCTCGCTGAACAACTTGTCATTTACCTGAACCATCCCATTTGGCTGTTTATCGTTGGGATACCAGGTGGCAACACCATCCTTCTCGTATTGGCGTAGAAGTTGCTGCGTTGCAAGCATCTTGTTCTTGTTTGTTAGATCCTGGATGGCAGAACGGTAAGGGTTGGTATCTACCAGTTCGACGCCATACTTTTCCATAGCTTCACGGGCCGTCATGTTCCAGACGCGGCTATTGGTATAACTTGTATTTCCGCTGAGGCTACGCTTCAGATCGGCAACGTATTTGTCTCTTCCGGGAGAAGGCTTCCAGCGTCTCCTCATGTAATCTTCGAGGTAGTCCTTAATGATGCCATTTTCTTGCAGTTTCTTGCCCATTTCAAGGTTCTTATCGGCAAGAGCCTTGATGTTGTCATAGGCTGGACCATCCCCGTTCACGAGCTTCCTCTTGCCTTCGAGGAAGTCCATGAGGTCGAGCCGATCACTCATGGGGAGTGCATCAGTGGCCTTGGTAGCTGCCTTTAAGGCCGCTCTCAGCCTGAACCTCTCGGATGCCTGCTGGCCCAGTGAATGGGAGAGCCCGAGAGCCGCCTTCATGGCATCGTCTGAAGCGCCGGATGGGTTGAGACCGTCAACGGCACCCTTGATGACCCTGAAGGCATGGCCTGCGGCAGTATCACTGGAAGAAAGGTGCGCCTTGACAGAGTTGGCCCATTTATTGATTGTTGCGGTCTGCGATTCCTCTTGACCCGCAGACGCACCCGCAGAAATCTCTTTGGCGCCCAATTCGCGCTTCCAGGGGGGCTGATAATTCTTCCACATCTTAGCCCGTTCGGCTTTCGCTTCTGGGGTGTCGCCGGGGACGAAGTCCCGCAGCATGTCTCCATATTTAGCCCTGTCGGCCTTTTCAGCTTCGATCTGTTCGGGGGTGAGGAAGTCTCTAGCCTTGGGCTTTACATCACTACCGATAGCACCAAGCTGGCCCTCTGGCGTCCCGGAGATGGCCTTGTGGAAATGTTCGGCCAAAGCAGTTGCCATTTCACGCCCGATCCCCTTCACTTTGGACATGATCCTGACAACGGTTTCCTTGACGGAAGAGCCCAACTTCCCAATTCGGCTCCTGACCTCACTGGCTAGATCGGCGTCCGTAGCGCCTTCAGGCAGGCCGAGCTCTTTCTTGGCGGCTTCTGCGGCATCTCTCATTGCCTCGAACGGGTTCAACCCTGCATGGAGTTGCCCTATGGCGGCCATGCTCTCGCGTAGGGCTTGCCCTTCGTCGCTTCTTACTGCGTTTTCGGAACCCACTTCTGGGAACTTGCCGCCCTTTTCTTGTGCTAGACGGTAAAGCATCGAAGCGATTCCGCGCCTACGGTTCGCTTCATCCACAAAGACATTCGGGTTCTCGTTATCAAGGTAAGAGAAGTCCAAATCCCCAACGGGTTGGTTTCTGCTGTTGAAAGCAAGAAGCCTACCGTTTAACCCATCAGGTGAATCCATATGAAGGACTTTGAGGCTTCCACCGTCGGGTAGTGTCTCGGCAGTATATTTGCCGCCCCTGAGAGCCCTGGTGATGTCACCAGACTCATTCCATGCCTTCGATTTCCACCCAGCACTTTCTCTGGAAAGGATGGTATTTTTTGCGATCTCGGCTTGGCGTGGCGTTATATCTGTCTGGTTGGCCCAGATACTATGCGCACCCTGCACCCCGCCAACGGCATTATAGAACCTTGCAAAATCCTCATCTGATAGCTGCTTCTTCATGGCAGCAACCCAGTCAGATGCGTTCCTTGCACCGTCCTTCGCGGCGGCATTTGCTAATTCTACAAGTCTCTGCGGGATGTCAGCGGTTCCCTCTTCGCGTGGAAGATTGGGACCGATTGCACCGCGTTGAGATCCTGGTTTCTTGAGTTCTTCCTTGAAATTATTCCATGCGTTCTTGGTGTTCTCCCAGCCAAGTTCTTGCGGGGTTTTGCCTGTATTTTCGGAAATGCGCCGTTCAACCTCTGCAAGCTCCCCCCTCAAACCGTCAGCGATCTTTTGGGCAAAACGGCTTCCTCCCGGACCTCGCTTGCGCCGCGCCTGCTGGACCTGCTCATCAGCACTCTGAATGTCAGAAAGCAACTGCTCGCGCCGCTGATTCAGGGATTCGATAGTGTCCTGCTGTTCCGTAAGTGCCTGCTGTAAATCGCCTTGTTTCTTGACATTTGGCTGCATCTTCCCGGTAATGTCCTCAGCCGGATTGACCTGTTCCCCTCTGCTGTTAAGCAGTGACTCACCCAATAGATTGGGTTTAAGGGAACTTGTCGTGACGGGTTCCCGGATCCCCTCCCAAGGGGCAGGAGTCCCCTTCGGGCGAAGTGCATCCTGGAATGCCTGCTCGACATCTGGTGTGATTTCATTCCGGGTAAGAGGTGAAAATTTGCCCAGTCTCGCTGCTTCTTCAGGAGTAGCCTCACGAAAGACATTGGGCTTCGGACCCATCGCCTTGGCAAGTTCTTCTTGTAGTGCAGTTGCCTTTGCAATATCCCCAGCACGAAGGGCCTGGAGCCCTTCCTGCCGGATAACATCAGGAGTGCGCTGTGTGGTGCCAGCGTTGGGTTCTGCCGACCCGCTCGTATTCCCGGACTCGGGTGAAGCAGAATTGATTGTAGCAATGCCAGTTTTCAGCGTTTCACCATAGCGCTTCGCAAAGGCAACAGGGTTCTCTTTGGCAAACCTGGCAAGGGAAGTAGCCTCTTCCTCTGTGACGGGATGACCGGACGCATGGGCAGCCCCGAAGATACCCATCATCAGTCCGTTCTCGCCAACCCCATCCGCAACATTCTTGTCCGGGTTGTAGAGCAGCTTCTCAAGCATGTTCATGCCAGCCGTGATGCCACCGCCGACATTGAAGGCAGTTGCAGCACTCGCAGCACGTTCGGCCAGGGTAGGGGCTACACCACCCAGTCCTCCTGTCCCGGTCCCGAATACCCCCATGATCCCACCACCGAGCGACCCGGCGGCTTCCATGAGTTTCTGATCGGCAGGGGAGGCACCGCCTGCCTTGGCAGCCTCTCTGGCCTGATTGCCCATCGAGGTTCCGAACAACGCCGCCCCGGCGGTAGGGTTGAGGGACGCAAGCGCTACGGGACCAGCCATCCCGAGCGTCTTGCCCAAAAGTCCCGGCTGGTAGCCCTGCGGAGCCCAACTCTGAGCTTGCTGAGCCAACCCCTGTTCATAGTTCTGGACATGCTCAAGGGCTCTTTGGGCAATGGCATCGCTATCCAGCTTGGGGCTGATGGATTTTA
>JAEHJW020002700.1_pt1 | contig 43376 bp, 36 predicted proteins | sample 9271431 | NCBI WGS metagenome assembly JAEHJW02
TTAATCCAAGCACAATTTAAAAATCCAAATTTAAAATATGTAGATATAAATGGTAATATATCATCTAATCCACCTAATCAATTTTATATTGATAATGATGGTAATAAATGGATTGTTCCTATAGAAGAAGGTTTATTGTTATTAGAATGTTTATTTGAAGATACTTTACAACAAACTAATACAGGATATTCTGTAGTTCCTCCTATACAAATTACAGCTAATAAACAAATATCTATATTATCTGATCAAACTAGTAAAAGTATAACTAATGGTTATACATATACATTAAGTAATGGACAAACTTATACTTTTAATACTTCAATTACAGATCAATTAAATGGTGCTAGTGCTTTTAATACTTGTCAATTTGCAATGTTAAAATCTACATCTTGGCAACCTAATATGAATGTTATAGCCAATGTTACAGTTATTAATGTAAATAATAATTTTTATATATGTGAACAAACAGGTGTTACAGGAAAAAATATTCCTAATAATTTCCCTACACAATTTATGGAAATAATTCAAGATGGAACAACAGCATGGGCTTTATTTGGATTTATATTATCTACTACTGAAGGTGATATATGGTTTACACCTTTACAGATTGAAGAAGTATATGTTAATTTTGTAAAATTTGTAATAGAACAAAGAGAAGTAAAATCAAATTTACAAAGTCAAATTAATAATATTGCTAATGCTCCAGTCGTTGTACCTAATTTAAATATAACAACTAATCCTTATATATTAGATAGTTTAAATAATTTATATATAACATCTATATTACCAACTAATATAGGTCCTACAATACCTAATTTTAATACAACAATAAATTCTACAACAGGTTCTTGGACTTGTTTAGGTAATGTATTTAATTATATAGTAAGTATCAGTTTATAAATTTTTGTTTTAGATTTTGAACAATAATATTAAATTAAAATTTAAGAAAGGAGGATATAAAAAATGCCAGCAGTCCAAGGATCAGCTCCACAAATGAATAATAATCCTAGTGATTATAATTCTTCAAATATTTATACTTTAGGTGCACAAATTTCTAATGGAAATAGAGTTAATATTACAGGTGCTGTAAGTGGAACTCTTACATTATTTGAATCTGGTGGTCAAGCTAATGTTTCCGTAGATGTTGAATTTAATAATTTTAATAACGGAACTTCAGGATTAGAAATTGTATTACCACAATCTTTCAATAATGTAAATCATATTATAGAAAATACATCAGGTTTAGCAGTTACATGTGATAACAACAATATTTCAGTTCCATCTACAAATGGATCTGTAGTTAATGGTTTTGTTTATTTAGTAGGATTTTAATAGAAGAAAAAGTTTGCTAACGCCATAGCAATTTACCTCCCGAAGGTAATACATTAATAACCGATTATATATAAGCGGAATATATAATCGGTTATTATTTCTCTCTCTTAATTTCCGAAAAGATTATTTATATTATCTATTTTAGTTGTAGGATCTAAAACTAATTTATCTTGGTTATAAGTACTAGTAATAATTAATTTACTATTATTAGTAATAATATTACAACTATAAAATATATAATTAATATTACCTATTAAATTTCCATATTGATTATTTTGATAACCTGAAGTTCCTAAATTAGTTTGATTAGAAGCATTAGAAGATAAAGTTATTTTACAATTATCAAATATAACATTACTATCTGAAGATTTATGAGATAATATTAATGGATTGTATAAATTATCATTATTATTTAAATCTATATCTAAATTAATATTTAAATTTTGAAATATTAAATTTGAATTACCATGTAATACAAAAGGATTTAAAGTAATAGGTGTCATTCCATTATTAGCATAACAATTTAATATAGTTTGAGATGGTATTACATTATTTGAAGTATTATTATAATATATACCAAATAAACTAGGATTATAATTATTATCACTATTAATAATAATTGTATTCCATACTACTACAGCTAAATATTGAGTATATTGTGGAATAGTAATATTAGTAGTATAAGTTTGTCCTGTAGTTTGTCCTTCATATTGTGTAGCATTAGATACATCACCTTGATAAAAATTAGGTGTTTGATAAATCATATTTACATTATTATTTTCTTGAGAAATAGTAAATATTTGCAATGCATCATCTGCACCTATTAATACATTATTTAAATTAATATCTAACATATTATTAATAGGTAATAATGCTATCCAATATCCTGGTGATACATTTCCTAATTGATATGTAATACCTACATTTTCAGATACTAATTGAGTTCCTAAATTACCTGAATTTTCAGATATAGGAGTAGATAATTCATTAATATAATTATTTATATTATTTAAAACATTTAATACATCACTATATATATTAAAGTTTTGAGTTAATACTTTCCAACTTTGGTTATTAGTACCTATATCAAAATCAAATGCTATTGGTTCAAATATGAAATTTTTATCATAAATATTATGAGATTGATTAATAAAATAAGTATTATTATATTCCATTAAATATCTCACATATTTAAAATATTTATTTCTTTCAATAGCATAATCTAATGTTGCCAAAGGCATTACATAATTAGTTCCTTGAAAGAATCCATTATCATTACCTATTATAGGACTAATATAAATATTTTTATGATTATTATTAGAATTTTTAAAATTATAATAATCATTATATAATGTATCATATTTTAAATTTTTATTTGATAATTGCCAAATTCCATTTATTAAAGATGCTTGATTATTAAGTATAATTAAATTTTCATCTTCTACTGACCAAGGTATATAATTAAAATTAACTATTTGACCTAAATTTTGAAATACAATTTGAGTTTTAATTACTTGCCTCATACTAGGAGGTATAGGACTACTTGGTTGAGATAAAGCAAATAAAGTACCATCATTTAAAAAGATACCTACAGTATTTGCTGTATCAATACTTTCTTGAGGTTCAACTATACAAGTTAATTCAATAGTATTATTATTAACTAAAATTAATCCTGTTAAATTTTTAGTAATCCAACCATTAAAAGTAGTTAATGTAGGATCTAAAGTTATTGTTTCATTAGATACTGCAAATGTTGCTATATTTATAGGATTAGATATTGTAGCATTAGTTAATGCGTTTAAACCTAAATCAGTTAATATACTTGAACCTATTTGCATAAATATATTCTCCTTAGCTTATTTGATAATTTATATTGTTCAAGAAGATTTTTTAGTATTTAAATTTCTTAATAATTCTTGCATAGATTTATTATTACTTTTATCTTTAGTATTTTCTTTATTTTCATTTTCTATTTTTTTATTTAATAAACTAGTAAATAAAGGTATAGGATATTTTAACAATTCTATAGGATTAATATCAAAATATTTGTGAAATATTAACATATTATCTATAGTATCATCAAAGATAACTTTAGTATTGAGAGAAGGATTTTTTTTATAGTGAACGAAAAAATTGCGTAACAAAATCAATATTGATAGTGTTCGTTGCTCCACAACTTTTACAATTTGCTTTATATATTGCTTCTACTTTATATTTTAACATATTATCCATAATAAATTTATTAAGAATCTTTTTATCTCCACTTGGTAATGTTTTTATAAAATTAACAAAATTCAATAAATCATTTTTTACATCTATAGTTTCATTATTATATATAACACTATCAACATAAAATAAATATATTTCTAAATCATCTGTAATATTAACATTATCATTTATTTTTAAAACATTTTCTTCTTTATCAAGAGTTGGATATTTAATTATAAATTTAATATTGGATACAGGTAATAATACTTCAAAAGATTCTTTTAAAATTTCAAATTTGCCTTTAGGATAATAATCTATTGTAAATCCTTTGCTACTTAATTTTATTTTATAAGAACTTAATTTATCACATTCACTACAAACATTAGATACAGTATATTCATCACCATAAGTTGCATGATATAATCCATATATCATTGCTTGTCTATCTTGGAAGGTAGTCATACTTATCCATTTTTCATAACTATCTATTTCTTCAGGTTTTTTAATTATACAATTATATAATACTTTATTTAATAATTTTGCAGCATTATTAGGATTAATAGCAGATGATTTTAAATTTAATTCATCATTTACAGTTAAACTTCTTAAGCTATATTCAGCTAATGTTTGACATGTTTTAATTTCATAATTAGGATAAGTTATAACTATTTCATCTAAAAGCATTTTAAAGTTCTCCTTTTTATTAAAATAAAATTAATATAAAAAACAATTAATGTAAAAAGTGTTTTATTTATTCAATAACTAAATTAAAAGTTCATTAATGTTTGTTTGTAAGATAATATGTTACTTGTAAATCCTTGTATTTTACCTAATAAATTTGTACTACCTGCTAATTGTTCTGCTGAATAAGGATATAAATTATCAAAACTAAATGTTATATCATGTCTTACTTCTTGATTATTAGCAACATCAGTATCAAATTGATTAGAAATATATGTTTCAGGAAATACACCAGTCATATGCCATGCTGTTTCTATAGTTTGTAAATCAGGTTTTGTAGTCCAATAATATACTGTTGATGTATATTGTGATTTTCTATATTGAGTTCCTGTCAAATTAGAACCACCTGTTCTTATATCTTTTAAAGCATTAATCCATCCATTGATAATAGATTTAATAGGAGTTCCTGATAATTCAAGGAATGTAATATTAAATGTATCACCTATATTTAATCTTGAAGGAGCACTAAAATGTGTTCCACCTAATGCTTGTATAGTAACTTTTTCTAATGATATATTAGGTATAGTTATACTAAATGATAATGCAGATAATGTTTTCTGAATATCATTTTGAGATAAAGAAGTATAATTTCCTGATAACATTGTTGGTACTGTATTAAACCAAACAAATCCATAACCAGATATATAAGGATCTGCTACACCAGGTTCATTTGTTCCACCAAATGATCTATTGAATAAATTATTTTCATATGCTTTATTTAAAACACTCATTTTATATATTCCTCCTCTTTATATTTTAATTTTATTGAACGTAAATTGGAATTAATATTTTATACAATATATCTGTTGGATTAATTATTATATTAACCATAGCAGCATTTTGTTGTATTTGATATTGTGTTGCTGAAACACTTACAGAACCACTAAATAATTCTCTTTCACTTACTAATTCTGCTATATAATTTTCTAATGTATTTTGTATATTATTCCAAGTTATTTGATCATTAAAATCAAATACATAATTTCTACATAAATTTTTAACATCTCTTTGAACTTTAAATGTAACTCTTACTACATTAATATTTTGCATTACATTAGGTTCTCTTTGAGTTGTTAATTGTCCATATAATAATGTATTATCAGTTGTAGTTAATATTGGATTAATTTGATTTTCATAATATTCTGTTAAACCTGGTTGATATAAAGTTCTATTAATATTATTAACTATTCCATTAGTATTAGCGACTGCATAAGCAACATTATTTATTTTATCATTTAATGCATATAAAGCACCTACAACATATATAGGACTTACCCAAATATTTTTACCTGAATATATATCAGATATATTAACATAAGGATCAAATATTGCTGCATAAAATGTATCAAAGTTTTCATTTTGTAATCTATTTTGTAATGCAGCTGAAGAACTTAAATTTTTACTTAAATCTAATAATGCTAAACAATCCATTCTTAACATAGATGTTAAAGTAACCATAGATTGTTTAACTCCTAATGGATAACCTGCATCAAGTACTAAATCTATAGGCACATTATTTAAATCTAAAACTGAAGAATCAATTAAACCTTGATAACCTTGTTCTAATAATTCTGTTGCAGTAGTAGTATCTACAACACCTGTAGAAGTAATTAAAGAACCTTCAGATCCATTCATTAAATTTAATGGAGAATTTACACTTGATGAACTTTGAGTTGCATTAATCATTAAACAATAAGTATATGGATCAAACACCATTATATCACCAAAACCAAGACTAATGTATATATTATTTTTTGATGTTATAATTATAGTTCCTGATTCAATATTAGTTGTAGTAGTTCCAGATGGAGAATATATTTGTCCTGCAGTTCCTGCAGTTCCTACTGCATTACAATTATAAGTTACAGGAGTTACATTATATACCATTAAACCATTCTGTATACTACTTGTAATTGTAACAACTTGACCTGAATATCCAAATAATGGTCCTCCAGCATTTGATGTTACAAAAAATTTAGTTATTCCATTTATATATTGACTATCAATTTGATATATATTATTTACACAATCTTGAACTTGTATAACATTATACATTTCATTAGCATTAGTAAATATATCACCAGAAACATAATTAGTATTAGATAAAATATTATCTTCTTGTAATTGAATTTGAACATTTGGATCAAAATTATCTAATATACTAGTAATTAATGTAGTATTACCAGAATTACTAAGTAAATTAGGATTAAATGAACCATTGTATGATGTTATTTGATAATATGTTCCATTAGTATTTTGATATATTTGAAAATTAAATTGATTATTTACATTAGCTAATGGTGTTGTATATATCTGAAAATTGTTATAAAATGAACCTCTATATGTTGAACTAATTACAAACAAAGGCATAAAATATACAAATTCTAAATCAGAACCAAAAGCTGAAGCAGGTTGTCCATAAAATACTTCATCTAATTGACTTATTTGATTTAAACTTGGTAAATTAAATTGAACTGTAACTAATTGATTTTGTACGGTTCTACCAATACCAAAAACTATATTAGCATACTGAGCATTAGGAGGTAATAATCTCAAACAATATAAAGAACTAGAAATTTGTGAATAAGCACTACCTACATATGGACCTTGACCAAAAGCTGAAGTATATTTAGCTAAATTAGGTTTACCATATAATTGAATAAAATTTTGTGATTGTTGTGCATTACCAGGACCAGAAAATATATTTGATTGTGAACCTAAAAATGTTAAAACATTATCAGGTCCTTGATCAGAAAAAAAGCATATTAAAGCATTAGTTCCAGTTTCGGTTACATTATATTGTTGACTTGGTATTATTTGAGTATATACTCCAGGTGCTATTGCATTACTTAATAAAGAATTGCTAGCACTACTTGAATTGAATAAATTATTTGTACTCATTTATTTCTTCCTCCAAAAATTATTTTAATATTGTTCAAAAATAAATTTCTTTAATTTTCAACTATAAATGTACCAAATGAATTGTATTGATATATCTGTTCCTTTTGCTATTGTAGGAAAAGTAATATGTGAAAATAAATAAAATTGATTAGCTATTGTAGGATCATTACTATTAGATACCCATAATCCAGCTTCATTTATGTTATAACCATTACACATTGTTTGATCTAATAAAATATCTAATCTTAAAATTAGATATTTATTTAAATTTAAATTATCTTGTAAGAAAGTTATATCAGAAAATCCTACTTTATTTCCATTATCAGCTAAATTAGGAGCATTGGCAATTATTGGAACTTCATTATTTAAAGCAATATCAGTATTAGTAGGAGGTATTGGACTCAATGGAGATGAAGCAGGTGCACCACCTGTTCCTACACTTAACCAAGAAATATAATCACTTGGTAAAGGTAAAATATTAACATTGTCATAATTTACTAATCTTGATAATACCCATTCACGACCTCTATAAACTATAAGATTACTTTTTGAAACTAATTTTTTATTAAAATTTTTATCTATTGAAAAAATTTCTACATAACCTTTTAAATCTAAGTTAATATCTTTTAAAGTTAAATTTTCCATTAAATTTCCCCTTTGTAAATTATTTATTTTATATTTTTGTTCAATAAGAACAAATAAAATAGAAGTTATAAAAAGGAGAATTAAATATGCCAAATTTAATTGGATATAAACAACAATTTAATTCAAGAGGTTCATTTTTAAAAATTGTAAATAGTGAAACATTAGTACAAGATTTAATAGCAATTTTAAGTATAAAAAAAGGAACATATATTAATAATCCAAATTTAGGTTCTAGTTTAACAGATTATATTTTTATGCCTTCAGATTCTTTAACATATAAATCTATACAAAATGATATTATAAGTGCATCTCAATATTTAAATTCTAATATTACATTAGATATTAATAGTATTCAATTACAAAAAACTTCTGATAATCAAGGTTTAATAATTTCTTTTCAAGTTAACATCAATAATCAGTATAGTCAAAATATTAGTTTATTGGTTTCTAATCAGACTATAATTGCAATATAAAAATTATGTTTAATGCATTAAGATATAAAAATTATACATCTCATTATGTAAGAACTTTAACTAAATTATATAAAAATTCTTTTCCATTATATCCTATAGTTTATTATAAAGCATCTAAAGATAATTCTATATATGATAATACTATAATGAATGGAGGTAACTATAATATAATAGGTTTAAGTTCAGGATTAAAATATTATAAAATATATGATTTTCCTGCAATAAATTTAGAAGCTATGGTTCCTAGTTGGAATGAAACTGATTTTGGTATTAGAACAGAAATAGGAACTTCAATGATGTTTCCTAAAATAAACTTTATACCAAACGAATTTGATTTTGTTTCTTTTAAAAATAAACATATATCAGATAGAGAAATATTTCAAGTGTCTAATATTGATACAACATATTATGATAAAACAAATCCTTTTTATAAAGTTACTTTAAAAGGTAGTGGTAATTTTATTGAACAAATAGAGAAGCAAGTAATAGGTTCTTTAGGATATATAGATTTTATGGATAAAATCTATAATTATGATGATTATAAATTAATAAAAAAATTAATTGCAAATTTAACTATTTTATCTACTATGTATGTTAAAAATTCAAATCAATTTCAATTGAGAGATATAAAATTATGAATTCAAATATACAATCAAGTTCAGCATCTACTTCAGCTAATACAACAGTATTAACTAATAGTAATGCACAGATATTGCAAAATCTTTTAACAAGATTTTCTACTTTAATACAAACCAATCAAGAAATATTAGATACTTCAGAAACTTCTTTAACTTATTATTTGTTTAATCAATTATCTGCATTAATTTCTGATAGTATTTTTTATATAGATATGATGACAAGAGAATCAAGTTTAGTTACTGCACAATTACCTCAAACAATTAATAACTGGGCTAATTATATAAATTATAATCCTGGATTAGGAACTGCTTCTACTACTAATGTAACATTAAATATACCTGTTTCACAATTATTTAATGCTACTATACCTCAAGGATTTTCTTTTAATACTACAGATAATATAATATTTGCATCTATATATAATGTTACAATAAATATGGATAATGGTATTAGTATTTATTATGTTGACTCAACAACAAATATTGAATATCCAATACCTTATCAAGTAGTATATTCAGATAATTCTACTACGGGAAATTATACTTTAATTTTTGATATTCCTGTTATCCAGCAGTATTTAATGGAAGAAGAATTTGTAATACCTACATTACAAACATTTCAATCTTATACTCAAACATTTACATTACCTACAGGAACTTATCCTACAAGTGTTCAATTAACTTTAACAGATAATAATGGTAATGTCACAACTTGGCAACAAGGTATTATAGTTCAATCAACAGCTAATATGACTATATATCAAACATCTTATGTAGGTAATACTTTAACTATTACTTTTGGTAATGGTATACAAGGTATGCAACCATCAGGTTTAGCAAATTTATATATATTTGTAACTAATGGTATAAATGGTAATATTAGTAGTAATACAATTGTTTCAGGTAATACTTTATATTCCAATAGTAATCCACCTTTACCTGTTACTTATACTGTTACTAATAGTAATCCAGCTACTGGTGGTCAAAATGCAGAAACATTAGAGCAAATAAGAAGTAATGCACCTTTGAATTTAAATATGATGAATAGAGTTGTAAGTACTCAAGATTATGAAAATATTTTACAAATATTAAATATTAATACAGTTCAATCTAATTATATGTTACCAGTATTAAAAAGATCTGATTTGACAACTAATGATATATATTTATATATTGTTCCTCTTTATAATGGCAATGTAATACCTGCTGATAGTATTGCATATGATATAACTAATATATATAATACATCTACAAATGAATTAGTTCCTACACAAGTTTTAACAGCATATAATCCTTTAAATATAAATCCTAATCAACAAACTATTAATTGGACAAATTTATTTTTAATACAATTAGATTATGAAAAAAATATAGGAACATATTATTTCTTACAACCTCAATTAGTATTAGGAACTAATTTACAATTAAAAATATCTACAGCAACTAATGTAGTTAATGAAGTTAGTCTTAATTATAATATGTATACTTTATATACAGATACATATACTTTAGATGTTAATACTTTAATAACTAATTTTAATACTACATATACTCAAGAAGTAGTTATATTACAAAATAATCAATATTTTACATATCAAAGTAATTATATAACTCAAACTGTTAATAATCAAATAACATTTTTTTATAATTTTACCAGAGAACAAGTTACTAATATAACTAATATGTTAATTAATACTTATGAAAATGGTATATTAACTACTACATATTATACAACATTTAATATTCAAAATACTTTATCTGAAGTTGCTTATAGTTATATAGTTACTTATAATAATAGAAAATATTTATTAGATATTCCAGTAATATCATCTAATTATATGAATAGTTTAGATTTAGTAGATCAAAATAATTTATTCGATACTTTAGTAGCACAATTTATGACTGCAGTAAATAATTATTCAGTAAGAATGTTAAATACTAATGTATCAGTTAAATTTGCTAGAACTTATGGAGATATAGTTAATAATTTATTATCAGTACCACATTTTTATGTAGTTAATATTTTATATGGTTATAATGATCCAAACTTACCTCAAAATCCAGTTACTGGATTTTATTATGCAATATCTGATCCTATAGCTACTAATGATCTTTGGTATCAATATGGTGGTTATTTAGCTACATGGACAGGTAATTCATGGAGTTTTATAAGACCAGGTATAGGAACTATTATAATTAATAATTCAAATAATCAATTATATTCTTCTGATGGTAGAAGATGGTATATACCTGATAATTTAAGTTTACCATTAAATATAGGAATAGAAGTTCATCCTACTGTTCCTAATAGTTCTTTATATTCAACTATAACACAAAATATAGTTAATTATATAAATACATTAGGCATTAATGGATCTTTATTTTTATCTGAATTAATTAAATTAATACAAAGTATGCAAAATATAGGATATGCAAGAATTACTAATCCTTTATCAGATATAATATATAGAGATGTAACAGCTAATATGACTCAAGAAATGCTTTATTTTTATACTCCAGAATATATGTATACAATTAATAATAATATTACGGTGATGATGATATGATAATAACTGATATGGAATATGATAAAATTAAATACTTTTTAAAAACTAAGATTAATGAATTAGAAAAAGAAACAGGTCTTTGTCCACAATTAGATGTATATGGAAAATTATATAAAGATATGGATAAAATAACTGATAAAGAAAGAATTAAAAAATTATCTTCAGAATATTTTATTAATAGTAAATATAAATTATTAACAACTTTACATTTACAGTTAATATCTGTAGAAATGTATAATGCAGCAAAAAGAAATGAAAGTATTTATCCATATTTATATTTATTATCTTTAATTTATTACAATTTAATATTAAATAGATATATAAGATATTGTGATAATAACATATTATCACAATCTATTAATGCAGTTAAAGGAACTAATTTATTGAAGAAGTATGGAGTATTAAAAGCATTGGAACATATATCAAAATCTGTAGAAGATTTATATAGTAATTTTTATAATGAATTTGATGATAATCATCAAATATTAGAATTAATGGTTTATTCATTAAGGACTAGAGTAGTTCAAAGTTTAAAATCTATTGTAGCTAAATATTATGAACTTAAAGAAAAATCTAAAGAAGTAACTAGTAATAATAATTTAATAAATACTTATATAAATGAAGCTAAATATCAAATATTAATGTTAGGTAATGTTCCTATAAATATTACTTGTAAAAATTATACTAATTATTTAGAAAAATTAAAAGATGTAGATGAAGAAATGTTAACTAAAGTTTTAAAAGAGATATTTGAAACTTTAGGTGTAGAACCTACACAACAAAAAGTAGTAGGACTTATTGATAATTTAAAAGAAGTAGATATATTAAATAAATATTTACATGGACCTTCTGGAATGAAATATTGTTTAATTAAAACTTTAATAGATATAGCTATGAGGAATTATTGATATGTCAAAACCTATAGTAGTGGATATGGGTAATAAAATAAAACTTCTTTACTGTCCAAATTTATCTAAAGAATTTATTACAGGAATTTTAAAATATAGACCTTTATATAAAGTAAGAAATCAAGTTAAAGAAAAATTGATGAATAAAATGGTTATTTGTAATAATATAATTATTCCTTCTAAAAATTATACTATAGGTGGTTTTTATAGTCCTATAAATAAAAGAGTATATTTTAATTTATCTGTTAATGGATATTTAATGGCAGGATGTGAAATAGTAAAAATAACTAATAATTTAAAAAATATTTCTAGATTAGTAACACATGAATTAATACATTCTATATCTATTGAAAAAGCAGATGAAATGTTAGATATATTTGAAGATGTTTGTTATAAATATTATCAAACATTCTGGTCACATATAATATATGATAATCAAGAATATATCGATATTGTAACAAAAATACATTATAACATTAATATGAATTATTTATTTTCTACAAGAAATTTAATTACATTTTTTGGAAGATTAGGATATATGTATAATAATATAAAAAATCTTTTTTTAATAAATAAATTAAAAAGTTTAGCATTAGCTCTTAAAGAAAATAAAGAAATTAAAGTAAATACAAAAATATTAGATTTTTTAATAGAAAATGATTTTTTTGTTAAATTAACATCTAAAAATTTTGGTAATGTAAATAAAGATATAAGAAATATATTAGATGATTGTTATAAAATAATATATAACGATTATAATAATTCCATATTCACAGGACAGGAATTATATTCTATAACAGAAATTTTAAGTTATTCAGCTAATGTAAATACATCTGCTGCAGAAAAAATTTCAATTGAAGTTATAAATAGGTTATAACAATGCAAAAATTACAAATAGATCCACGAAATAATGTTTATGCTTTAGTATGTCCTAATTTAACTAATTTAGTTATTAATAAATTAGTTAATATATCTCCTTTAAATTTATTAGAACCTAATAAAAGAAAATTTTTATTTAATGATATATTAATAGCATATGAAATAAAATTAAACGATGCAAAAGTAGTTGGTATGTATTCTCCTAAAAATAAAAAATTTATAGTTAATTTAGGTATAAAAGATTTAATAGATAATAATTGTAAACTTAAAGATGATGAAAATAAAAATGATTGGAAATTAATGTCTATGGCAATAGTTCATGAATTAATACATCATTTATTTGTTATAAGATTTGATAGAAATCTTATAGAACCTATATCATTGAAATTTTATAAAACTGTTTGGAAAAGTATTTTAAAAGATAATGTTAATGAAAAAGATTTAAATATTATTGTTAAATTAAATTATACTGTTGCAATACAAAAGAAATTATATACTACTATTAAACAAGATCCTAATATGAATTTTGAAAAAATGTTATCTTATATGGAACAAGATGGTTTATTTAAAAATTTAGATAATGAAAGTATTAATATTTTAAAAGAAATATCTGAAGGACATATAGAAGTTAAATTGAACAATCTAATAAAAGATAGTTTTGAAAATGGATATAAAGAAATATATAACGCTATACCATTCAATACTAAATATGGACAAGAATTTATTAATGGATCTGAAATATTTTCAGTAGCTGCACAAACAGATTCTGATGAAGCAAGAAAAGTAGTTAAACATATTTTAGATAGTATATAGAGGAGAATGAATGGGCAGAATTTCATCATTTGTTGGAAAACCAGTAAATTTTGTAAAAGAATCTACTAAAAATGCTTATGGTAATTTAACAGATCATAAATCTGCTTCACAAATAATATCTTCTGTATTTATGGGAATAAATCCATTTTCAGGTATTATAGGTGAATCATTAGCACCTGCATTAAAAAGTTCATATACAAGAGGTATAGATGATGAATTTGAAAAAATGAAAGTTAATCAGTCTATATCTAAATCTTTAAGTAAAGCTTCATATAATAATAATCAATTAAGAAGTAGTATGAATAAACAGATAAATACTTTATCTGATATGAGAAGATTACAAGAAAAAGCTGTTAATATTCAAGAATTGACTTTAAGACAAAATCAACAAATGAATCAAAATCAATATTGGATAGCTCAGAATACAGCTGAATCTACATCTTATTTAAAATCTACAGTTAATGAAATTAAAAAAGGTAATATGCTTTCTTTACAAAATATTATGTCAATGAGAAAATATATTCCTTTAGTTATAGGTGCTGTAGGTGCTACATCTTTTATTTATAAAAGATTAAATGATTATGGTAAATATGAAAAGAAAACTATTCCTTTAAAAGATGTTGAAGGAATATTTAATAAAATTAAAACATTTGGTCATAATACTAAAGAAGGATTTTTAAGTACATATACAGGTGGGAAACGTTTAGCTACAGAAAAATTTGATTGGAGAGATATGTTTCCTAAAAATATAAGATTGCAATTTGAAAAGAAACTTTCCAATATAATATTAGGTAAAATGAGTTCTTCATTAAATATACCTAGATGGATATTAAATCCTTCTATTATAACTGAAGCTATAGATCAGAAATTACATTTTTATAAAAATGAAAGTTTAGGAAGTTTTTGGGGTTGGAGAAATCTCAGAAATGGTGTAACTCAAAGTAATTTGATGAAAAAGGATTTATTACGCAATGTATCAACTTCAGAATCTAAAGATATAAATAGAATTTGGAAAGAATTTGATGAAAAAATGAAAAAGAAATATGGTCCTTCAGATTTTATCGATTCTACTAAATTTGAAGATAAATCTCAATTTATGGATTATTTACAACATACTAATAGAATGAAAGATGCAGAATTATTTGCAGCAGGATATACTTTTAGAAATAAAGATAAATATTTAAATAAAAGATATAGTCAATTAGAATCTTTATATGAAAAAGCTAAAACTTCTAAATCTGATAGAGATAAACTGATGAATGAAGTTTTATTTCATAATGGGCAATTTGATTCTGATTTAATTAAATCTAGATATTATACAACTACAGAAGATATAAAAGATAAAAATGGTAAAATTATTACTCAAACTAATTATGATATACCTAAAAATTATGAAGAATTAAAACAAAATGTTATGCAATATGAAATAATACAAAAAATTAATAAACTTAAAAAAGAAAATGTGAAGGTTACTAATGAGCAAGTAAATAAAATAAAAGAAGAAGTAGAACTTTCTAATAAAAATCTTACTATAGAAGAAGAAATAAATAAATTAACAAGTAGTAAACTTACTACTGCTAAAAAGCATGGTTATGATATGTTAAAATTTTTATCAAGTCCTAAAGTTGGTGGTAATATTCTTACTATGCAATCTAGTGGTATGTTAGGTAATGGATTAATAAGTTCTTTTATAGAACCTTATTTATTACCATATGCTTTTAAAACAGGAAATTTTGCTAGTGTAGCTAATATGTTAGCAATGAAAATGTTTCCTTTTTTAAAGAAACCTATAGGTTTAACTTCAGCATTTAGTTTAAGAAAAAGATTATTAAATCCTAAAGATCAATTTGGTAATGCTTTACCTAATGTGTTTGATAAAATGACTAATTTTTATGATGAAGCTATACATACTGCAGTAGAAAATAAAAAGAATTCTGGAGATCTTACATCTGGTCAAATAAAAGAAATAGAAGATAATTATGAAAATTATAAAAAAAATAAAAGTAAAAGAAATGAATATTTTAAGAAAGCTATACATGATGTTTCTAGAAATGCTTTAACTCAAAAAATGATAGATGGATTAGCTAGAACTAATATGCAAGCTGCTTTAGCAATACAAATAACTACTGGAAATTATTTAGGTGCTTTAAGAACTGCAATGTCACAAAATAAAATATTAGGTCCTGTAATTAAATTATATGATAATTTAAAAGTAGCTAAACATATGGGTAATGTAGCAGGTTCTATGATATTAGGTGATAAAGGATTTGGAGTTGCAAAGAATATTGGAGCTGCAGGAATAGGTGGATTAATAGGTATGCATTTAGGAGGTCCTTTAGGTGCTTTAATAGGTGCAGGTTCAGGATTAGTTTTACATAATTCAAAACCTATTTTAAAAGGTATAGGTAGTATGATAAATAAAAATACATTACCTGGAACTATTGGAGCAGGAGCTGGTGCAGGTCTTGGCTATCTTTTAGGTGGTCCATTAGGTGCATTATTAGGTGGTGGTGGAGGAATGTTATTAGGATCTGGTATAGGTGCATTAGCTAAAGTAGGTAAAAATCTTCGTGAAAAGTTTAAAGGTAAAAAATTTGGAGATATGTTTAAAAACTTTATAGGATTTTTTCAAGATAAGAAAAATGATACTGCATTTAATATATGGAATTTTATAAGTAAAATATCAAAATTAGTTGCTAGTGTTCCAAAAAATGCAGGAGAATTTGTTAAAAAAGTTAAAGCTATAGGACTTCGTGGTGCATTAAAAGATACTTTTCAAGGCGGTGTTTTATCTAAAGTAAAACAACTTGGTCTTGCTGGACTCAAAGGAATAACTAAAAAAGTATTAACTAAAATGTTTAGTGTTCCTTATCCTTATCCAGGTTTTGATTTAGATCAGAATTTAAGTTTAGGAAGTATTTTAGGATTAGGAGATGTAACTTCAGCTTTAGTTAAACAAGGTATAAAATTAAGTAAGGAAACTGTTTCTAATCTTAAAGAAGAATTTGGATTTAGTGATAGTGCTGAAGGAAAATCTATAAATAATGCTTATGATGAATCTATAGGTGCAGTAAAAGTTGTATTAGTAAATGAAAATTCTAAAAAAGAAAATAATAATGATATTAAACCTGGAAATATTAAACTTGAAGAAATTAAACATGGTAATGTTGAATCTGATGATATAAAACCTAATAATATTAAACCTAATAAAAAAGAAAAAGCTATAAATGTTGCAAAACAAGTATATGAAAGTGATTTAAAGAAAGTATTAGGTAAAACTTCTAAATTAAAAACTAGTGATAAATTTACCAGAGAAGAAAATTTAATGTATTTAAATACTCAAGCTCTTATACAAGCAGTAGGTAAAGGATCTGGTTCAGGAAATGGAAAGAAAAGTTTATTTAGTAAATTTACTAATATGGTTAAATTTTTTTCAGGTATGATTTCTAAAACTGTTGGTATAGCAGGTTCAATACTTGGTGCTGGTGGATGGTTATGGTTAATGTTTTCAAAATTAAAACAAAAACTTTTTCCAAAACCTAATACTACTACACCCAATACTACACCTAAACCTAATGATGCAAATGAACCTACTAATGTATCTGATGATGCTAATGGTTTTGATTTTGATAGTTTAGGTAGTGGTATGGATGCAAGTACTTTAGCTGAAGCATCGCCTTTTTTATTAAGTGGTGCTGGTGCAGGTTTAACTGGTGCAGGTTTAACTGGTGCAGGTTTAACTGGTGCAGCAACTTATTTAGGACCTATAACTGCAATAGTATCAAGTCTAGGAAGTATTATAGGTGATTTTAATCCTGCATTTAAAAAAAAATTTAATAAAAGTCCTATAGCAGGTTGGATTTCTCATCAAGAACAAAAAGCTGGAAAAAGTTTAGGTGATTCATTATATAATTGGTTACATCCTAAATCAAATCTTGAATCTTATAAATTATTTAAAGATAAGTTAAAAATATCACAAAGAAATTTATCTACGAAAAATAAAAATATTACGGATAAATTTAATAATTTAATTAATCATAATAATATTGATACTAATCCTCAACATATAATCAGTAATATGTTTCCTAATTTAAATAATACTTCTATTACTCCTAGTAATAAATTAACTAAAAAAGAAATAGAAAAAAGAGTTATAGGTTTTCATTATTCTGATAGAGGTTATAATCAAATGAAAGTAGCAGTTAGTGAAGGTGTTTTACAAGCATTATATATTTATAATAAAAAAGGAATACCAAAAAATATTCAGAATAATAATATTCCAAATAATCCACAAGCTATAAATAATCCAATGGGATTTTTAACTGGGTTAGCAAGTTATTTTTAATTTGAGGTTAAAATAAATATATGGCAATAAATACAAATATTCAAGAACAACTTATTAGTTCAAGTATAAATAATAGTAATGATACTACTTATGATGGATATTCATTATCAGGTTCTGGAACAACTAATGTTAATCAATATTCTTTAAGTGATATATCATCAAATAATAATCTTACTAATAAATATGCTAATTCTTTATTACCTGAAAGTTCTATAACTAATATAGGTGGTCCTCCTATAAATTTACAAGCAGAATTAAATTCTATAAATACACCTAATCCTAATGCTTGGAAATTAGGAACTTCAAATAATGCACCTAAATCACTTAAAGAAACTAATCAATCTTATTCTACTACTACAGTATCTAATACTTCTATTATTGAAATAGGTAAACCTTTATATAATCCTATAGATGAAGATAAAGTAACAAATGATTTAGTATCAATAGAATTTATTGCTATGGAACCACAATTTGAAACTGATGGATTAATGTTATTTAGTTTGCATCCTGCAACTAATGGTCCTCCTAAAATAAGAATATGGTGTCCACCTTATGAATTGAATGTTTCAGAATCTTTTAATAATACAATGATAGATAGTGTATTTCAAAATTATATGCAAAGATTTGAAATACCTAGTCAAATTGCTCAAATATTAGGTAGTGGTAATCCAGTAAATAAAACAGTTGATTTCACTACATCTTTAATTGGAGGTATGTTTGATAAAGCTACATTTGGATATGGTTCACAATTTTCTTCAGATATAGGTGAAGCTCTTGGTGTATTAGCTGAAGGAAGAAGATTTTCTTTTCCTAAATTATGGTCTGATTCATCATATGTAGCAACTTATAGCTTACCTATATATTTACAATGTGATAACCCTAATAGTGAAATACAATATCAAAAACAAATCATAGAACCATTACAATATTTATTACAATATACTTTACCTAGATCAACTGGAGGATCAACTTATAAATGGCCTTATTTTATATATGCAGAATCACCAGGATTATTTATTTTACCTGAAGGTATAATTACGAGTTTATCAGTAAATAAAACTTCTGAAACTTTATCTACTACTAATAGACCTGCAATGATAAAATTAGATTTAACAATAACTTCTATTAGAGAAGCTATGCCTCAAGATTATAAAGGTAATATACCTTCTGTTCCTTTAAATTTAGATACATATATGTATAATTTAAAACAACAAAAGAATACACCCATTACTCAAATATTTGTAGGTTCTTTAAATGCAAATATAAATAATAATACTACAAGTAATACTGTCACTGGAGTCATACCTAGTACATATAGTAATAATAGTTATGCACCTAGTGTGCAAGAAATACAAAATATAAAAACTACTGCTGTATCTGTAGCTCAAACATATAATATACCTCCAAGTTTATTTTTAGGATTAGTACAAACAGAAAGTAGTTTTAATCCATATGCTCAAAATTCTACTTCAGGTGCTTATGGATTAACTCAAGTAGAAGCTAATATGCATCCTACAGAATCAGGTATGTTAAATACTCCAGAAGGTCAATTACAAGCAGGTGCAATGATATTTTCTAATTATAGAAGTCAATTAGCTGCTAAGTATCCTAATTTACCATCTAGTGATTTAAATAGTTTAACATTAGCAGCTTATAATACTGGTATAGGTAATGTTGAATCTGATGTTAATGCTACAGGTTTACCTCCTTCACAAATAACATCTTATAATCAAATAGCTCCACATATTAATACTACTTCACAACAATATGTAGAAAATATAAATAATTTATCAAATACTGTATATAGTAGTTATAATTAATTAAAATTTAAAAAGGAGTATATTAATGAGTGATGAATTTGAAAAACCTTTTTCATTATTGAAATTGATAACAGAAGATAAAGAATATAACAGAGATGAATTATTAACTGCTTTTTATCATTGGAAATTAAAGAATAATTGTAGAATAATAAATATATTAAATAATCCTGAAAAAACTTATGAAGAAAAGAATAAAATTATTTGGAAAGAATTTATTTTATATATGTTTCCTAATGTTGATTTTTTTATAAATAATATTAATTATTGTAAACAAAGATTATTGAAATTCATTTCTGTTAAATAAGTAGTTCACATTTAAATTCTTAAAAGGAGATTCTAATGGCATTAACAAAAAAATTTAGTAATAATTCTTTATGGATAGAAAAATATAGAGTTGATGATGTAGATAAAATAGTTATTGAACCTAAAATTAAAGAAGAAATAAAACATTATTTAAAAAATCCTAAAGAATTACCTAATATGATATTTGTAGGTGGTCCTGGAACTGGTAAAACAACTTTATCAAGAATTATAGTAGATAATGTTTTAAATGATAAATCTGATTTATTATTATTAAATGGTTCAGATCAAAGAGGTATAGATATAGTAAGAAAAAATATAACTGAATTTGTTAGAGTTCCTCCGTTTGATGATGATGTAATAAAAATTGTTTTTATAGATGAAGCAGATTATTTAACAAGTGAAGCATTTGCAGCTATGAGGCATTTAATTGAAAAATTTTATGATTATGTAAGGTTTATATTAACAGGTAATGAAGATAATTTTCCTGAAGCTATTAAATCTAGAATGGTAGTTATTAAATTTCAAAAACTAAGTAAAGAATTAATGGAAACACATTTAACTAATATTTTGAAACAAGAAAATATTACATTTGAAAGAAATAATTTGTTAAAAGTAATAGATAGATATTATCCTGATTTAAGAACTGTAACATCTGTATTACAAAGATTATCATTATCAGGAACTTTAGATATAGAATTATTAGATAAAGATAATACTAATGAATATACTTTAATTAATTTAACATTAAATTATATAGAAATGTTATTAAAAAATTTAAGTACATATAAAATTAATATGGAAATAAATAAAATATGTACTAATGCTTTGGTTGATTATAGACATGTTTATAAAGCATTATATTTAAAGTTGGATTATAAATTAATACCTATAAAAGTTTGTATTTTTAAATTTACTAATCAATTAAATTATTCATTAGTTCCTGCAATGAATTATATAGCATTTATAGATGAATTACAAGAAGTAATAAAACAATATAATAAATTAGGTATAGATAATGATCAATCAGAAAGTCTTAAACCATATAATCAGTAATGTTACAAAATATAAAGTTAGTAATCATGAACTTATAATAAGATGTCCTTATTGTGGAGATTCAGAAGATGAAAGAAAAAGTCATTTATATATTAATATAGATGATGATCAAAATGTTTTTCCATTCCATTGTTTTAGATGTGAAACAAGTGGTTCAATATATAAATTATTAAAAGATTTAAATTTATTAAATTCTGAAATTATTATAGATTTATATATAAATAAAAATACAATTAAAAGTAAATATATAAATAAGAAAGAATTAACTTTTGAAAAATTACCTGATAAATATGATAACAAGAAATTAAATTATATAAAAGAAAGATTGAATATTCCTTTTGATGAAGATATACCTGAATATATTAAAAAACATATAATTACAGATTTTACTAATGTATGTGAAAATATTTTAAGCATGTATACAATAGATATGTTAAATAATAATTATGTAGGTTTTAGAACTTTTAATAAAAGAAAATTAGTTTGTCGAAAAATAAATAATAATGATAAATTAAATAAATATTTTAATGTAATGATAAATAATGTTAATAATGATTATTTTATAACATCAGAAACAGATATAAATGTATTTAGACAAGGAAGAATAATATTAGGAGAAGGAATATTTACTGCATTATCTGGTTATATGAAATTAAAAAATAAACTTAATTTAAATAATTCAATAATTGTAGCAGGTAATGGTAAATCATATTTTAAATCATATAATTTTGCAGTATACACTTTTGGAATACCAGATTGGGATTTATATGTTTTAGCTGATAGTGATGTTAATATACAATTTTTAAAATATCAATTTAAAACTTTATCACATAGAAATAATATAAAAGTTTTATATACAGATAAAAATGATTTTGCTGATGATTGGAAAAAATATTCTATACAAAATTTATTTTAAAAAGTAGAAATTTTTAATTTTTATTTTTTGGATTTTTATAATATAATAATTTGAATTATAAAATTTCATTAATAATTTATTAAACTTTAAAAGGAGATTAAGTATGATTGATTACAAAGAATTGATTAAAGATTATTTACCAAAAAAAGTTAATGATTTAACAATTCCAATTAAACCTAGTTCAAAATTAAATTTTATTAAAAATAATGATATTTATTGTAAATTAGCATTAATAAATCAATTTTTAGATAAAAAGATTATTATTGATGATGATATATTAAGTAATATTAAAACTAATATGGATTATTTTATTAATAATGATTATGAATCTTTGGATTTAGGTTTATTTAAAACTAAAGTATATCAATCAGAAACTCAAATAGGTATAGTTTATATTAATGATAAAACTAAATTATCGGAAAATAATTTAACATCTTGTATAACTAATTTATTTAAAATTGTTAATTATGTATTTGTAAGACCTAAATTATCAGTGATATATACAGAAATATCACCTTTATATATATTAGCTTATACAGTTAAACATGGTCCAGAAATAAATATAAGTATTCAAGATTGCTTTGAAAATTATAAATCTATAATTACCAGTGATTATTTAAGTAAAAAAATAGCTTTAGCAGAAAAGAAAAATAAAACTGAAGAAGAAATAAAAGAACAAAAAACTTTAGAAAATTTAAATATTGATAATGCTATAATATCTAATGATTTACATTTTGATAATTTAACTACTAATTTAAGTTTTGCTATATAGTATATGTATAATAATAATTTTAAAAATCAAGAAGTTGGGATTATATATCCCATACTTCCGAAGAATTGTTATTCTTCAGTTTTAAATTATATAAAGGATTTAGAATTATCTATTAATAAAGTTAATATATTTGTAGATATACAAAATATAGCTTCAGTACATAATAATTTAGAATTATATTATAAAGATACCAATTTTTCAGAAATTTTTAATCAGATATTATATGAGGTAGTAAGTATTGTCGAATCATTTAAAATGATAAATTTACTACCTCATGTTATTATATATACTGATAATAAAAGGAATATTTATAATACTAATTTATATCATGAATGGAAAAATAATAGAAAAAAAAATTTAATGGATGATACTATAACTGAAAAAGATAAATTAACGTATGAGTCATCAGTTGTATTAAAAGAATTATTATCTTTATCATTAAAAAGTTTAAGTAAACTTTTTAATAATTCAAAAAGATTATCTATTATAGAATTAGAAAACATAGATTCTGATTTTGTTCCTGCTTTAGTTAAATCATTAATAAATGATGAAACTTGTTTAAATTTAATAGTTAGTACTGATCATGATTATATACACATGATAGATAATAAAAATACTGTAAGATATAGTAGAGTGCATAAAAAGTTTTATGAAAATTTTCCTGTATTAGAAACTTTATATACAAAAAATATATTTTTAAAAGAAAAAGAAGATATTAAAGATTTAGAAATTGCTAAAAAAATTGCTAAATATTATCAAATATTTCATGGATTAGCAGGTGATAGTACTGATAATGTTAAACCTATAATTCCTAAAAAAGGATTAAAAAAATGGGCTAAAGAATTAGAATTTAATAATGAAAATACAGATATTATTGTAGATAAAATTTTAAGAAGAGAATATAAAATTTTTGAAGATGATGTTAATAATACAGAACTAATTAAAAGAATATTAATGTTTGATTTTAATGTTATGTCTAAATTATTTATGTATTATTTATTAGATAAATCTGAATATCAATATTTGATAGATTTAATGTTAAGTCTAGCACCACAAAATTTAAATGTAATAAAAGATAATGTAGAAATTGTTAAAAAAATATTATTTGTCCCAAGACAAAAAATAGAAAATTTTGATATTTTTATAAATACATTTCATATTAAAGATGAATATATAAATTCTTTATTTTATTGAACAATTTAAAATTGTATAAAATAAGGGGTGATATATTTTATGATAAGTTCAACTTATGTATTAAATTATATCAAAACTAAAATGGGTATGCCTTTTGTTCCTTTAGAATTAATAGATGAACAAATTTTAAATTGGGTAAGAATGGAAACTATACCTTTATTTAGTTGGTATCTTCCATATGAAGCAAGTTATACTTTTAATACTTCAGATCCTACTGTAAAAACTGATAAACAAACTGAATTTTATATATCAGATCCTAATGGTTTACCTATAATAGATATACAAAGAATGTTTTATAATGAAGGCAATTATCTTATTATGGATCATCCTATAATGGGTGTTTTATCATCTAATGATAGAGAATTACAAAATTTTTTAAGAAGAACAGAACAGTTTGGTAATTCTTGGAAATATTCTCAATTCAGATATTGGTTTGAATTTATTAAACCTAACAGAATAAGAATAATGCCTAGAAATTTAGCAGGTCATTTTACAATACAATATGAAACTCATCATGCTCCAGATTTTTCTACTATACCTGTAGAACAACAAGAATTATTTTTAACTATGGCGTGGGCAGATACAGTTTTAATGTTAGCAAGAATTAGAGAACAATTTCCTAATATTGAAACACCTTTTGGACAAGTAAGTTTAAATGCTGAATCTTTAAAATCTGAAGCAGGTGCTAGTAGAGAATGGGTTATATCTCAATTAGAAAATTCAAACCCATCTATTACTGTTTCTATTGGTTAAAAATTTACAAAAAAAAATTTTTTTGAATAATTTTAATATATTAAAAATAAATTAAAGGAGTATAAAATTATGAATTTATTAACTGAATTTGAAATAATGGAAAATAAATTTTTGTTTGAATCTTATCTTTTACAAGAATCTGATGATAAAGCTATGTTACAACAAAAAGTTAAAAATTATTTTGCTACACAAACAGAAAAAATTTCTGAATTAAAAAAAGATGTAAATAATATCACAGATCAAAGTGATAATTATATTAAACAAAGTTTAAATATTGTAGCTAATTGGAAAACTGAATTAATAAAAGGTATATTTTATAAAGAAGATGAAAAAGGTAATTATAAAGCTAATAATCCTGTAATGGTTGTTATACTTTTAGCTGTTATAGATAATTTAGTTGAAACCTTTATAGAAATTATATTTAGAGAACTTTTCAAGACAGGTAAAATAGGTAAAGGAATGATTGATAATATTATGGAAAATAATAAAGATTTATTAAATGTAATGAAAAGTAATAATGCATCTATAGATGATAAAAAGGATGCTTCTGAAGAATTAAAAAATAATTTAAATAGTTTTAAAAATAAGATGTATGCTAAAGAAATATCTACAGCTATAGTTAATTCAATTATAAAATCTTTTACTTATACTACAAGTATAATGGCTCTTAATAGATTAGGTATAACAAAATTAAAAAGATATATTTTTATGGATTTTATAAGAAATGTATTTACATATTTAGCTTTAATATGGCGTGTATTAGTTATTAAAGTTACTGGAACAATGAAAGCTATATTATTAGCAGCTAATGTAGTTACTGATCTTTTTATTAGAGCTATGGTAAAAAGAGGTAAAGAAACTGAAGCTTTTATATTAGGTTCTATTGGTAAAGGATTTATGTTAATTATAATAGCAATAGAAATGAGTAGATTTAATTCTAAAAATATTGAAAATAAAAAAGATAGTATACTTAATCCAAAACCACCTTATAAATCAGTTTTGGATTAATAAAATAAATAGCAAAGGAGTTTAATAATGAATATTAAATTGAATACAGAAATTGTTAAAAGTAAAATGTTATTTGAATCTTTTTTATTAGAAGAAGAAAATTTAAATAAAAATGAATTACAAAAAAAAGTTAAAGATATTGTTGAAGCTAATAAAGATAGATTTAAAACTTTAATTGTTCAAGCTAAAGAAGCTGTATCTCCTGATGTATTAACACAATTAGCTTTTGAATTATCTAAATTTAAAGTATCTTTAGCTGTAGAAGTATTTTCTTTAACAAAACTTGAAAATGGTAAATATGTTGTTAAAATGCCAACATTAGTTTTATTTTGTTTTAATTTAATAGATAATTTATTTAATAATTTATTTATATTTTTATTTAATTATACTTTTTTTAAAAATTTATTAGATTTGAAAGAAATTAAATCATATTCAGATGCAGCTATAAAAATTAAAAAATTTATAGAGTCTACACCTAGTAAATTTAAATTATATATACAATATGTAATAATAAATTTTAATATTGCAACTTCAGCAATAGCATTAAATATTTTAGGTGTTAATCAATATAAAAAAACTGTTATATTATATTCTATTGGTGAAGTTGTAAAAATTGTTAATAATGTTAATCCTTATCTTGTTAGAAATTCAATTGATTTTTTATTTAAACTTTTAAATTCTATACTTAATTCAATAGAAAATATAAACATGTTTTTAAATCCTAAAAAATATGGTAATACATTTATTGCAAATGTTATTTTAAATCCTTTAGTTAAAGTATTAACAATTACTGGTATTTAAATTTTATTTTTTGTTTTAAATGTGAAGAAACAAAAAGTATTTTGCAATCATATTAGAATAAATTAATATATATTAAATTTACAAAAACTTAATTTTTAAAAAGGAGCTTAAAATGAAAAAAGAAGTTTTTATTACTAAAAAACAAATTAAAGAAAAAGTCAATGAATTAGCATTAACTATTAATACTCTTTATAAAAAAGATAATATAGTTATGTTATGTGTATTAAATGGTGGATTTATGTTTTTTACTGATTTAATAAGGAAAATTAAAAACAAAAAATTAGAATTAGATTTTATTAAAGTTAAATCTTATGATAGTTCTACTAATACTAAAACAAATAATATAGATGTTCATATAGATTTAAAAATAGATATTAAAGATAAAATTGTATTTATTGTTGAAGATATAGCAGCTTCAGGAGATACAATTAATAATGTTATTAAAGGTTTAGAAATTTATAATCCTAAAGATATTATTCCTTTAAGATTAATACAAAATGAAGAAAATTATAATTTTTCTTTTAAAGGTAATTTATGTACTAACTATAATGGAATAATAGTAGATAAATCTAATTTTATTGCAGGATATGGATTAGATAATTCAGAAAGAGATAGACATTTAGAATATATATACGTAGTTAAAAAATAAATTTATTTAAAAGGAGATTAAACTAATGATTCATATACTTAATAGTATTAAAGAAGCATCAGATATTTATTATGATTTTGATGTTATATTCATTTCACCTAAAAATAAATATTTACCTAAAGATATTACAAAAACTTCAGAAGCAGGAATGGATCTTACAGTAGAAAATATTAATAATGATGAATTTATTAAAATAATGGGTATGGGAGTTAAATATTCTATACCTGAAGGATTTGAATTACAATTAAGATTAAGATCTAAAACTCCTATTGTTCATCATTGTATATTAGCTAATAGTGTAGGAACTTTAGATTCTTCATATAGAGGTGAAATAAAAGCAGAAATATATTATTTAGATAATGCTAATCCTATTAAAAAAGATGATTCAGTATGTCAAATAATTTTATCAAGATATTATAAAAACTTTTTTACTAAATCTAATGAAATAAGAAATATATATTTAATAACTAATGAAAAAGAATATAAAGATTGGTCAAATATAATTTCTTCACACAGAGGAGAAAAAGGTGGAGTAAATACAAAACAATAATCTTTGAACAAATATATAATGATAATAGAATTTCCTGAAACAGATTGTAAGACTGGTGAGCTTAAAACTACTGATGATATGATAATATATTCTGCTAATACTTTAATGGAAGGATTTAAAATAATAATTTTTCCTAAAGATTCATTTAAAGATATTGTATTAGATAATAATAAATACAAACAAGTTTTAAATAAAATGCAGAATATATCATGTCATTTAAAAGATTATTATCAAAATGGTTTAATATTTACTTCTAATGAAAATTCTACAGGGATATTTAATTCAGCTACAATAGATTTATATATTATGTCAATTAATGAAACAGAAAAATATGAAAGAATTATTAATCAAATTATCGATAATGTGCATTTAGTTAAAGCATCAAATATAAATATAGAAGAAACTGAAAATTCATATATTATAAGTAATAATGAAACTAAAATAAAATTATTTAAAGATAATTTATTTTGTTATGATATATGTAAAGTAAAAGAATATATATTTTCTAATAATGAAAATGATATAAAAAATTGTATTAATAATAAATTAATTAAAACAATGAAATTATATAATATTTTTATTTCTCAATTATTTCAAATAAATCAAATAGATGATATAAAGGATATTTTATAATGTCTAAAATAAATTTATTAAAATATCAACAAAAAGCTGTAGATAAATTTTTTAGTAATAATAAAGGATTAATAGTAGGTTTACCTACAGGAACAGGTAAAACTGTAGTAGGATTAGCTATAATAGAAAAATTATTTGAAAAAGATAAAAATATAAAAGTTTTAATCATATGCCCTGCAAATTTAAGATTTAATTTTAAAGAAAGTATTAAAAGTTTTCATCTTAATAATATTAAAGTAGATATAGTATTAGAACCAAAAGATTATCAATCAGTATATCAAAATAATAATATTATTATAATAAGTTATAATTTTATGATTTTACATCCTGAAATGATAAAAAAAGATAAATATAATTTATTAATATCTGATGAATTTCATAGAGCTAAAAATTTAGTATCTAATACATATAAAAGATTATATGATATAAGAGTAAATATTCCTTTAATGTTATCTCTTAGTGCTTCTTATATGTCTAATACATTACAAGAATTTTTAACTTTAGTATCTATAGTTTCTGAAGATAAAAGAATAATTCATTTAGCAGATCAATTTATTAAAATAGGTTATGTTAATGATCCACATATTTTATTAAAACTATTTTTTGGTGCAAAACCTTCAGAACCTTATCCTGCAGGTTTAAAGAATATTGTAGCATTTAGAAATATGGTAGGTAAATGGATTTATATTCCTAAAGATGAATCTATTGAAAAAAATAGATTAACAGATAAAAAACCACCTGAACCTATTAGACATGTGGAAAATATTGATATAAGTAAATTTGAATATGATGCATATAGATATGTTATAGGTAAATTACCTAAACAATATATAGAATTATTAGATAGAGATAAATTATCTGAAAATGATTTTAAGAAAATAGGTAAAGTAATTATAATGTCAGCACAACAAGTTTTATTAACTCCTGATTATATATTAAATATTAATCCAGAAAATGCTAGACCTGGAAGTAAAATTTTATACTTAAGAGATAAAATAAAAAGTACAGAAAATAAATCTATAATATTTACTCCATTTACAAATTATGGTGCTATTATTACTAATAATACTTTAATACAGTCAGGTATTAAATCTAAATTATATATAGGTGATACTCCTGAAGAAGAAAGAATTAGAATAAGAAAAGAATTTGAAAATGGTAATTTACAAAATATATGTTTAACTATGGCAGGAACTGAAGGATTAAATTTACCATCTTGTAATGATATTTATTTTTTAAGTATGACGTATAATCCTGAAATCATGGAACAAGTAATGGGTAGAGCATTAAGAATTACTTCATTAAATCAATATGTTAATGTATATTATTTAATTGCTAAATTTCATGAAAAAACAACTATAGACCAAAACATATTAACTATTTCAGAAAGGAAAAAAATAATGAAATTTGCAATAAAAGATGTTTTAAGTGAAAATATAGATGATGTAGATGAAAATGGAATGGCGGCAGCAGGATTGACAGCTTATTCAAGTTTTCAACCTTCTAGTAGTAAAATAATAAATAGAAGAAAATTAAAATGAAAAATAATATAGATTATAAAAATAAAAAAGCAGGAGAAGAACTAAATATAATTTTTATGAATTTTGATGAAGATTATATTCCTCTTTTTATTAGAAGATTGGAAAATTGGAATAGACAATATGAAAATATATCTATTCCAATTGAAGTAATACCTGATTTTTCTGATGTAATGGCAAATATAGATTTTTCATATGAGAAAGGAATAATAGAATTTACTTCTATTAAAATAGGACTGGATTATTTAAAACATTATAAAAAATATAATTCTTCAGGTTATTTAATTGAATTAGGTATATATAAAAATTTTAAAGATAAAAAATTAATACAAATATTAAATTTATTAGGTTCAAGTCATACTATATTTCTTATGTTTGAATTAATATTTATTAATATGAAAAAAGGTATTAAAGATAATAAATTAGATATTAAAGATAAAGATATGTTAGATACAATTATAAAAATTATAGGTTTAACTATAATAATTGAATTTATATTTTTATTATATACATGGAATAAATTAAGTAGACATGAATATGATTTAAATGCTAAATATTATTTAATAAATGAAACCATATTTTATTATAATAATCATAGAAGAACTGTATATTTATTACAAAGTAAAAATATTGAATTTATAAAACAAATGTCTCATCTTTTATCTTTATTTATTGATAATGTTAGTTTTACTCAACCTGAAAAAATGTTATGTAGATTTTTAATTGAAGTAAAAGAAGTAGCAATAAAAAATAATAATGAGAGAGCTTCAATAATAGTAAAAAATAAATATAAAAAATATTGTTTAAATAATAAATATCAAGAATTAGATTCTCAAGAAATAAAAGAATTTTTTAAAGATTTAAATAAAGTAATTAAAAGAGAAATAGAAACAACTAAAAAAGATAATAAAAATATCTTATGAATTTTAATAATTGGACTGATGGTAAATCTTATGAATATGTAATTCATATTCATAATGGTCATAAAGCAGGTTTACATTTTGATATTAGAATTAATAATGATAAAAATCATTTATACGATTTTGCTACAAGAAAAAATCCTACTTTGAATAATAATGAAACAATAATGTTATTTCAACAAAAAGATCATTCTAAAGAATGGTTAAGTATTGAAGTTGATGAAAAGAAAGCTAAAGAATTAAATATAGATATGTTTTTAATTTTTGATAAAGGAGTAGTTAAAATTATATCTAATGATATAGAAAGAGTAATAATAAGTTTCATGGGAGATAAAATGAAAGGATGCTTTTCAATTGTTCCTTATAGAAAATATCAATATTTATTTATGAAAATACCATATGTAAATTGTAAATAATTATTTATTCAATGTTGTAAAAAATATGTTTATTTTTATCTTAATTTTATATATAATTTTTAAATATTTTTTATTAAGTATATTAAATTAATATTTTAAAAAAGGAGTATTAAATGGAAATTATTTTTGATTCAAAAAAATCATTAGTTTCAGTTAATTTTAACAATGGTAAACAAGCAAATTTTGTTATTGAAACAAAAGCAATTTTAAATAAGATTGAAATATTGATCGAAGATTTAAATTTACTTAATAAAAATGATGAAACTTTTGATGAATATTTTTATGAATTATATGATAAATTTTCACAAAAGAAATATGAAACACCTTTATTTACTAAAGCATTAGAATATGCAGAAAAATTAGTAAATTTACATAATTTAGATACAAATAGTTTTTGTGATATAACTAAAAAAACTAAAAATAGTATTTATTTTGATATTAAAGATATTAATGAATTATTAATGTCTATATCAATTTTAAAAATATTTGGTTTATTTTTATATAGTCAATATAAAGATAATACTCAAATGTTTATAGATGATTTAGATAATAAATATTCTGATATAATGTCTAAAATATATAAAATAGTTAAAACAAGAGTTATGAGAGGATTAACTCTTAATGATATGGGTATAATAAAAATAAGTATGACAATGGATTATTTAGTTATGTATAATTTTGAATTTATATATTTAACAGTATTAGTATTTTATAATTGGAAAATGAACCCATTATCATTTATAGTAGCTGTAGCATCAGATAGAACTAATTTTTGTATAATGACATATAATTCAGTATCATTTTCATATTCATCAGAAATTACAGAAACTAATACTGAAGATTTTTTAGATGGTGTTAGTTATGAAATTATATTAGATCAAATAAATAATAAAATGTATGAATTATTAAAAGCATCTAATTATAAAATTAATTTTTCAGGATTATATTTAACACAACTTAATAGTTTAATTGTTTTACCTTTAATGTCATTAATTACAGATATTAATTTAAGATATTTACAACAAAAATCTAATTTAGATAAATGGAATTATCAATTAATGATTTATTATATTATTAATGAATCTAAACATTTAAAAAAATTATTTGGTGATTCAAATAAATTATTTTTATATGGATATAAAAAATATACAAATAGTAGTTCTATAATTATACCATCTATATTAGAAGTATTAAAAACTGAAATTAAATATTATGAACTTAATAGTAAAAATTTAATATTAGATTATGCACAAGAATTAAGTACAATAATAAGTAAAATAAATAATTTAGAACATTTTATACAAGGTAATCAAATTCCTAATTCACCAACTTTAATAAAGAAATTAGGTAAAGATATAATTAAATTTTCAATATGTTTATTTGATGAAGAAATAAAAGAAAAAATTAAAGAAGAAGGTAGAGAATTATTTTTAAATTTCATAGGTGAAATGAAAGTATCAAATAAAACATTGTCTAAATTAATTTAAAAATTAAAAAAAGAGATATAAAATTGATTTTTTTTATATCTCCTTTTTTCTTGAACAAATATAAAATATAAAAAAGGAGATATATTTATTAATATAAAATTATTATCAGATACTTTTTGTAACAATCTTCCTATTGTTTCAAGTGATAAATTATTTGCTAATAATAGTGTTCCTGATACTAATGGATTATTTTCTAAAGAAATTTTTGGAACATCTCCAACCGAAACATTAAGTAAATTTGGTTCTATAAAATTAAATGATAAATTTATGTCTCCAATAGTATTTGATGCATTTAAAAAAATTTATAGAACAGAAATAGATTTAGCTAATAAATTACTTCCATATCATTTAGAAAATGATAAGATAGTAGCTGATGAAAATCCTACTAAGGATTCTTTATATGGATATAAAGGTTTATTTGTTAATATTGAAAATATAGTTAAAAAAGATAACAAAACTTCTAATGAATTCTGGGAATTATATTATCAGTCTAAGAATATTTTTATATCTTGTTTACCAGTTATACCTTTAGGATTTAGAAATTATAAAGATGAAATACAATTTGATATGATAAATAATACTTATTTATCTTTAATACAATCTTCTAATTATTTAGCTAAATTAGAAATTGATATGCATAATAGAAGTTATAATCTTGCATTTAATAAAACACAAAAAATTATTCAAAATATATATGATGAAATAAAATTAAAACTTAGTGCTAAATCTGGATTAATAAGAGGTAATATATTAGGTAAAAGAGTTGACTTTTCTGCTAGATCAGTAATAACTGTTGATAGTGATTTAAAACCTGAAGAGTTAGGAGTTCCTAAAAGAATATTAGTTAAGATATTTGAACCTTGGTATATAAGACATTTAACTAAAGAATATAATTATAGTATAAATAATGCTGTAGAGTTACTTCAAAAAGTATTTAAAGATATTGAAATAGATAAAAAAGATAAAGATAATATAGATAAAGTAACTGATATAATAATACATGAAAAATTAATAATGGCTAAAAGAGATCCATCCTTACATAGATTATCTTGGCAATCATTCCATATAGTTCCTGTAGAAGATAAATCTATACATGTCAGTCCATTAATAACTACAGGATTTAATGCTGATTTTGATGGTGATACTTTTTCTATATTTACACCTATGTCTGATGAATCTTTAGAAGATACAAAGAAATTATTAAATCCTTATTCACCTGCTAATCCTCAAAATATAAAATATTCATTTGAAAAAGAATTTAAATATGGGTTATGTTTATTATTATCTAAAGATTATGGTCCATTTAAAAAAGAAAAAACATTTTTAGGTATTAAAATTAATGAAGGTAGAATAGAGATATTTGATTGTTTGCCTAAAGAATTACAAACAAAAGAATATTTAGAAATTATTAATAATAACAAAAATATAAATGATATATTAACTGAATTTATAGAAAAGATTGATTATGAACATGTTAAAACATTTTTATATAATTTAGAACAGTTATTAAGAAAAATATTAACTATTTTTAATTCTAATTTAACAATTAAAGATTTTATTTCAAATCCTAATATTATTAAATTAAGTAATGAATATAAAGAAGAAAAAGATTTAGAAAAGAAAACAATATTATTACAAAAACTTCAAGATGCAATAATTGAAGATTTAAAAAATTCTGAAAGTATGGAATTTATTATTAGATGTAAAATAGTTAAATTTAATCAATTATTACAATTATTAGGATTAAAAGGAATAGTTTTATCTCCAAGTGGTGATACTATTTCTATAGATGAAAATTTTGTTAATGGATTAAACAAAGAACAATATTTTAATGCTGGACAAGGTGCTAGAATGGGTATAGTTTCTAGAACTAATAAAACTGCAGTTACTGGTTATCTTGCTAGAAAATTAGTTTATGGATTAGCAAGTGTTAAACTAAATCCTAATATAAAAGATTGTGGAACTACTAAATTTATTACATTAAATAATTCAGAAGATATATTAAATAGATTAATTAATAGATATATTAGAAAAGATAATGATTTAATTTTATTGACTCCTGAAAATAAACATATATTTAAAAATGATAAATTATTAGAAATAAGAAGTCCTTTATATTGTATTAATCCTGATATATGTCCTACTTGTTATGGTGAAGATTATAAATTATTTGATTCTACACAAATAGGATTTATTGCAGCACAATCAGTTGGTGAAAGATTAACTCAAGAATTGTTAAAAGTATTTCATGCTGGTGGTGTTATACAACTTAAAACTCCTGATATATTAAAAGAAGAATCAGAGAATACCTTAATAAGTATCGAAAAATTAAATCAAATATTTGAATATCATGATAACATATTATATGCAAGAAAAGAAATAACATTTGTATTAGACAAAGATCATTATAATCTTAATGGACCTAATTTAGACGAGGGATTAATGATAGATATGTTAATTGGTGATATTATTGATCAAGATAAAACATTAAGCCTGGCTATTAATAGTAATGTTATCCTATATGTTTATAATCAAGAATCTGATTCAGAAAAGTATTATATAAAATATCAACCTAATGATAAAATATGCACTTCATTACCTGAAAGTTCTGATATAGAAATAAAAATTAAAAAAATACTTTCAATAGTTGAAGGAAGAACAATACATAGAGATGTAACTCATGCTTTGAATAATATGTATAAAAATTTAAAAGGTTTTGGTTTAGTTAAATTAGTGCATTTGGAAATATTATTATCACAATTATTAAGATGTAAACATGATTTGAGTAAACCGTCAAGATTATGTTCTGATGATGAAATTGAAATTGTTTCTATTAAAAAAATACCTATGTTAGAATCTTGGGTAAGAGGATTAGAATTTGAAAATTTTAATAAATCAGTTATTAATGGTTTAACACATCCTGAAAGAATTAAACATTCTGTTTTAGATGATTTAATGATTTCAGAAAATGAGGATAATAATTTATGAACGAAACAATAACAAATAATGAAGAACAAGAAGTAGATACTACTAAAAAAGATAATAATCTTAATAATGATCTTTATAGAATTAATCCTAATAAAATATTCAAATATGATGAAAATTCAATAGTTAATTTATTATTAGAAAATCAATCTTTAGAAGATTTTGTTTCTAAAAATATGAAAAGATATTTTTATGGAACTTGGTATAGTTTATTTTTTAATAATATTAAAGTTATAAATAAGATACTTATATTTAAACAAAGAGATTTAAATTTTTTAAATAAATATAAATTTCCTATAATTCGTTATAGTCCTAATATTAAAAGAGTAAAAAATTTATTATTTGATATTACTCCTATAATTAAAAATATTGAAAATAGATATTCTGTAACTAATAAATCTTTTGATCAAATATTTCAATATTTATATACACCTCAAAGAAAGAATATATTAATGTATTCTTTTACAGATTTAAATCCATTGCCTGATTTTATAGATTCAAGTATTTATCCTATATTAAGAAAAATATATTATTATAAAAATAATTTAGATAATTTAACTTTACCTGATGATTTTTATATTCATATATTTTATAAAAATAAACATATGTTTATACATGTTGTTAAAGATGGTGATTGGTCTAAAATACAATATATAATAAATTATGTAAAAAACATATTTAAAAAATTTCCTGTAAAAAATAAAAATAATACTATATTAAATATTTCTAAAGAGATAGTTAGGCAAGATATAAAAAATGATTTATCAGATACTAATAATATTGAAGTAGAAGATGATAATCAAAAATATGATACACATGTAGATAAAGTTTACAATATAATTAAAGATACAAAAGTAACTGTTGATAATAATGAAGATATTCCATTGCAACAAAAAATTAATACAGTTAAAGATGATGTAGTTAAAAAAATAATTCCTTCTACTATTAAATCTAAAGATGTAAATTATTCTTTTAATAAAATAATTAAAAGTGAAAATATATTAAATGCAGATAAAGTAAATAATATATCTAATGTATTACCTATTAATGATAATGATATAGATAATAAAGCTATTGTGACTAATCAATATAGGCAATATGAATATCAAAATGCTAAACAAACATTAAATAATATGTTAGATAGCTATAAATTTAGTGACACTGGATTTGAAATTTTAGAATCTAATATAATAACAGAAGTAAATGTAAAAAGTAAAAATATACAAGATTCAAAATTATCTACTTTATCTATGAAATTAAAATTTAAAGATGGTAAAATATATGATTTAAAAGCATATTTACCTGATTTAAAAGATGATAGTACTTTAAGATTAATGGGTAATGATTATTATATTGTAAATCAATTTTATCATTTACCTATTACTTTTCCTAAGAAAGGTGAAGGAAAATTTATATCACATACATCAAGTATGGTTATGGAATTATTAGTTACTAAATGTATGCTTACAGTTAATGGTAATAGACTTCCTTATAGTTTAATATATTCATATATATTTGGTTTAAAGAATTTAATGGATAGTTATAATCTTAAATATGAAATATCAGATCAAAGAAAATCTAATTATAGTATACAAATAAGTAAAGATAAATATATTAATGTTTTAAATGATACTTTAACTGATGAACAAAATTTAATTTTATCTAGTTTATTTCCATATAAATTATATGATTTTAATTTTACTAATGAAATATTAAGTAAGAAATGGTATGAAGAATTAATTACTGAAGTAACAGGTAATCCTTATACCTCAGAATCTATTAATAATACTTTTAAAATTGCTTTAGATACAAGAACATTAGAAATATTAAGATCTAAACATCAACCTACTAATATATCTGATATATTGAAATATATGTTTGAAAATGTTAGTAAAGGTTATTTTACATCTAGAAATGATTTAAGAGATATGAGAATAAGAAGTTATGAATCTATTCTTCAAATAATTGCTGATAAGATAAAGAAAGAAGCTACTAATTATAATAGAGGTTTAAAATATGGAACTAGTAATATAAAATTTACTATAGATAAAAATGATTTTGTAAAAGAAATCATTTCATCTCCTTCAGTTAATCTTTTATATAGAGGTAATCCTGTAGATGAAATACATCAAACTCAAAAAATAACATATTCAGGTTATAAAGGTATTCCTGAAGATACAGTATCTTTATTAATAAAAGGTTTACACGAAACTTATTATGGAACAGTAGATCCTATAAATACTCCTGAAGGTGGTTCTACTGGTGTTAATCAAGAATTAACTTTAGATCCATCTATTATATCTAAATATGGAACAGTTGTTCCTCATAAAGTAGGTAGTGATGTTAATATATTTTCTATAGGTTCTAGTTTAAGTCCTTTTATATCTCATGATGAACCTACTAGAGGTATATTTATAGGTAATCAGATTAAACAAGCTGTAGGTTTAAAAGAAAGTCAAGTACCTATGGTTTTAACAGGTTATGAAGCATTAGTTCCACATTTAAACTCAAATAATTTTGCAATTAAATCACCTTGTAATGGTAAAGTAATAGATGTTAATAATAAAACTATTACTATAGAATGTATAAATAAAGAAAAAATAAAATTAGATTTAAGTAGTAAATTTACTAAATCTACAATAGGTATAGGAACTAATATTAATTTTACACCTAACGTAAAAGAAAATCAAAAAGTTGTCAAAGATCAAATACTTGCAGATAATGAATTTATGAAAGATGGTATATTAAGTTTAGGTAGAAATATGTTAACAGCATTATTATTTTGGAAAGGTAATAATTATGAAGACGGTATAGTTATTTCCGAAGCTATAGCTTCACATTTAACATCAACTCATTATACTGATTTATTAATTTATTTAGATGAGCAAAGTAAATTATTTAATTTAAATATAGAAAAAGGACAAAAAGTAAAATCTGGACATGTATTTGCTGAAGGTAGTAATACGAAATTGTATGAATTAATAGAATCAGGATTAATAGATGATTCAGATTTAATACTAAATGGTCCTAAATTTAAATTATTAGCACCTTATGATTGTAAAGTAGAAGATTACCAAATATATATAAATAGTAAAAATATTTCTTATGATATTAAAAATATTTTAAATAAATATAAAGTAGATTTTAGTGATGATTCATATGTTTATAAAAATAATGTTTTAAAAGGTGTATTTATAAATATAAAAATATCTTTTGAATTACCAATAGAATTAGGAGATAAATTAACTAATAGACATGGTGGTAAAGGTATTGTTACATTAATAGAGAAAGAAGAAAATATGCCTATACTTCCAGATGGTAGAAAAATAGAATTAATTTACAATCCTTTAGGAATAATTAATAGAACTAATGTTGGTCAGGTTTATGAATTATATTGTGGTGAAATATCTTATCAAATACAAAAAAGAATAGCAAAAGCTAATTCTAAAAATGAAATTATTAAAATTTTAAATTCTATTAGAAACATAGATACTATAGGAATGGTTAATAGAATAATTAATTTAATACAAAAAGATGATAAAAATATTATTAATTATATCAAAAAACATTCATTTCCAATTGTTATTCCTCCATTTAAAGAAAGTAATTATGAAACTATATTAAAGATAATGGATGTATTGAATATACCTAATAGATATAAATTATTTTTAAATGAATTTGATGATCATGTATTAAGTCCTGTAGGATATATGTATTTTTATAAATTACATCATCAAGCATCTGTTAAAATACATGCTAGATCTATAGGTCAGTATATACAAACAACAGGACAACCTACTCAAGGCAAAAAGAAAGAAGGAGGATTAAGAGTAGGAGAATTTGATATATATTCATTAATTTCATACGATGCTAATAATATAATTAAAGAATTGTTTAGTTTTGGTTCTGATAATTCTTATATAAAACAAAAAATGTATAGGCAAATAGTAGATACAGGTCATACTAATTTATCAGAATTAAAAAATGATAATTCTAAATCTAAAATATATATGAAAGCATTATTTAAATCCATAATGATAGATTTATCAGATGAAAATGAAGAATATAAAGAAGGAGAAATAAATAATGAACTCAAATAAAATAAATAGATATACTTATAATTTAATTGATGATATGAATTATAAAGATACTCAATCTTATCAAAATAGTTGTATAGTAGATTTATTTATTAATAATTTTCCATCTGAATCTTCTATAATATTATATGAGCATTTAAAAGATTTTATTAGAGAAAATTATACAGGTGATGATATATTAGAAATGATTAAAAGATTAAATAAATATATTTATATAGATAAACTTATCAATTATAATGAAAATAGTTTATTATTAGAAAGATTAGATTTATTAATAGATACTGCTAAAAAAATATATCAATTTATAACTGAAAATTTAGAAACTTTAATTATAAATGATTCAGAAGATAACAGTGATAAAAATTTACAATTAATAGAAAATTTTTTAAATGATATAATGAATAATATTACTTATGGAGATATAGAAAAATTAAAAGATAATTGGTCATCTATAATATTTAATTGAAAATTAACAAGGAGAAAATTATGTCTGATGAAATTAAAAATTCTAATTTGTTTTATTTAAATCCAAAAGAAGAAAATAATAGTGATATTGAAAATACAGAAAAAGATAATGATGAAACAATACCTACTATGCAAGAAATAAATAAAGAAGATAATTTAGATATAAAAAAAGATGAAGATTTAAATATTAATAATGAAACAGAATCCGAAAATAATATTGTTGATGAAGATTTATTAAATAAATTTGAAAGTAATAGAGATAGTTTAATTAGTAATGTAACAGAATTAGAAGCATTAGCTAAAAAAGTAAATGATTTATTACCTAATGATTATAATTATAAGAATAGAATAATATTATCTGATAGAGTAAAAAATATATCGGAACTATATAGAACTATATTACAATATAGATCTGAAATCTCTTCTGTATTACAAGATGAAATGAAAATCAAAAGTAATAACAATGGTCAATCAAATAACGATATGTTAAACGATATATCTAAATTAGATCTTACATCATTATTTGGAAAAATATAACATAAATAAAAAATTTAAAAAACTTAAAAGAAGGAGATTATTTTCATGGCTAAAGAATCGAAAACTCAAAATTCAAATCCTGAACAAAAAATTGCTGAGGATATGCAATCGGTATTAGAAAGTTTTTTAACTACTACTACCAATTCTACAGTATCAGAAGATATACCACTTGTTTCAACTGGAATTGATTTATTAGATTTAGAATTAGGTGGTGGTATAGGTCAAGGTATATTAAATCAAATAGTAGGTTTTCCTGGATCTTATAAATCTACTATAGTTACTCAAATAGTTGCTAATCATAAAAAAGCAGATCCTAATGTTAGTGTATTATATATTGATACTGAAAATGCTATGACTTATAGTAGATTAGAAGAATTAGGTTTACCAAATGTAAAACCTAGATCTAATTATACATTAGAAGGTATATTACAAGATATAATAAGTATTTCTAATCATAAAGTAGAACATAAGTTAATTGATAAACCTACATATGTGATATGGGATTCTTATGCTAATACAACTAATGAAACAGAAATTAAAACATTAGATATTAATACAGCTATAAGTTTAAATGCTAGAATATTATCAAGAAAATTGCCTATAGTATTAAGAGAAGCCAGAAAAGCTAATGTAACATTAATGGTAATAAATCAATTTAGAACTGAAATTAATATGTCAATGTTCCCATCTGCAAGAGATTTAAAAAATCTTGAAAGAGATCAAACTTTACCTGGTGGTAAATCATTAATGTTTAATTCTAGTATGTTAATGCAATGTGTTGTTAAAACTGCTTATGATGATGAAAAGAATATAAGTCCTTATGGATTTATGGCTTCAGTATTAAAAATTAAAACTGTTAAAAATAAATTCTTTCCATCTAATTATACTCAAGAATTTGTTATAGATCCAAATAAAGGTATACATAATTTATTTACTAATTTTGAATTATTAAAGAAACATAAGAAATTAAATATTTCTGCTTGGAACTCATTAGTAAGTTTACCTGATGTTAAATTTAGATTAAAAGAATTAGAAACTGTTTATAATACTAATTCTCAATTTAAAACACAATTTGATTTAGAAGTTAAAAATTTAATTAATGAATTACATGATAAAATTAAAAATAATAAATTAGAAAAATCAAGTGATGATGATTTAATTGATTATTCACAAGTAGAAAATTCTACAGATGTTGTTAATGATATATTTGGTCAAAATGATACTCCTTCTACAAAAGAAGAAAATTAATTCTTTTGAACAAATAATATATTATAATATGGAGGCAAAATATCATGGATCAAAATGAAATAAATTTATTAAATCAAAAATTAAAAACAGATATTGAAGCTATAAAGTTAGTTAAATCATATCCTCAAGATAAAGAATTTAGAAATTTATTTGAAAATTTTTCACAGTCTTTAGTAGAAGAATCATATAAACTTAATAGATTAGCAGGTATATCAAAAGAAAAATTGTTAGAATCTGTATTTATTAATAAAAATGAATCTCCTAAAAAGATGGCTCAGGATAAACTTAATGTTATTAAACAAAAATTAAGTGAAAAAGCTAATACTGATAAAAAATTAGCAGAGTCATTAATTAAACCTAATTTATCAAATAGGATATTATTAGAAAATTATTTTATTAATGATAATTTAGATGAAAGTAACTTAGGTATTAGATTGCAAAAAATGTTAGTTAACACATTAATTGAAAATATTTTAGCTATTTAAAAGATATAAAATAGTTTTTTATCTTTTATAAATTTGATACCTAAGTGTAAAAACTTAGGTATCTTTTTTTCTTTTAATATTAAAAGGAGTAAACAATGTCAGAAAATATGATAGATATGTTATTTAATGAAGAGGAAGAAGATATAAATCATAAAGTAGAAATTTATAAAAATTTAAATCAAAATAATATTAATATACAACCAGAAAAAAATTCTTCAATACAATTAAATATTAATGAATTAAAAAATACATTAAATATAGAAGATAATATAAAAAATATTAATAATATTATTAAT
>JAEHJW020008245.1_pt1 | contig 43370 bp, 68 predicted proteins | sample 9271431 | NCBI WGS metagenome assembly JAEHJW02
CCGTAGTTGCCGCTGTTCGATGCCGCGCCGTAGTTGCCGCTGTTCGATGCCGCGCCGTAGTTGCCGCTGTTCGATGCCGCGCCGTAGTTGCCGCTGTTCGATGCCGCGCCGTAGTAGCCGCTGTTCGATGCCGCGCCGTAGTAGCCGCTGTTCGATGCCGCGCCGTAGTTGCCGCTGTTCGATGCCGCGCCGTAGTTGCCGCTGTTCGATGCCGCGCCGTAGTTGCCGCTGTTCGATGCCGCGCCGTAGTAGCCGCTGTTCGATGCCGCGCCGTAGTTGCCGCTGTTCGATGCCGCGCCGTAGTTGCCGCTGTTCGATGCCGCGCCGTAGTTGCCGCTGTTCGATGCCGCGCCGTAGTTGCCGCTGTTCGATGCCGCGCCGTAGTCGCCGCTGTTCGATGCCGCGCCGCGAATGCCGCTGTTCGATGCCGCGCCGTAGTTGCCGCTGTTCGATGCCGCGCCGTAGTCGCCGCTGTTCGATGCCGCGCCGTAGTAGCCGCTGTTCGATGCCGCGCCCTTGGCTTTCTTCACGCACCATTCTGCAACGCGGCGCATCAATTCGCCCATCGTGATTTCAACGCCAATCGTCACACTGGCGCTGGCGATTTTGTTGCCTTTTCGGTCGGTCTGGCCCGATGCTGTAATGTCGAAATAGCGCGACACACCCGGCGCGTAGTATTCAAAGACCGCGTGGGGCGGTGTTTCATCATCAACCGGGCAGCTATGGAAGCCCGACGAGCAAGCCTTGACCGCGCCGTCATGGGTGTAGGTCTTGCCTGGTTCAAACTGAAACTGACGGCAGGTTAGATCACGGTTAAACCCCTTGATCGCGGGGATGCCCTCAATTTTCTTCTTGCTCACTGTTCCCACTCCTTGTTCAATTCAGCCCACCGCGCCTCGCCCATCTCGGCGCGAGCCTCGGCGGCAAAGTCAGTCAGTCGATCGCCAGCGGCATGATCAACGTGGGCGTAGAGTTGCAGGCCGCGCAGAGGGCTGTCGTTGCGGGCGTCATAGGTGTGACCGCCAGCCCGAACCCTGCCGCCGATCGCGACCATCTGGCCAAGACGTTCGTGCAAGTTCGCCACGGCATCGGCATGGCAAGCCGCAACGGTGCGGGCGCGGTGGCGGGCAAGGTAGTTCATGCCGCCAACCCCCGCTCTGCGCGAAGGTCGGCCAGATACTCAGCGCGGGCGTCCTCGTTGTCGGCCTGCCACTCTGCATAGTCGTCCATGCAGCGGTCGTTGACCTTCTCCCAGACGAGCTCGTCCAGTTCCCAGTCGCCAATGCCTTCGGCGCCGTCGATCACGCGCTGGGCGGTGATGTTGGGTTCGCTCTGCAGGTCGCCGTCGAAGTCATATTCGACATCGACCGAGGCCTCGCAATCGCGGCCACGGCTGTCGGTGTATTGCAGGTGAACTGTGCAGGTGAGGTTTGCTGTGCGGGTCATCGCTATCTCCGTTTCGATGCCGCCAGCATATAGGCACCGCGCACCCTGTCAATGGACAAAATGTCACATGGTAAGAAATAATGTCCATTGACACAAAACGCGGACCATGCGTATCTGGCGACCATGAACAACACCATCACATGGCAGATCGTCGATAGCGTAGCGGCTGAACTTGGCGCAAAACCGGGCGCCAGGTTCAAATGGCGGCAATCCGGGCGCGGTGTTCCTGCAGCTTGGCGCATTAAGATCGTGCAAGAGCTGATGCAGCGCGGTGTGCCTGTGTCATTGGACGATTTTTCCGCTTTGCCGGTTAAGCCTGGGAGGATTGCGGCGTGACAGAGCCTGTCACCATCGGGCGGGTCACGCTTTACCTTGGCGACTGCCGGGACATTCTGCCGACGCTCCCGAAGGTGGACGCGGTTGTGACTGATCCGCCGTATGGGATTGGCAAAGATGGCCAGATCCGGACGACCGGCGGCAACGGCGGGCGCAAGGCTTACGACTTTCTAGGCTGGGATGCGGAGCGCCCTAGCGCCGAAGTTTTTAAGCTGCTGCTGGCTGCTGCACCGCAGGCCGTAATTTGGGGCGGCAACTATTTTGCCGATCTTCTGCCCGCGACCGGAAAGTGGCTGGTATGGGATAAGGGGCAGCGCATCAATCAATCGGACGGTGAACTGGCGTGGACTTCGCGGGGCGGGGCCTTGCGCATTAAAACCCTAAACCGCGTCGAACTAATGACCGATGGCGCGGAACACCCCACGCAAAAGCCGGTGCGCCTAATCAAGTGGTGCATCGAGCAGCTAGAGGATGAGCCGGGCCTAATCCTTGACCCCTTCATCGGTTCAGGAACAACGGGCGTTGCAGCCGTTCAAATGGGCCGCGACTTCATCGGCATCGAGCGCGAACCCCGCTATTTCGACATAGCCTGCCGCCGCATTGAGGAAGCCCAACGTCATGGCGATCTGTTCATTGAGGGGACCCCCGCATGACCAACCTCGAAACCGGCGCTGTCGTTGTTGCGCTCGCGCTCATCCCGCTTGGCTTCATGGTCTGGCTGGTCGCAACAGCGCCGGTTGGCTTTGAAGACGAAACGCGCGGCTTTGTCGAAGGCGACGAACACGGCCGCGATGACAATCTCGGCATATGACCTTCCCGCTGGCCTGTTCCCGATTCAATCCCCGGGCCAGCCACCTTGTCCCCAGCGGCCCGCCTCACCCCCCAGCCGCTGGGGACACTTCTACACCGCACGCCTTGCGTGACTTCCTTTGGATCAACTTCGGCTTCGATCTCTACGATTGGGCCGACGACGAGTTGAGGTTTTAGATGAGCAAGCCAGATTTCAAGTGCGGCCACCCGCGATCACCGGAAAACGTCAAGCAATTTGGCATCCTGACGGGATGCGCAACATGCTACGAAAAGCGCCGCGAAACCCGCAGAGCGTTGGCCCAGGAAAGCCGCGCGCGACTGGCAGAGATGATGATGCGGGCGCGCAAGGATGGGCTTTCAACTGCGCAAATAGCCGAAAGGTTTGGCGTCTCGCTGCCGACTGTCTACCGCTATGCGCCAGAGGACGCGCCAGCTTTTACCAAAGACCCTACGTTTACCGAGCGGGCCATAAAGGCTGCGGCAAATGCCATCAGAATAGAACCTGCCGATTTGATCAGCCCTCTGCGCACTCCGCGCCTGGTCCGCGCACGGTGGGCGGTGATGATGGCCATGCGCAATCGCGGCGTTTCGCTGCCTCGGATTGGCCGGCGCTTCGGGCGCGATCACTCGACGGTGATCTATGGCATTCAGCAGGCGGAACTTGAATTGGCGCGGTCGGAAACTTTCCGAGACTTGTTTCAGCGGGTGAATGCAGCATGAGCGTGCTGAGACTGAAATGGTCGCGACCAAGCGAGACCCGCCGCCACATACGCAAGATCCAATCCAATCGCTGCGCAATCTGTGGCGAAGTTTTTGGTTCTGGCAAGCCGACGTTTGAGCACGTTGTTCCCAAAGCGCTTGGCGGCAAGAATGCCCGCAACATCGTTTTGACGCATGAACGATGCAACACTTTGCGCGGCCACGCCATGCCCACTGGTTGCCTGCTGATCATGCGTGAATTGGTCAACACTATAGGCGCATGGAGAACTACATGACCCCTCGCCACTACGGCTCCCGCCAGCCGACCAAAGCCGCGCTCGTCCAAGCCCTGCGCAACCTGCTGGTCATGCGCGATCGGCTCGACAACGTGGACTGCGCTGGCCTCGCGCGGTCCTACGGTGTCACCGAGCAGGACGTGGCCGACATGGTTGCGGCTGAGCGGATGCGGAGGGTGGGGCCGTGAGCAATCCCTATCTCATAGAAGGCCCCGCGCTGATCTCACTCTCGCTTGGTCGGACCAGTGCCTACATGCTCAAGATGATCCTCGACGCGCATGGCGGGAAGCTTCCTGATGATGTGCATGTGACGTTCACGAATACCGGCAAGGAGCGCGAGGAAACATTGCGCTTTGGTTATGAGATTGAGCGCCATTGGGGGCAGCGGATCATCTGGCTTGAGCGGTCTGGTAAGAACGCTTTCGAGATTGTCGGCTACAACAGCGCGGCTCGCAATGGCGAACCGTTCAATGCTCTGATTAGGGAAAAGCGCTACCTCCCCAACAGCGTCACCCGGTATTGCACGATCGAACTCAAGATCCGGGTGATGCGCGATTATGCCCGCTCCTTGGGATGGAAGCGGTGGCGGAATGTTGTTGGCCTCCGTGCCGACGAAATGACGCGGGTGAAGCGCGCCGAGGCTCGCAATGAGAGCGGCAAAGAACCTTTCACCACGGTGATGCCGCTTGCCCAGGCTGGCGTTACAAATCGCATGGTCCGCCAGTTTTGGCGCGAACAACCCTTCGACCTGCAATTGCTGCCATTCGAGGGTAACTGCGACGCCTGCTTTCTCAAAGCGCGTCCCAAGCTGTGGGAGGTCGAGCGCACAAAGCCTGGAACTTTGCAATGGTGGGCAGAGGCAGAGGCAGAGGCAACGGCCATCACTGGCAAATCGAGCGGTGCGCGCTTCGTCACTGAATACAGCTATGCCGAACTGATCCGCGATGTGCAGCGCCAGCCCGACCTGTTCGCTGGGGGCCTGTTTGACGACGACCCCGAAATGGATGCCGAATGCGGCACTTGGTGCGGAGAGGCAGCATGACAAAACCTGTCACCCCCAGCGAATGGGACGCGCTGGAAAGCCCGCTCAAGGAAGCGCCGCTGTTCCCATGCGAGCCGCGCGACAAGGATCTGACCAGCGAGGCAGACCGGCAGGGACAAGCGCGCAAACGAGTGCGGGCGGCAGGGCTGTATTTCGCCGCGGTCCTGAATGGCGAGAAGCGCGGGCAATGGGCGTTGAACCTGGCGCGCAAGCTTGGAGCGTGGTGGGGCTTTCCTGACGCCATCGTGATCGGCCCCAATCGCTTCATCGCCTTCATCGAGTTCAAGGACGGCACTGATCGGCTTCATCAGCATCAGATCGACTGCCTGAATATCCTGCACCGGCTGGGCTTCCCGGTCTGCATGGCGCGCAGTGCTGACTTCGCGATGGACTTCCTGCGCTCTGTTGGTGCGCCGATCAGGGAGAGGGCGCTCTAATGGACCTCGCCCCCACCTCGCACACCGCTGATCTGCGCGAAGTTCTGCGGGACGTCCTGATCTCCATTGCCAAAAAGCAAGAAGACCCTGCCGAGCGCGAGGCCATGCTCGAGATATTGCGGAAGGATGGCTGGCTGTGACCCCCGCCGACCAATGGATGCACCTTGACCCGGACCATCCCGCCATTGCCCGCGCGTTTGGCTTGCCGCAGGACGCGAGCGGCGCAAGGTTTGCGCTATACCCGTTCCGTGTGAACCGCATCGAAGGCGTGTGGCACGTCCTCGCCGCGTGGCCCTGCCCGCGCACGATCGGCGCGCTGGATACCGACGCCAGCGGCGTTCTGAGCGTGATTGCATGGAACCCTAGCGATAACACGCATCGGCTGATCGGTGACCAGCAGCCGCAATTGGTCGGGCGCATAGACCGCGACTTTAGCGACCAAGCTACGATCTATGGCAACGCGCAGCAGTTTTTCCGCGCGTGGATCGCCAACCGGCTGGCTTTCTGGCGCAACATGAAAACGCAAGGGCTGGCCCTAGAGCCGGACATTGTGCCAGGCGCGCTGGCAGTTGGAGACATCCGCCATATCCGCTTACCGTTGACCGTCATGCCGGAAAGGATAACCTGCGTCGGCATTAACCCCGGCGCGGTCAACCACCGCATCCATGAGCTGGCCAAGCTGCCGCACGCCAGCGCCAAAATTGAAAGCATAGGAGTCGCCGCATGAGCGATCGGGAGAACATCGCCTACCTCACCCCGCCGCCATGGATGGACGAAGCGCCGCCGCTGGAAGAAATGCCGGACTGGGCGCAACAAGGCGAACCGATCCTGCCTGAGCCTGTCATCGACGACCAATGGCCTGAGCCGTGCGACCTATGGCAGCGCTACGAGGAGCCCACGCTGCCGACCGAATGCTTGCCTCTCACAATCGAACTGTTCGCGCGCCGCCAAGCCGCAATCATGGGGGCGGATCCGGCTGGCATGGCAATGGCCGCGCTAACCGTCTGCGCCACGGCCATCCCCGACTGCATCGAACTACAGGTCAAACGCAACGATCCCACCTGGCGCGAACACGCGCGGCTTTGGGTCGCACTGGTCGGCCCGCCCTCGCGCAAGAAAACCCCGGTGTTCAAGGCAACGATGGGGCCGCTGCGCGATCTCGATAACCGCCTGATGCGGTCCTACCTCCAGCAATGCGAGGAATGGGAAGCGCTGGATAAGGACGACAAGAAAACCGCCCCCAAGCCCAAGCAGCGCCGCCTGATTATCAGCGACACCACGATTGAAGCCGCGCAGGAAGTGATGATGGACAGCCCCGATGGCGTCCTCTCCGAGCAAGACGAGCTATCCGGCTGGTTTGGCTCGATGGACCGATACAACACTAAGGGCGGCGGTGACCGGGCGTTCTGGCTGAAAGCATTCAACGGCGGCACATACAACCTCAACCGTATCGGGCGCGGCGCCAAGCAGATCCCCAACCTGTCGATCAGCCTGCTGGGCGGCATCCAGCCGGAACCCATGCGCAAGTTTGCCTCCGAGAGTGTGGACGATGGCCTGCTGCAACGTATACTGCCGGTCATCCTGCGCCCCTCAACGGTTGGCCGTGATATGCCGCAGGACCAAGCCGCCAAGGACTACGACAGCCTTGTGCAAGACCTCTACGCCCTGCGCAACCAAGGCCACCGCTTAATTCACTTCAGCGACGGCGCACGCGCCATCCGCGACCGGCTGGAGCAGGAACATCTAGACCTATCCAACGCGCTGGAAAGCATCTCCCCAAAGCTGGCCGCGCACTACGGCAAATACGACGGCATCTTCGCCCGCTTGTGCCTGATCTTCCATTGCATCGATTGCGCCTACCGCGAGCTGCCAGGTGAGATCAGCGAGGACACAGCGGCCCGCGTTGCCGACTTCATGGCCGAGTTTATCCGCCCCAGCGCCATCGCCTTCTATGCCGGCGTCCTAGGCATGTCGGCAGGCCACGAGGATTTGATTGCGCTAGCCTCGCTGATCGTTGCCAAGGGGATGGGCGAGGTTGCAGCCCGCGACGTGCAGAGCGCTGGCCAGCTACTGCGCCACATCAAGGCCGACGATTTCCGCTTGATTGCAGAGAAAATGGAAAGCTTCGGCTGGCTCGAAAAGCGCGAGCCTGGCCCACGTTCAAACACCCCGCGATGGGTGGTCAATCCGCGCGTCCACGTCATGTTCGAGGACCGCGCAGCGCAGGAAATGCAGCGCCGCGAGGCAGGTAGGGAAGCTTTGCGCATATCGTTACAAGGAAGGAAATAGGCCATGCCGAGAAAGCCGATGGACAATCCATATATCGTGGATCACGCGCGCCAGATATACCGAAATCTTGTCGATATGGGGGATAGGCCCGAACGCGCATTAAGCAAGTCCGCTTACATTGCGCTGCGCGACAAGTGGCGAAAGATCCCCATCGACATGACTAACTACGCCAACCGGATCCGCTACGGTGAGCAATATGAAGCCCTGTTGGCGGCAATTCAGGAGCCGCAAACGTGATTTTATCCACAGGGCACCCGTTCATAAAACACCACACTTTCCTGAACAAGCAGGCCAGTTGCTGTCAGTTGCTGCCGAGAAATCACGCCAGTTGCTGTCAGTTGCTGCTTACACATACGAACACAAAATGCATTTCCCCCTTTTTCCCTATCTGGCAGCATATTTCTAAGCCTCGCGCATATAAGCAGCAACTAGCAGCAACTGGAAACGGAGCGCCAACCCATGCATGACATCGAAGCCGCCATCCGAGCCCTCACCAATTTCAACCAAGGAGAATGACCATGACCTTTGAAGCAGCCAAGCAGATCGAAGCAGCCAAGTGGATCCGCCAGCAAGATCCAAAGGCACCCAAGCCGCGCATCATAGCCGCAGTGCTCGCCGGCAAGCCGCTGCCGAGCGAACCGCTGACGTTCGGCTGAGGCAATCGACGAAGCGCTGATCGCGCTGGTGGAGGAAACAAACCCCACCGGCTTGCAGAGCAACACAAAGCCATGTAACAAGCCTTTCCCATGAGCGGACCAGACACCACCGCAGCAAACCCAGTGGGCAGGCCTAGCAAATATCGGCCTGAGTATTGCGATCAGGTCATTACAACGATGGCAACTGGTCTTAGCCTCACTGCGTTTGCGGGCGGCATTGGCGTCAGCCGCGAAACGGTCAATAACTGGCAGCACGAACACCCTGAGTTTCTTGACGCTGTAAAAGCTGCGAAAGCTGCTCGGACCCGCGCGCTTGAGATGCAGATGCTATCGTTTGAGAATGGCCCGGCAGTCACCGCGCGCATTTTTGCGCTGAAAAACGCAGATCCCGACGAGTGGCGCGAAAAGCAGCATATCGAGCACAGCACGAACGATGCACTAATTCAGGCGCTGATGGAGCGCCGCGCCCGCGTCAATCAGTTGAACGGGCAGGCCGATGGCGACTAAGCCCGTCAACCCCGAGATCATGCTGGCCGAGGACATGGCCAGCTTCACGCACGACCCGCTGGGCTACGCGGTCTACAGCTTCCCGTGGGGTGAAGGCGTGCTGGCCGACGCGAAAGGCCCGCGCGACTGGCAGTGCGACGTGATGGAGGACATTCGCACGCATCTCAGCGACGCCACAACCCGCCACACCCCGCTGCGCATCGCTGTCGCTTCGGGCCACGGCATCGGCAAGTCGGCGCTGATTTCAATGCTGATCCAGTGGGCGCTTGATACCTGCGAAGATACCAAGATCATCATCACGGCCAACACCGAGCCGCAGATGCGCACCAAGACTTGGCCGGAGGTGCTCAAGTGGCGCGGCCTATCGATCACCAAGCACTGGTGGAAGCCGACGAAGACGGGTATCTTCTCGACCTTTCCTGGCCATACCGACATCTGGCGCTGCGATGCCGCTACCTGGTCCGAGCACAACACCGAGGCGTTTGCCGGCCTGCACAACAAGGGCAAGCGCATCGTCGTGATCTTCGACGAAGCCTCGCGCATTGCTGACAAGGTTTGGGAAGTCACCGAGGGCGCGCTGACCGACGAGGACACCGAGATCATCTGGATCGCGTTCGGCAACCCGACGCGCAACACGGGCCGGTTCCGAGAGTGCTTTGGCAAGTTCCGCCACCTGTGGAAAACGCGCAACATCGACAGCCGCGAGGTTGAAGGCACCAACAAGGCCTACCTCGACGAGATGGTGAACACCTACGGCGAGGACAGCGACATCGTGAAGGTGCGCGTCCGTGGCCTGTTCCCGTCGTCGTCCAGCTTGCAGTTCATCAGCCAGTCGCTGGTGGACGAGGCACAGGCCCGCATCGTCAAGACCGATCCGACCGATCCACTGGTCATGGGCGTGGACGTGGCGCGATTTGGCGACGACGAGAGCACGATCTACTTCCGCCGTGGCCGTGATGCGCGAAGCCTACCGCCGATTGCACTGCGCCAGGTTGACACCATGACGCTGGCAAGCCGGGTGTTGGAACTGAGCCGGATCCACAACGCGACGGCCATATTCGTTGACGAAGGCGGCATCGGTGCAGGCGTGGTCGATCGCCTGCGCCAACTCAACGCCCCGGTCTTTGGCATCCAGTTTGGCGGCAAACCTCTGGGCGCGGTGCACCTTGCGGCCGGCGAGAAAGTGGCCAACCGCCGCGCTGAAATGTGGGCAATTATGCGCGAGTGGCTGCGCGGCGGGGCAATCCCGAACATCGATCAACTCGCGTCGGACCTGACCGGCCTCGAATACAGCTTCAACGCCCGCGACGAGATCGTGTTGGAGCGCAAGGAGCACATGAAGGAGCGCGGCCTTGCATCGCCTGACCATGGCGACGGCCTTGCGCTGACCTTTGCTGTCCCGGTCGGGGCGGTTGAACTGGAAGATCGGGTTTGGGACGATGCCCAGCCCGATCATGTGACTGGCTACTAGGGGCGCATGATGGACGAAATTACCGAAATCGAGAACGAGGCCGCAGAAGGCGAACTGCACGAGGTCGCCGAGGTCGAAAAGACCGTCTCGATGATGGAAGCGATGAACGCGCCCAACCTTGTGCCGATGCTGGGCCAGACGGACGTGTCGCGTATCGGCTCCGAAGCGGTGGCGGAGTACGCGATCGACCTGTCGTCGTGCGAGGAGTTCCACAAGCGCTACGACCGCGCGATGGCAATGGCCATGCAGGAAACCAAGCCCAAGACCTTCCCTTGGCCAAACGCGTCCAACGTGGTCTATCCGCTACTGACCGAGGCGTCGATCCAGTTTCAGGCCCGCGCCTACCCGGCGATCATCGACGGCGAGAGCGTGGTCAAGGGCCGCGTTCAGGGGGCAGATCCAGAAGGCACCAAGCGTCAGCGTGCCGACCGCGTGGCGGCCTACATGAACTGGCAGTTTCTCAACGACATTCCGGGCTGGGAGGACGACACCGACCGCCTGTTGCTGCAATTGCCGATCGTGGGCTGCGTGATGCGCAAGACCTGGTACGATCCGATGAGCGCGCGGGTTCACAGCGAAACCGTCACCGCCAAGGACTTCGTGGTCAACTACAACACGGTCAGCATCGACCGTGCGCCGCGCTTTACGCACGTCCTGCGGTACTACCCGCATGAGATCGAAGGCATGATCCGCGCCGGCATCTGGGCGCGCGTGCCGTATGACGGCGAGGACGGCTCTGATCCGCACAGCCTTGTCGAGATTTACGAGCAATGCCGCCTGATCGACATGGACGATGACGGCCTGCCTGAGCCCTACGTGGTGACGGTAACGCCAGAGGGCTTCGTGGCGCGGATCGTGGCCTGCTACGATGTGGACAGCGTCTACGTGTTCGCCGCGCCGATGACCAAGCCCATGCCGCTGCGCGACGTGATGGCTGCGGGACAATCGGGCGCGCAACTTGACTGGCAGGGCCTCAAAATCGTGCGCATCGAGCGCAAGGATTACTTCACCAAGTACGGCTTCATCCCGAACCCCGACGGATCGTTTTATGACCTTGGCTTTGGCACGCTGACCGACAACCTTGGTGCGGCGGTCAACACGATCATCAACCAGCTCATCGACGCTGGCACGCTGGCCAACATGCAAGGTGGATTCCTTGGCGGCGGGACCAAGATCCGTGGCGGCAATATGCGCTTTACGCCTGGCGAGTGGAAGCGGGTTGAAGGCGTGACCAGCGGCCCGCTGCGCGACAACATCCTACCGCTACAGCTTCCCGGCCCTTCGCCTGTGCTGTTCCAGCTGCTGGGGATGCTGATCGACGGCATCAAGTCGATCACCAGTGTCTCGGACATCCTTTCCGGCAACCAGGATAGCCAGACCGCGCCCACCACCGCGCTTGCGCTGATTGAGCAGGGCCAGAAGGTGTTCACCGCGATCTACCAGCGCATCCACCGCTCGCTTGGGCGAGAAGCGCAGGCCGTGTTTTGCCTCAACCGGGATTACCTCGACGAAGAACGCTATTTTGCCCTCAACGACGAGGAAATGGGCCAGGTTGGGCGCGAGGATTTCGAGGACCGCGACCTCGACATTAAGCCGGTTTCGGACCCGCGCGCCATCAACGACCGCGTCAAGATGGCCAGGGCGCAGGTGCTGATGAGCCACAACGGCGATCCGCTGGTGAACCAGATCGAAATCCGCAAGCGCGAGTTCGAGGCGGCGGGCATCGACAACGTCAAGGCGCTGCTCGACGTGCCGCAGCCTCCGCCAGACCCGGCGATGATGGCGGAAGGCATGAAGGCAGAGGCCGAGGTGCGCGCCAAGGATGCCACCACCGCCAAGACGCTGCTGGAGGCGGCAAAGCTTGCCTACGAGATCGGTGTGACGATCGGCGACGTCAACATTCAGCAGGACGCCCAGCGGATGATCGACGAGGCGATGGCGCTGGCTGACCAGGTTTCACAAGGCATGAAGGAACCAAGCAATGAGCAACCCGCTAACGGACCGGGAGGACTTCTTGCGATGGAGGGACCACCCACTGACGCAAGCCTTCCTGGGCTACCTGAGGGACTACCGGGACCAACTGGCGATGGAATGGGCGAAGGGCTCAGCCCTGACGCCGCAGGACCAATGCCGGGCTGAGTTTGCCAACGACCTGACCGAACTGACCTGCGCCGATGTGCGCGGCTTCTATGGACTGGAGGACAAGACAGATGAACAATCCCAGCGGAATTAAGCCTCTCGATATGCGGGTGCTGGTTTTACCCGATCCGGTCGAGGAGATCACCAAGGGCGGCATCATTCTCGCGCCCACTGCGGTGGACAAGGAGAAATACGCCACGGTCAAAGGCACCCTGATTGCGGTTGGGGTAAACGCATGGGCCGAAGCCAAGCAATCGCCTGATTTCACTGCCCCTCGCCCTGGTTCGCGCGTGATGATAGCCAAGTATGGCGGCGTTGTGGTCGAAGGTGCTGACAAGCAGGAATACCGCATCCTGAACGATGTGGATGTGACTGCGGAACTGGAGGAAGTGGCATGACAGACCAAGCCCAGATTGACACGACCGACGCTGTGCCGGCCGGTGCGCTCGCCGACCAGGTGATTGGCGACGAAGCGAACAACGCGCCCGCAGAGCGCGATTACGAAGCTGATGCACGCAAGCATGGTTGGCGGCCCAAAGAGGAGTTCAAGGGCGATCCGGCCAAGTGGACCGACGCTGAAACCTTCGTAAAGCGCGCCGACGAGGTGATGCCGTTTCTTGAGAAGCAAAACAAGGCCCTCAAGCGCGAACTGGACGACATGAAGCGCACCATGCGGCAGGCGCAGGAGTTTTACACCAAGGCCGAGCAGCGCGCTTACAACCAGGCGCTGGCCGACCTGGAAGCGCGCCATACCGAGGCAGTGGAAACGGGCGATGTCAACGCGGCCAAGCGCGTGATGGCCGATATGCGCAAACTGGACGATGAGTTCACTCCGCCGCAGATTGGTGCCGAGCCAGCCTTTGATGAAAAGCAGGCCCGCGCCGAACTGGCCGAATGGGTCGAAAAAACCGGCTGGTATGGCCCGGACGAGCAGCGCACCAAGTACGCCGATATGCAGGCCGACCTGATGGGACCGGCCAAAGACTGGCCTGGTGGGCAGAAGGCATGGCTGGATGAGCTGGAAAACCGCGTCGATCGCAAGTTCACCGCGCCCAAGCCGTCGGTTGCCAATCCTGGCGGCTCGCGCGCATCGGCTCGTGGCGGGGCAAAGTCCTATGCCGATCTGCCGGCCGACGCCAAGCGCCAGTGCGATCGCTTCGTCAAGATGATCCCCGGCTTCACCCGCGAACAATTCTGCAAAGATTTCGATTGGAACTGATCATGGAAAACACCGAACCCAAGCGCCGTGGCCGTCCGCCGTTGACCGAAACAGGCAACGTCTTGGCCGACAATCTCGCCGCCCCTGACGCCCGCAAGCGCCGCCGCCGTGCCTCGGTTGGTGGGCACACGCTGAAGCTTCAAGCGCCGACCCGGGCGGGCTATGTACGCCGCTGGGTTAACGACGATGGTAATCGTATTGCCAACGCTGAGGAATTGGCGTATGACTTCGTTCTTGACACCTCCATTCAAGGAACTGGAGAGGGGTCACGCGTCTCCCGCCTCGTAGGCACCAAGGCGAATGGGGAGCCACTCCGCGCTTATCTGATGGAAACGCCCAAAGAAGAATATCGGGCCGGTCTCGCAGACAAGGAAGCGGTCAACAGGCAGATCGACGAGGCCATCACGTCCGGCGTCGATTCCACCGGCCAGCTTGCCCCGGCATCGGAGCAATATGGCGAAGGCTCAATCAAGCGGGATCGCTGACACGCCACTCAGGCTAGGCACCCGCATCGTAGTAGGTGCTTTTTATGCCAAACTCCAACACCCCTTTCGGGCTTCGTCCCGTCGGTGGTACCGTTGGCGGCAACTACTCGGGTAAGATTACCCAGTACGCTGTTCCGTCCAGCGATGCCACCGCAATTTTCGTCGGTGATCCGGTCAAGCTGGCCGGCACCTCGCAGTTCATCAACGGCCAGGTCTTTGCGGACGTCGCGCAGGCCGCCACCGGCAACGTCATCGTTGGCGTTGTTGTGGGCGTTCTCGCCGATACCCGCGACAGCCTGACCTATCGTGCTGCCTCGACCCAGCGCATCCTGCTTGTCGCTGACGATCCGAATGCGATTTTCGAGATCCAGCAGGTCAACTCGGGCGCTGCGCTCACCGCCAACGACATCGGCCTCAACGCGAACTTCGTGGTCGCTGCGGGTTCGACCGTCACTGGCTACTCGGGCGTCACTCTCGACAACACCACCGAAGCCATCACGAACACCTTGGACCTCAAGATCCTCGGTATGCCTAACCGCGCCGACAACGACCCTGGCACTACCGTGGGTACGGGCGAAGCGGCTAGCAAGTTCTACGTGCGCATCAACCGCCACCAGTACGCCAACCAGATTGCGGGGGTCTAAACCATGAGCGTTATTTCAACTGGCAATATTGCCAAGCTCCTCTGGCCCGGCCTCAACGCGCGCTGGGGGGCAAACTACAACGAGTATCCCAAGGAATACACCGATCTCGTCGATGTGTTCTCGTCGGATATGACCTACGAGGAAGATCAGGAAATGACCGGCTTCGGTCTTGCCCCGATCAAGGCTCAGGGTCAGGCCACGGTCTACGACACGATGCAGCAGGGTGTGACCACCCGCTACACCCATATTGCCTACTCGCTGGGCTTCATCATCACCCGTGAGGCGATGGATGATAACCAGTACGAGAAGGTCGGGATGCAGCGCACCGGGTCGCTGGCGTTTTCCATGCGCCAGACCAAGGAAAACGTGGTTGCCAACCTCTACAATCGGGCGTTCAACCCGTCGTACACCTTTGGTGACGGCAAGGAACTGCTGGCGATGGACCACCCGACGCTGGCCGGCAACGCTTCGAACGAGCTGGCAACCCCGGCCGACTTCTCGGAAGCGTCGATGGAAGATCTGTGCATTCAGATTATGTCCGCGACCAACAGCCGTGGCCTACGCATTGCCCTGAAGCCGCAGAAGCTGATCGTCCCGAAGGAGCTCTTCTTCGAGGCTCAACGCATCTTGAAGTCGGTCAACCAGCCTGGCACGGCGAACAACGACCTGAACGCGCTTCGCACCACCGGGATCATCCCGGAAATGGCGGTCAATCACTACCTGACCGATCCGGACGCCTTCTTTATCCGGACCAACGTGCCGGAAGGTCTGAAGCTGTTCCAGCGCACTGCGGCCGAGTTCAAGCAGGACGGTGATTTCGATTCCGACAATCTCAAATACAAAAGTTACGAGCGCTACTCAGTCGGCGCTTCGGACTTTCGTGCGCTTTATGGATCGACTGGCGCTTAAAAAAGCAACAGTCTATTCAGAGCAACAGGGGGAGGCCTCGGCGGAAGCTGGGGCCTTTCTCTTTTTGTTGGGCTCTGGCATGTCTTGTGATATACACAACTAGAGATATCCATGACCTCAATTTATCAAATCACGAATCAAACAAACGGCCATTTTTACATTGGCAGCAGCGTTGATGCGCAAAGGCGGTTCATGATCCATCGCTACCACTTGCGTAACGGGAGCCATCATTGCCAACCCTTGCAGCGGGCATGGACGAAATACGGGGATCAAGCTTTCTCATTTGAGATTATTGAGGCAGTCGATGATCGGGACAAGCTAGCCGATGCAGAGGGTCGCTGGCTGGCTGAACATCATGGAAAGCCATATTGTTACAACGTTAGTCGCGACACCAAGGCGCTTTGGCGCGGGCTGAGGCACACGCCTGAGTCGAGAGCCAAGATGTCGGAGGCCAATAAGGGCAACAAGGCCCGTTTAGGTCACAAAAACTCGCCTGAGCACCGCGAGAAGATTTCCGCAGCTATGAAAGGCAAGCGCAAGTCGCCAGAGCACGCGGAGAAGATCCGGAAGCGCATGATTGGCACTAGCTACGCTAAGGGGCGCGTCGTCACTGACGAGGAGCGTGCCAAGCGAGGGCGCGCTGTGATTGAACTCACCACCGGCAAAGAGTTTATCAGCGTAGCCCATGCTGCCGCGTGTTTCGGCTTGCAACGTGCTAATGTGGTACGCGCCCTTCGTGGGGATAGGCCATTAATGCGCGGGCCTCATGCCGGCCTGCACTTCCGCTACCTTGCGCCTCCGCTGCCGCAGTGATATATCCGCAGCGCTCGCCGATCCGCGCCCGAGCACTATAGTCAGAAGCGGCAAACCGATGGTCTAGACCATCTGCTTTCTGACAGGGCGCCATGCTCGGACTTTCCGTTTCATCGCTGGCTCTTGGGATTGGCGCTGCTGGCGTTTCGTCAAGCAAAACTCCAGCCAATGCCTTCGTCACCAATGACGCGGAACTTGCCGCTGCCATTGCGGCTGCGTCCGGCACCTACATCATTGAACTGGCGGACGCCGGCACGTTCACGGCCCAGGCCAACATCAACACCAAGTCCAACGTCACCCTGCGCGGCGAGACTTACGGCGTCCCGCATCTGACCGCTGGCCTGACGGCAACCAGTTCGACGAACTGCAAGCTGCTTGGCCTCAAGATTACCCGCACCGCGCCTAACAATACCGCGAGCTATAACGCCGCTGGTGTGGTGGAACTGGCCAACAGCACCGGCATGGAAATCGCGTTTTGCGAGATTGCCAGCAACACGCTGTCCACCATCACGATGCAGGATGGCTCTGCCAGTCCGAATTTCTTCCAGGGCTATCGCGGTATCAATGGCGCGGCGGTCGGAACGTTCAACTTCCACCACAACACGATCCACGACTGCTACAGGGGCATCTCGATCCAGGCCGCCGCCAGCACCACCAACTACATCGAGAACAACTATTTCTACGACCATTACCAGAACCCCTGCGAAATGGCAGGGCTGGCGGGTTCGGCGATCTACTTCCGTCACAACGATCACATCGGCACCTGGGCACGGACCGGCGACGCCGGCGCCCCGCACTCGTCGGTTTTGGGGTTCTCGGCGACTGCAGCATGGACGCCGATCGTTATCGGAAACCGGCTTATGTCGGCTCCGCAGCGCCGCTTTGCCGCATTTGGAACTTACGGTCAGGGTTCGGGGCCAAAACTCAACGACACGACCACCAACCAAATGTTCTACACCAATGCTATCATTGGCTGGAACCTGATCGCGGTCGAGGACAGCATTGCGCTTGAGCCTTCGCTCGGCAGCATGGGTATCTTCTACAATACCATCGTCAAAGACACGGTCACTGGCGATCCTGCGGTTCCCGCCATGAACTTCCATGACATCGGCGCGGGTTCGTATTGCTGCAAGAACATTGTTCTGACGCAGATTGTCGGGACGTTCAACGGCACGATTGGCGGCCCGAATGGCATCCATTCGGACTGGTATACGAATAGCTGGGATAACATCGTCCTGCGACCGAACGGCATCGGCACGACCGTTACCGGCGATCTCAACTGTTACGACTTCCACTTCGCTGGCCCGACCTTCACCTCGCTGGACCTGACCACGCTGGTTAGCGCTTTCACCCCCAAGGTCGGCAGTTATCTGACCACCGATGGCATCGGTGCGATCGGCACAGGCTATGACTGGAGCACCCGCAGCTATTCGGCGTTGCCGAGCTTCGCCAAGCCCAAGACCACGAACGCCAGCGGCACACTGCCTGCCTTGACGCAGTTCGACGGCACGAACGACTGGATGCAGGTTGCTGGCACGGCCCCGGTTATCGACATGACCGACCGCCGCGCGCTGACGATTGCGTTCTATGCGACCTTCGATGGCACGGACACCACGACCTGCAGCTACACAGACAGCAGCGGCACGGACTACGCAATCAACAAGAAGCCGACCAGTTCGCAGCACCGCATTCAGGCGCGCTACAAAAACGCAGCAGGGACGGTCATTGCTGAAATCGACAGCAGCGGTTCGACCGCCAGCAATCCGGGCGGGTTCGGCCAAATGGCGGCGGACGGTTTGGACGTGGCCAAGCGGCTGTGGCTGTTCACGGTCAACCAGACCACAGGCCGTTTCTTCCTGATGCGCGGCAAGGAGATTGACCCCTTCCCGCAGGTCACGACGCTGAAAAACGACGATATGGCCAACAACCGGACTTCGTTCGGGATCATGGGCCAGAATGACACCCTCGGCCCAGCGGGCACTGGCTTGGTCAATGGGCGTCACGGGCTGTTCTATATCACTGACCAGTTTGTAAACCTCAACACCGCTGCCAACCACAACAACATCGTTGCGACGGATGGCACGCCGGTTAGCTGGAACAGCAATGGTTCGGGCCTGACCGGCACGCAGCCGCGCTTCTACGTTTACGGCGATGCGGTGGCTTTGAACGGGGGTGGGCTGAACTATGGTTCCAGCACCGACACTACGACCATGAACGGCTCGGTAACGAACGCCTGACCCTTGCCCACACCCCCGCAATAGGGTAAACAGACGCAGCCCACATCCGCGCGCGGGCAGTCTCTAGGCAGATGCGGACCAACAGGCGGCTCCATCGTGGGCCGTTCCTTTGAACGCCTAGAGGTCTATCATGGAAACTCCCACTCGTTTTCCATCCGGCGTCGGCACCCGCAAGCGCCCCGACCCGCTCTACATGTATCCGCAGCCCGATCCGTCCGACCTGCACAGGTTCTGGGATGATTTCGACACCTACACTGCCGCGCAGTGGACTGTTACCGTCACTGGCACCGGCACCAACGCTTTGACCGCTGGTGATGGCGGTTGGCTGGCATCGGCAACGTCCGCCCTTGCCAACGATGCGGTTTACACCCAGAAGACCACGGAAGGGTTTAGCTTTGAAGCTGGCAAGCCTGCATGGTTCAAGTGGCGCGGCAAGGTCTCGGCGCTGAGTGCCACCATTGCGGTTGGTTTGCAGGTCACTGACACCACCCCGCTTGATGTCACCGATGGGATTTATTTCCTTTCGACCGTCACGACCGGCGCAGTCACGATCTACTGCCGCAAGGACGCCACCACCGGCTCAATCAGCGGCACCGGCATGACGCTGGTCGCTGATACCTTCACCGAACTGGCATGGTATTGGGATGGCAAGGGCAACGTGGAATACTTCCAGGATGGGGTGCAAAAGGGAACGCTGACCGGCGTTACGTCCTCGACCTACCTGCCGGACACGACCACCACGCCCAGCTTCGGCATCCAGACCAATTCGGCTGCGATCACGACGCTGACCACCGATTACATCCTAGCGGCCAAGTCGCGTCGATGATCTTTCGCATTGCCTCTGACGGATCCTCGCTGACCGTAGAGAACGAGGAGGGGGTGATGTTCACCCTCTCCACCGCGAACCATGCCCACGCCCACCAGCTTGCCCGCAAGGCGCTTGCGGAAGGCGTCGAAGCAATCCGGCCTAATGAGCCGGCCAAGAAGAAGGCGACCAAGAAATGAGTGGACGCAGCACAGACGTTGCCCCCGCCTATGGCGCAGTGGCGGTAACGCCAGGCGACATCACCGACATTCCTCCCACGCGATCGCTTTACATCGGCGTGGCCGGAAACCTGACGGTGCGGATGGTGCGCGGTGAAAACGCGACCTTTGCTAATGTGCCGGTGGGTGTTTTCCCGGTGCAAGTCAATCGCGTGCTTTCGACCGGGACCACGGCCTCCAGCATCGTCGCGATGTATTGAGGCCGCCGTGGGCTACGGGCCAAGGCAACGATCGATCTGCGATGCCAGTGGCTTCAAATGCTACGCGGATGAGCTTGTGCGGCAGTGGGATGGGGCAATGGTCTTGCCGCAATTCTGCGATGTCCGCAACCCGCAGGACTTCGTGACCGGCGTTCGCGAGCGCACCCCGACCTTTAGCCGCCCCGAAGCGCCGGACGACTTTGTTGGCGTGATCATGACCGACGCTGGACTGCTGATGGCGCTGACCGCGCTTGACGGCACGGTCTTGACGGGAGCCTGACCATGAGCCGCGAGGGACGCATCGAAGGCAGGATGGCGCAAGGCGGGCAGGCTTACGAGCTGGTCCAGCGCGGCGTTGTGCGCCAGACGATCCCGATCGACCTGGCGCACACCAACGACAAGCTGCGCGAGGCTATCCGTAAGAATGGCTGGGAGCCGCTACCATGAGCACGTCCGGTTCAACTGATTTCAGCTTGGTGACCAACACGATCATCGAAAAGGCGTTTCATCTACTGGGCGTTGGCGCGGAAGGTGAAACGCTCACGCCGCGCCAGTATGAGGACGGGCGCCTTAGCCTAAACCTGCTGGTCAAGTCGTGGGGGTCGTCGGAGCATCTATGGGCGCGGACATCGCGTTCGGTGACTTTGGTGGCCGGGCAAGCGGCTTACACGCTGACGCCCAAGCCGATGCGGGTGATTGAATGCCGCCGCAAGGTGACATCATCCGGCATCGAAACGCCCCTGACTGAATGGGCTCGCAAGACCTACACCGAGCAGCCCAACAAGGCCGTGCAGTCCATCCCGACGTCGTTCTATTACGATCCGCAGCAGGCTACGGGGACGCTTTACCTGTGGCCGACGGCCTCGACGGGCACCGCATCCACCATGACGGTCGAATTGACCTATCTGCGCCGGATGGATGATTTCGACGCCAGCAACAATGATGCCGACTTGCCGCAGGAATGGTTGCAAGCGCTGGTGTGGAACCTTGCCAGCGATCTTGAGCCGGAATACCCGGTCAATGACCCGCGTCTTGCAGCCAAGATCGATGGCAAGGCGGCTATGCTCAAGGCTGAACTACAGGCCTTTGACACCGAGCCTGCCAGCCTGTTCCTGCAACCGGAGTATCAGGGGTAATGCGCGCTCTAAAACCGGCGCTGCAATACAGCCAGGGCCGGTCCTATAGCTGGTCCGGTGCAGAGCTGGTCAATTGCTTCGCCGAAAAGGCGGACGGGGACAAGCGCGAGGAGTTCGCGCTGATGTGTTCGCCGGGACTGACCGTGTGGTCGACGGTCGGTGTGGGGCCCATCCGCGGCATGATCGTCTGCGCCGGCGTTCTCTACGTCGTTTCGGGCGGGGTGCTTTTCTCGGTTGCATCCAATGGCACGGCAACCACCCTTGGCGCTATTGGCGGCAGTGGCCCGGTGCGCATTGCCTGCAACTACACTGAAGTCTGCATCGCGGCAGGCGGGGTGGGCTATGTCTATTCGGGCTCACTGCAGACGCCGGTCCCGTTCGACGTTTCGGATGTGATCTATGCCGATGGCTACATCATCTGGCAGATCGAGGGCGGCGAGCAGTTTATTATCTCGGCGCTGGACGATGCGCTGACCTATGACGCCTCGGACATTGCCAGCGTTGAGGGCGCGCCTGACAACCTCGTTGGCATGATCAACGACCACCGCGAAATCCACTTCTATGGCGACAAGACCGGCGAAATCTATTACAACAGCGGGGCTGCGTTGTTCCCGTTCGAGCGCCAGGGCAATGCCTTCATCGAGCGCGGGTGCTTTGACCGCGACAGCATCGTCAAGATCGACAGCACGGTCATGTTCGTTGGCGACGACAAGATCATCTACGCGCTGGCCGGGTATCAGCCTCAGCGCGTTTCGACCCATGCGATCGAATACCAGATCCGCAACGCCACCTATGCGCGGGGCTGGACCTACACGCAGGAAGGCCACAAGTTCTACGTGCTTGAGGTGGACAGCGGCACCTTCGTTTTGGATCGCGCGACCGGTGCCTGGCACAAGCGGCAGTCGCTCGGCATGGATTACTGGCGCTGCTATCAGTCGGTCGATGCTTACGGCATGACGCTGTTTGGCGACCGTGAAACTGGCAAGCTCTATATCCCGTCGATGGACGTTTACGACGAGGCTGGCGACCCGATCCGCATGGAATTGACGCTACCTACGATGGAATTCGACCGGCAGCGCGTCACTATGTATTCGTTCGAGGTGACGACCGAGGCGGGTGTGGGCAGTGCAACGTCGAACCCTGAGATCATGATGCAATACAGCGACGACAGCGGGCGCAACTGGTCCGCCGAACTATGGCGCGGGCTTGGCCTGGTTGGCGAGCGCAAAAACCGGGTGATCTGGCGCAAGCTGGGCCAGTTCCGCATCCGCACCATTAAACTGGCGATCACCGAGGCTGTGCAGCGCATCGCCATTTCATACTTTGCGGACATCCGGTGACCGGCTTCCCCATCAATCCGCCGAACACGGCAATTGTCGATAATCGCGGCTACATCACGGCTGCCTGGTATCGCTACTTGGCGCAAATCCAAGCGGCAGTTGGCTCGGCTGCGGGTGCTTCGTGGCAGGACGGCTATCTGCTTGTTCCGCCCCCCTCGCCATTTGTGCCGAGCGAGTTCTTGGAAGGCGGCGGGGCTTCGCTCAGCGTCAACGTGCGCACAGTGTCTTCTGACACCACGATGCAGGCCAATGACTGCTACTTGCGATGCTATGCCAACGCTTCCCCGTTGTCCGTGATTATGCCCCCCGCGTCGGCATATCCGGGCCGCGTGGCCTATATCAAAAAGATCGACAGTAGCGTCAATGCTGTGACTGTCGCAGGAGTTGGTGGCGAACTGATCGACGGCGCGGGAAGCCTATCTTTTACGACTGCGCTGCAATCCTACACATTGATCTCTAACGGCTCGTCGGGGTGGGATATCATATGACCTTCGCCCCACCCGCCGCAATTGCATCGATGGCTGGATCTGGACCTAGCAGCGCGCCCGCGTGGGGTTCGATCACCGGCAAGCAGGTGGCGGGCAGTTACCAGCCTCTTGCATCCGTGCTCACTAACACCACGGCTGCAGTGCTGCGAGACCGGGCAACGCACACCGGAACGCAAGCGGCGGCGACGATCAGCGACTTCACCGAGGCGGCGCAAGATGTGGTCGGCGGCATGGTCACGGCGGCGGGCGGAACCTACAATGACGCGGCTGGCACGGTCGTTACCGTCAAGGCCGGATCGTTTCTCAAGTATCGGGTGATCTAACATGGCCACAAACCTCAACCGCTTCGCCAGCGCTTACCTCGGCATCACCGCTAATACGGTCTACACCACCCCGACCAGCACGGCAGCGCGGATCGACGCCTGCGCCCTGACCAACACCGACAAGCTGGCCCAGACCGTTTCGATCTGGCTGGTGGCATCCGGTAGCGGGCCGACCAATGCCAACTGCGTGCTGGCATCGCAGCAAATCGGGCCGGGGCAGACCTACATCGTCAAAGGGGCGCTGGGGCAGGTGTTGAAGCAGGGCGGCACAATCCAGGCGCAGGCGTCATCGGCGGACAAGGTAAACATCTACGCATCGGGCGTTGAAATCAGCTAAACGCTGTGCTAGCTTCCCGGCGTGGCGCGTTTCGCGTATCGGCCAGCGCAGCCGGTGACACTCCAGACAAGCGCATTGACCTGTCTGGAATACGAATGTCCACACCCCAACTTGACAGTGCAGCGAACCACCCCACCCTTTCGGGTGCGGCGCTTGCTGTTGCTTGCGGAAAGGAGGCGATCAGCTATCTCCCACGAGGCGGAGAAGCGGCTGCGGCTCCGCCCGTGCGGCATTCGGCTAAAGAATGCTATCGCTGCAAGAAATCATTTATTCGGCCTTACGCCCCTAGCGCTAAATTTTGCTCAAAATCGTGTGCATCGTCACATGCCAATATTGCGCGCAAAGACCACACGCCAGAAACCCTGATGCGGCGTTTTTGGGCCAAGGTGGACACCACCGCTGGCTTTGGTCCGAACGGAAACTGCTGGCGCTGGACTGCCAGGGTAGACGGGCGTGGATACGGTGAAATCAAAATAGCTGGCAAATACAAGAAAGCGCACAGGCTGTCGCTGTTTGGTCCGCTTGATATGGCCAACCCGCTTTTCGCCTGCCACACTTGTGACAACCCGGCTTGCGTTCGCCCAGACCATCTTTTTGCAGGAGCAGCCGTGGATAATGTCCGCGATATGCACGCCAAGGGGCGATTCATCCCACGTCGGAGAAAAAAGTGAACACGGCTGTTCGCGCAAATCTTGCCGTGGCGCCGAGCCGCGATGTTGCGTTTATCAACGCCGTGGTCAACGACCCCTCTGTCCGCCCCTTTGTTGGCCCCGAATACCTTGGCGAGCTGGATCTGTCCGAAGCCGTGGCGCGGCCTGAAAACCTGTGCATGTTCGGGCGCTGGGGCGGCTTCCTGCTGGCATGGTCCGCGCCTGGGGTGCGGGAGGTCCACACGATGATCCTGCCGGAAGGGCGCGGCGCGTGGGCGCGACAGGCGCGGGCTGAGATGATCGCCTATTGCGCGACGCAAGGCGACACGATGCTCTGGACCAAAATTCCTGCCGATCAGCCGCACGTCCGTCGCTTCGCCATTGAAGGCGGAATGCGCGCCACAGGCATGACTGTGGCGACGTTTGGTCTGCCCTACGCGATTTACAGCATGGAGTTGGCGCGATGCCAGTAGCAGCGGTTATCGGTGCCAGCGTCATTGGTGCTGGCGCTTCGATCATTTCCGGCAACAAGGCTGCGGGCGCGGCCAAGGACGCGGCGGCGCAGTCTGCTGAAGTCCAGCGCTATATGTTCGACCAGGGCCGCGCGGACACGGCTCCGTGGCGCGAGGTTGGCAGAAACGCACTCGACAAGCTGGCCAAGATTTACGGCGTCCAGAGCAAGCCCGCTGCCCCGACTGGCGGCGTCATGGGGCAATATGCTCCGCCGACCGAGCAGGCGACCACTGCGCAGCCTGCTAATGACGATCCGTTTGCGGATTTCTTCGCATCGCCGGATTACAAGTTTCGCTTGTCCGAAGGCATGAAGGCCATCGAGCGCAGTGCTGCGGCGCGCGGTGGGCTGCGTTCCGGTGCGACCATGAAGTCGATCGGCAACTACGCTCAGGGTCAGGCGTCGGGCGAGTGGAACAACTACGTCAACCGGATCGCGGCACTGGCGGGCGTCGGACAGAGCCAGGCAAACAGCGACGCCGCCGCTGGCCGTGACTACGCCAACAACATGAGCAACATCTACGGTCAGGCAGGCAATGCGCGGGCGTCGGCCTATGCCAACACCGGCAACGCGATCAACCAGGGAGTCGGCAATGTCGCCGCAGCCTATCTCTACAACAAAGGCTATGGGGGCTAATCCATGCCGATGATCCAAGGCATCGACGGCGGGCTGCTCATCAACGCGCTGCGCCAAGGCCGTGAGGACCGATATCAGGACGATGCGCGGCGCATGAAAGCGGAGCAAGAGAAGGCCGAAGCCGAACGCCAGCGCGGCGTCATGGGCGCTTTGTCGCGCATCGGCGGTGGGGCGCAGCCTAGCGGCGGGGGTGTCATGGGCCAGACGGTCGGTCGTGCACCAACTGCGCCGGCTGGGCCGACCGCTTCAATGGCAGGCGACTTCATGCCATCGCTTGACACCGGGACGCAGCGCGCGGTTGACCAGATCGCTGCCATGCCAAGCGCCCCTGCACCAGCTCAGCGCGGCGGGATTAACCAGGATGCGCTAGGCGAATTGCTGGTTTTGGATCCGGAAACGTTCGGCAAGGTCGTGACCGGCCTCAAGACCAAGAGCGAGATGGAGATCAAGCAGCTCCAGACCCGCAACGACGCGATGGCCAGCGCCGCGATGTATCTGCGCCGCATTCCGGCTGCGCAGCGCGCACAGGCGTTTCAGCAAATTGCGCCGCAGCTTGCACAGGCTGGCTGGTCGCAAGAGGAACTGGCGCAGGCCGACCTCGACGATATGGCGCTGGCTGGCTACCAGGCGATCGGCATGGACTTTGAGAAGGCTGTGCAGGCTGATCTCAAGGAGCGCGAGTTCCGGGCGGGCAAGACTGTCCCGGTCAATTCCGATCAAGGTGTCGCACAGATTGTCCCTGTCATGGGGGCGGATGGCCAGTTTATCGGCAACAGGGCGTCGATGATCGTGCAGCCTTATGGGCAGTCAGCACCAGCGGCACAGCAGCCGCCCGCCGAAGCGATTGCAGAGCTTCGCGCCAATCCCGGCACTGCTGTGCAATTTGACGAGATTTTCGGCCCCGGCGCGTCGGCTCGCATCTTGGGAGGCGGTGCCAGCAATGGCACCGGGGGCTTTCCAAGGCAGTGACTTCGCCTCGTTTAAGCAGGCAATCATCGCGCAAGAAACTGGCGGGCGTTACGGCTTGCAAAATTACGAAGGCAGCGGCGCGTCCGGAATTGGGCAAGTAATGCCTGAGACTGCCCGCGCTCTGGCAGCACGTATTGGCCTGCCTTATCGGCTTGACCTGTTGCGCGGCACATCTCCGGAAGCCCGTGCTTATCAGGACCGCATAACCGATGCAGCGCTGCAAGAGGCATGGCAGGCGGGGCGTGGCGATGCAGCGGCTGCGGCGCGCTACTATTTCGCTGGTCCTGACACGGCCAAGCATGGGCCAAAGACCGCCCGTTATGTCAATGAAGTTATTGGAAGGCTCCGCTGATGGCACAGAGCAACCCTTATGCGAAGTATGTGCAGCCTGTAGGAGCGCCGGACCTTGGTCCAATCAGTGCCCCGCCCCCGTCTGCCAGCAAGCAGGCCGAGGAGGCGCGGAAGGCTGCTAGCGATGCGCGCGATGCAACCCGGCTTGACCTGAGCATTAAGGACAATGAGCGTGGCCAGCGCAACGAAGATCGCACGATCACGAAGAACCGCTTCGACCAGGAAAGCAAGCTGCGCGACGACTTCAACAACAACATGGAGGTCAAGGCTTATCGGGCTGCGCTACCAATGCTCAGCCAAGCTCTTCGCGCGCCCAAAAACGGTCAGGGAGACCTCTCGACGATCTATGCTTATGCCAAGCTGATGGACCCGACTTCGGTGGTCCGCGAGGGTGAAATGGATATGGCCACCTCGTCTAGCCCGTGGGCGCAGGCCAAAATCCAGCAAATCCAGAATCAGATTGATAGCAGCGGTCGCCTGCCGGAAGAAGTTCGGCGCGGGCTTGAACAGGAGATGATCCGCACCACGGCAATGCGGCGCAAGTCCTACGAGACGCAGTTCAACCGCTACAAGCAGAACGCTGAAACCTATGGTCTAGACCCAAACTTGGTTGTTGGCCCTGACGAGGGCGAGGCTTTTCGTCCGACGATGCAGGAATACGACAAGGAGCGCGGGCTTGGGCGGTTTGCCCCTGGTGCTGGCGACAAGACTGCGCCGGTCCCCGGTGGCGGCGTGCCTGATGCCCCCAGCCCTGACGGCACCCGCGTCCCCGAACTGCGCGGCGGGCTTCCTGTCGGCTCTCAGGTCACGTTTGACGGCAACGGCACTGGCGCGCCGGATTGGTGGGACCGTGACGCATGGCTGATGCAGACCAAGGGCATTACGCGCGACCAGGAGGACCAGATCATTGGCTTCTGGAATGCCAACCGCGAGAACCAAGCGATCACCCCAGAAGGTGTGCTGGCGTGGTATGATGCGCAGGGCATCCCGCGTCCTTCCGATGCCGACATTGCGGCGGGGATCGCCAGCGCCAAGCAGGGCTATGGCTTTGGCGCTTTCGATGACAGCGACGCCAAAGCAGCACGCAAGGCCGAACTGGAATCGGAAAGCACTCGGCTGTCGGCTGATGACGGCACGGCTGGCGCTGATGGCAAGTTTGATCCGAACAGCTTGGCCGCTTATCGCAACCGCGCTGGAACTGGCCTGACACTGAGCGGCTACGACGAACTTAGTGGCCTTGAGGGCGGCTTCAACGCGCTGATTGAAGGCAAGAACCCGGTTGAAGGTTACAAAGACACCCGCGATGCTGAGCGCCTGCGCTATGAGCAAATGAGCGAAGCACAGGGCATCCCGGGCATGGTGACGGAGTTTGCTGGTTCACTGCCGACGGCCGCCGTGATCCCGACCGGGCGCACTGGCCTGCTCGGTCAGGTGATCCGCGGCGAAGGGCTGGCAGCGGATGCTATTCGCGGTGGCGTTCGATCCGGCGCAGTCACTGGCTTTAACAGCGGAACCGATCTCAGCAGCAGCGTTCGCAACGGTGTTGTTGGCGGCACTGTGGGCGGCGTTCTAGGCGGAGTGATTGGAAAGGGCGGCGAGAAGCTTATTGAGCGCGCGGCAAATGCACCTGCAAAGGCATCCACTGCTGAAAACATGGCGAAGGGCCAAAAGTTCGGCATTGACCTCTCACTCGGCGATGCTGGCGGCGCTGGGTCGCGCGTTGTTGAGCGCATCCTTGATGTGCAGCCTGGATCGGCAACTGTAATGAATGCTTCCCGCGCTGCAAAAACTGAGCAGCTAACCAACGCAGTCGACAACGTTGCAGAGACGTTTGGTCGTCCGACCACGCAGCGAGGAATTGGTGAAACGGTTCAGAAAGGCGCCCGCAAGTGGGTCAGCGAAAGCGAAAAAGTGGCAAGCGCTCGCTACGAAGCTATTCCGATCCGCCCCACTGCCCCGGCTACAATCGACAACACCAGAGATGCTCTGAAGTCATTAACCGACGTGTTCCGTTCAAACCCTAAAATGCGCCAGCTGTTCAAGAACAGCCGCCTGACCGCTTACTTGGACGCCCTAACACCGCCGGCGGACCCTGATGTTGTGACCAGCGCACCGAAAGGTCTTGAAGGCCTGATGCGCACGATCAGCCGGGATACCAAGCAAGAGGCTGGAGCGCTTAGTTGGGAAGATTTGAAAGCCTTTCGCTCGATTATTGGGGAACAAATGGGGGAAGCCCTGTTCTCCGATGGCACACTGAAATCACAACTGAAGGCGCTTTATGGGGCCCTATCTCGCGACATGGAGACCACAGCGGCGCGCCAAGGCCCTGATGCATTGAAGGCATTCCAGCGAGCAAACAGCTTCTATGCTAGTCGCGCCAAGCGAATTGAGGACGTTGTTGCGCCTTTACTTGGTGACGCTGGGGACAGCACGCCAGAGGCGGCTTCCTCGCTCATTCAGCGGATCAGCCAGGGCGGAAAAGCCACTTCTGACATCAAGATGCTGGCCCAAGTCCGACGCACTTTAAAACCGGATGAGTGGAGCCAAGTCCAAAACGGCTTGATCCGCATCATGGGCCAGCCTGCAAAAAGTGAAGGGCGCGAGTTCGCTCCGACGACGTTCATGCGTGTTTACGGCGATCTGGATAAGGGTGCAAAAAACATCCTGTTTGGAACTGGACAACTGCGCAAAAATCTAGACGAATTTGCTGATGTGGTTGGAATGGTTGCGAAGAGCGACGGTACCCGAAACGTGTCCAACACTGCGATGGGGCTTTCGGGTCTGATTGGCTTTGGAGCCGGTGGTTACACAGGCTTGGTGATGCAGGCCGTCACATCATATGGCGCAGCAAAGCTCTGGACGTCTCCGATTTTCGTAAAGTGGGCGACCGGAGTAGCAAAGGCTGCAAAAGAAGGAGCGCCGGCTGTCCGCACTCAGATTGCCAAGCTGCCGAAGATGATCGCGGCGAACGATAACATCGCGGCCGACGTTTCAGATTTGGCCGCAAGGTTGGCGGCGATTCCCCAGCGCTCAACAACCGCAGCTGCGGCCAGTGAGGAAAAACAGGATACCCGGCGTGAACCAGTAAGCCGGTAGCGCCCACAGCCAGAAGCGCAGCCTCAGGAATGTTCGCATCCGCCAAGGCTAGCATTTATTTTTCCGGTGTGTTAGTCAAAACGCGACGGGGGCGCGTTTAGCGCCTGTGCGATAGTGGACCGCACGTCCGGCCAGACATTCCACGCTGAAACAGCGGAAATGTCATGGCCATCCTTTACGACCAGGGCGTCTATTCAATCATCGACACTGACAGCTCGCTCGGCGTGGGCTGGAAGCTGTGGTTCTACACCACCCTGACGACGACCCCGCGCAATACTTACCCGACCAAAGCCGATGCGATTGCGCTGACCAATGCCAACAGCAACCCGGTTGTGGCTGATGCAAGCGGACGCTTTCCTGCAATCTGGCTGGTCGATGCGGATTACAAGGTTGTCCTGACCGACGAGAACGATGTCGTCAAAGTAACGCGTGATCCGGCAGTCAGTGCGGGTTCGGTTGCCAGCGTGGCGGTCAGCGGTGGGACAACGGGCCTGACCACTTCTGGCGGGCCGATTACCGGCTCTGGCACGATCACGCTGGGCGGCACCCTTAACGTTGCCAATGGCGGCACTGGCGCGACCACGGCCAGCGCTGCCCGCACAAACCTTGGCCTCGGCACTGCGGCGGTTCTCGACGAAACCACCGCTGCACAATACCGCGCCAACACGGCGGACAAGGCGCTTTCGACGGACCAGGTGTGGGGCGCGGCTGATTTCGTCAGCCTGACCGACGCAGCGACCATTGCTGTCGATATGTCCACCTTCATCAATGCGACTGTCACCCTCGGCGGCAACCGGACGCTGGGCAACCCTACCAACACCAAAAACGGCCAGTCCGGGGTGATCGAGATCGTACAGGACGCCACTGGCTCGCGAACCTTGGCCTATGCATCGAACTGGGAGTTTGCAGGCGGTTCGGCGCCGACGCTGTCCACCGCGGCCAATGCTTCGGACTTCCTCTATTACACCGTCCGATCGTCCACCCGCATCATCGCCTCGCTGGTCAAGGCGTTGGCATGAGCCTTCCTGGCCTCATTCCATGCCTCGGCGCGCAAGTAGCGTCCGGCTCTGGCTCCGGTGGCGGTGTCGGCGCTGTATCGATCTCGGACTGGTCGCTGAGCGCGATCGGCTCAAGTTCGCAGACTGTGGGCTACCGGCTCAACACGTCCGGCATCGTCGAGCGCAACCGCAACGCTTCCTACAACACGCTGGAAACGTGGCTCGTGACCGGCGCGGCGGCTGATTACGAGGTGTTGGTGTCCGATCTAGGCAGCGTCGGCGTCATCAGCGGTTCGGCGCTTGAAACATGGCTGGGGCTCGGCACTAGCCGTGAATGGACCCTGACTGAAACCGAAGTCGGCGGCTCATCGAACGCATTGTTCACCGTCTCAATTCGCCTCGCAGCGCCGCCGAACTCTGTGATCGACACCGCCACCATCGAACTCAACGCAATCAGGTTTTAGCCCATGACCGCGCAAACAGATTTTATTGGAACCTACCTTTCCAATGTAACCGGCACCGAAAAAGCGCTGGTGCAGACGGGCTTTGCGGCGATACTTAGCGACACTGGCGGCGCGGCGCGCATCGGCACATCTAATAGCGCTACAGTCCAGCAGGCACTTGACGCGCGGCCCACGACCAGCGCGCTGGCCCTATCGTCCGGCTCGGCTGGCATCGGGTTTATTCAGGCTGGCACTGGCGCGGTCCTGCGCACCATGCAGGCCAAGGCCCGTGAAGAACTCTCCGCGCTTGACTACGGCACATTGCAGCAGGCGCTAACCTATGCCCGCACGGTTGGCGGCGATGTAAAGCTGCCTGCCGGGACACACTCCGTCGCCAGCACCCTGACGATTGACTACACTGTCCAGACGCAGGAGCCGGTGACGCAGCCGCTTGGTGTGAACTTCACCGGGGACGGCGCGCACAACACGGTTATCAGCAAGACCGGCGGCATTGGCACAGCGCTCGACATTACGGGCGGGACCGGCGTTGCCAGTCATGTCTACACCGAAGTCGGCAGATTCTCGGTAACTGGCGCTGGCACGACCGGGATCAAGCTCAAGAACCTCGCGTTTGCCAATTTCGGCCACATGACGATCCAAGGGGTGACGACCTGCCTCAATCTGGAAAGTGTCCTTTCGTGCCAGTTTGAGAATATTGTCGTTGCCAACGCAACAACCGGGGTTACGGCTGCCAAAGGCACCGGCTTTAGCGACATCAACGCGAACTATTGGGATAACTGCACGTTCCGCCTGTTGAGCAACGTTGCTTACGGCGGCGGCGATCATTCCGGCATCTACTTCAACGCGGTAAACGTCGAAGGCTGCGGCACGATGGCCAACGCCGCAACTGGCGGTTTTGACCTGACCTTCGACGGCGCGGAAGGTTCAGTTGGCCTTGTCGTCAACGGCGGTTATTTCGAGGGCAACAAGGGTGGATGGGACATCAACCTCACCAACACCGGCATCGAATACGTCACTCATGTCCTGACCGGGGTAAACTTCAACCGCAATTCCGCCACCGATTACGTCACCAACAACATTCGCTCGGTCGGCAAAAACCGCATTGTCCTGATCGGCTGCACGTTCGACCATTTCAACGGCTACACCCCGAACGCTGGTCGGCTCTACGTCAATCAGGATGCCGACACGCAGGTCATCTGCATCGGCTGCAAGTTCAAATCTTCGACTGAGCAAGGGACGCTGCGCAACCTTGAAAACACGCTGGCGGGTTCGTTTGACAGCGCCGGAGCTGCGGTGCGGCTTCCGACTGGCTGGTCCGTTTCTCGCTCATCCGCTGGCGTCTACGTTGTCACGCACAATCTCAACTTGGCAACCTCGGCTTATGTCGTGACCGCGATCAGTGAGGATAGTGTAACCCGCCTGGTCCAGCGCGTAGTCAAGGGCCTTAACAGCTTTACCATTGTCACGCAGGACGGCGCGGCAATCGCTGCCGACAGCGCTGTCGGCTTCAACATGACGGTGCTGTTCTGATGAGCCGCTATCAAGCCCTATTGGCCTGTTTCCGTTCGGGCCAGATGAGTGAAGCGCAGTTGCAAGAGCATATGCGCGCCGATGCGGTGTTCGCCGCCTACGTCAAGAAGGAGATCAAGTGATGGCCTCGATGCCCTACCCGCCGCCCCCGCCCGCGCCGCCACCCTCACCGCCGCCTCCGCCACCGAAGGAAGTGGACGGCGAATGATGTTCTCGTTTTACCTGCTGCAATTGCCGATCGTTACGGCATGGGCGATGGCAAATGGCTATCGCAGCGATCGGCCTGAACTCGCGCGCTGCGGCGCAGTGGTGCTTGGGCACGCCGTCGTGGTGCAAGCCTGGTGGGCGCTGGCCATGCCTGACACATGGCATGGCTATCCGTTCCTGTTCATGGCGGTGACGCTGGCCATCGTGCTGCGGATCATATGCATGGCCCCGGCTGGCAAAGGTAACGCCATTCTGGCAGGATCCGTGCTTTTCGGGATACTGGCAAGTCTGGTATATGGAACAAAGACTTTGGCGATAGGACACACGCACCACGCCGATTGGAACTACGGTTTGGCTCAATTCGTGATGGGGTGGGCCAACCTCCTGATCCTGTTGGGGTGGACGCATGAACGTTTTCTGGGCCGTGCTGCTAAGTCTGTTCTCGGTGCCTTTGCTCGCTTGGTGCAGCCGGCACGTTTCGGCGGTGTGGCGCGGTGAACGGAGAAGGCGAAGGCGGCGGTCGAAAGACTGACTGGCCGCTGGTGATCTCGATCGCCGCGCTGCTGTTTGGCGTCGTGCAGTTCGTCATCGCGATGACTGACGACACGCAGGCCCGCGCCGTTGCCAATGAGGCCCGCCTGACCGTGATCGAATGCAAGCTGGGCCTGGACAAGTGTGGAGGTGGGCGGTGAACCCGAAACTGGCCGCGCTGCAGACGTGGATCAATGCCAAGGGCTGGAAGCCGCAACTGGTGGTCGATGGCAAGGCTGGTCCTGCCACGCGCGAAGCTTTCATGGGCATTTTCGCCAACCGCGATGCGCCTGCCGTGACCGATGCCGAGATGGTGGCCTTTGCCAAGCGGCTCGGCGGGTCATTGAAGCAGATGCGCGCGGTGTCGGCCGTCGAGAGCGGCGGCTCTGGCTTTCTCGTCACCGGCCAGCCCAAGATCCTCTGGGAGCGTCACCACTTCTGGAAGCGCCTGCAACTCAACTTGCCGCTGATCTCCAACCCCAAGCCGGGCGGCTACACGCTGGACGCGGATAAGGACGGGCTGAACGATAGCTGGGAGAAGTTGACCGAGGCCGCGATGCACGCACCGGCTTGGGCGATCGAAAGCTGCTCTTGGGGGCGGTTCCAGGTGATGGGGTTCTGGTGGAAAGCGCTGGGCTATGAGAGCGCGATCGACTTTGCCTGGTCGATACGGGAGAGCGAGGCGGGGCATTACGAGGCGCTGGTCCGCTATATCCAGCACAACCGGCTGGCGGGGGCGTTTCAGGCGCTGAGTGCTGATCCGGAGACGTGCCGGGCTTTTGCTGCTGGTTACAATGGCGCGGGCTACCGGAAGTTTTCTTACCACGAAAAGCTGGCCGCAGCCATGCGATGAAATTCCGGGCAACCGGATAACGGGGCCGCGCGGTTCAGCGGCATAGAAGGAGAAGAAGAATGTTGACCATGAAGCACATCTGCAACGATCACGAGTTTGCGCGTGAGATTGGCTCTTACACCTGCCGCAAGTCAAACGGGCTGCTAACCTTTAGCGTGTCTGACGAAAGCGGGCTCGGCGAAAGCGAGGGAATGTGGGGCGGTCACATCGACTATTACGATGGGGCAGCCTGCGGCCAAATCTACGTGATGAACAGCGCTGGCGCGACCATCGCCAGCCATCGGTACTACTTTGATGCCGACACGCTTGTTGGCGACGGGATTGAACCGCCAGTTGAACTTGATCACGAGGCTGCATAACCAACAGCGGGGGGCTTCGGCTCCCCGCAACCAAGGACTGACAGATGATGCGACTGATCGACGAAGCGCGCTCTTGGCACAAGTTCGCCAGCGTTCGCCTTGCTGCACTGGCGGGCATTGTCGCCGCCTACCTTGCCGCGAACCCTGACGTGACAACCGAGCTGCTTGCGCTGCTGCCGGACGGTCCAGCGCGGACGTTGGCCAGCGCGGGGATCGGCGTATTTGTGTTTTCGCTGGCCGCTGGTTCGCGGCTGGTGACGACCGGCAAGCGTAAGGAGGGCGAGGAATGAGCGAGTTCCGCGTCCGCCTTCGCAGTGTCCGCCCCAAGAACGGCGGCGCATCTGTCACGGTGCTGCATAATCCGATGCCGAATTATTCTGGCGATGAGCCTGACAACTGGCGAGGCAGGTTGCTGGACCACGCGCGTTACATTGCTGAAAACCATGACGGCGCCGTTCTTGATGGCTTCGTTGTCATTGGCATGTGGAACGATGGTCGCCGATCTTGCGGCTATCGGATGACGCCGCGAGTGTCGCGCGAACTGTTCCCATCCTACATCGCCGAGATTTTGCGCACCGATGCGATAACCGAGAACGAGGCCGAGGCGACCTTTGACCGCCGCTTCGAGTGGGTGGAATAATGCCCCTGTTTCTCATCACCGCCCTAGGCTGGGCAAAAACGGCACTCAAAGCGCTTGTGGACCTTGTGCGCCGCTATCCTCTGCAAATGGCGCTCGTTGCGCTCCTGTGCCTCTCATCGTGGCTCTGGCGGGGTTGGGACAAGGCCGACGCCCGCAACGAAGCCCTGATCGCCGCAGCCGAGCAATCCGAGGCCCTGCACCGCGCGCAGATCGATGCGGACAAGGCAAAGTTCGCCAAGCTGAAAAAGGAAACCGACGATGCCTACAAAACCGCGCTGGCCGATGCTGGCGATCGCACTGACCGCTTCATTGATCGCAACCGGGTGCGCGCAAAAAGTTGCCCCGCTCAAGCCGCTCCCGCCGGCCAAGGTGAAGCTACCGGAACACCTGAAACAAGCGCCGCCGAAGCCGTCCTGGTTGACCCCGCAGACGTAAGGGCTTGCTCGGCGGCGGCGGTATATGCCGAAATAAGTTATCGCTGGGCACAAGACCTTATGCGAGCAGGCCTTGCCAATTAGCTAACATGTTCCCAGCTTTTCCGAAGCTTAATCCGGTTTATTGTCGCCTGATGCACACCATATTTGTGGGCTAATTCCCATTGCGTTAGATTAGACGATCTAATTGCAATGATATCGTCGCGGGTGAGTTTTGCCGCCGCGTGAAGTTCACCCTCAATTTTGGTGCCATGCAAAACCTTGTCCGAGGCATTTTCTTTTTTGGTCGCCCACCGTAAATGCTTCGGATTGACGCAACCTAAATGGCCGTTTCCGCAAGAATGAGCGGCATCTAAACCAACGTGTGAGGGCGGCCCATGCCTTAATTGGCAAATATATCGGCTTGCTGGCACGGGTTTGCCGTCAACATGGTGCCTGCCGTACCCACGCCCGCATTTCCCAAATGGCCAATCCAAACAATCATTGCCGTCGTATTTTATGGCAAAATTAATGATCCATTTTTCGGCATCACCTTTTGCAATTGCCCAGCCTCCCATTGGATCACCATATCTGACAAGCTTGTGGTAATGTCGCTTGCATAAAGACTTGGCATGCGCCTTATTGCAGCAATTTTCGACCGTGCATGGGCCAGCCTTTAAGCCCCTCCGATATTTTGAAGAATTGTGGATCATGCAGCGCTTATAGCGAATTATGCGCAGTCGATCAATAAAATACGAATGGGCGCAGAAGTTGCTTAGGGACGGGCTGGCGGAGTAGCCAAGCGCAGTTAGACCGATAGCGAATTGAAGCTGGCGGCGGGTCACACCTCACCCCGCTCTGTCGCCGCGGGCGGCTCTGGAAGCGGCATCCAGTGGCTAGCCCAAAAGAGTCGCCCAGTTACTGACATAAACACCCTGCCCTTACGTTGTTTTGGTCGCAGCCGCGCAACAATGATATGCCGACGATCGTGTTCAGATGGTGCGTCTCCGAATATGGCTTCGAGCAACTTTGCCTCAGACCTTTCAGATCCGACTAAAGCCAAGAAATATCGGTCCCTCGGCGCTGTGCTAATGTCCTGCCATTCCATCTAAACCTCCCCGCGCTCGATTGCGTCTGCGATGTCGCCTGCATCATGTAAATCCATTGTGTATTTCGGCATAGGACCGCCAGCCCGCAACCAAGCCACGATCCTAGCCCGCTCTGCCGCAGCGGCTGTTGAGCGGTGGCGTGCGAAGGCTTCTGCCAAATGCCGCATTGTCTCATTGTCATCATCATGTTGCTTGGCGTGTGCGGCAAACCATCCCCCTGCGCTTGGGCACAAAAAATCAGCCGCAGCCTCCCGATCTACATCCTGCACCCCATCGCTCTCGCCCATGATTGCGGTTAGGGCTGCGCGGTTGTTCCAGAAAGCAACGGCTGCTTCCGGCGCCACCTGTGGCGGCGTTTGTGCAGCACAATTCGGACACAGGATGCGGTAGAAGTGCCGCTGGCCGACTGCTGAATAGGAGCAGGTTTGAGGAACGTTGTGGGGCTTCCCCCCACAAAACGGGCAAGGCTTGAGCGAGATCCTCTCAATCAGTGACACGGCTGTTCTCCTGGTCAATAACTGCCTCCACCAACCTGTCCCTAATGATGGTCGCTAGAAGCCGATGTGCAAGGATTTGCGGCGTGGTCCCCCGTTTCCAAGCCTCCCGCCGCAGGTCTTCGAAAAGGCTGCGCTCAATCTCCAGCGGCTTTCTTTCGCGCCGCTTTGCCCTGACCAGCATCGAAGAAACAGTGTTCGGCTTGATACGTAGCCTGTCGGCAATCTCGCGCTCAGTCATGCCCTTGCGCTTCATTTCGATGATCGCCGAACTGCGGCTAGGATGACCTAGGCATGGCTTCACGGCTGTTCTCCAGATAGGCTCGGACGGCTAGGCCAAGGGGGGTTAGTGGCCACCGAATATTCGTTTGTGGTGAGAACATAGAACCGCGACGGCCGTTACGAAGGACCAGCCCCCTTGAATGCAAAGCCTGAAGTGTCCCTATTCCTGCCCAAGTGTAGGAGCATCCGCCAGCGTTTTTGTGCGTTAACGCCCGCCGCTGCGCCTCACTCAAGCGCCCCGCAATCTCTGCAACGTCAGGCATCGGGGGTCTCCGGCTTGTAGGCGATGATGTGAAGGTCAGCGAAAGCGGGACCGAAGGAATTGGCTTCCCAAACCCAAGCGCTTGCCATGTCGCCAACATCGGCGACCTCGCCATCGCGAAACATAACCCCCGGCTTGCTATCCAGCGGCACCGGACACGGCCCGCCGCTGTGCTCAATCCAGCCCTGGGCGCGAAGTTCCTCACTCAGCATCGGTTGCCTCCTTGATCTTGGCGAGGGTGGCGCGGGCCTCGTCACCAGCTCGTCGCATCCGATCCCAAGCGCGGCCAGATTGAAGCGATCCGCCGCCGTGTAAGTCGTGGGCAATTCGATATGCTGCCTCAGCGCCAGCCAAGTTCTCCACCAACCCCATCAGCCGCGCGTTGTCGGCCTCAAGGGCTGCGATGCGGGCGTTGTCTGCGCGGCCCGCGCTTGCGGCTTCATGTGCTACATTTCCGACCTCATAAAGCCCCGCGCTCTGCCGAGGACTAAGTATGTCAGCATGATCGTCAGCCACAAACTGCGGCCAGACATGAAGCGCCTCCAACCGCTCTATCAGATCATCCTGCATTGGGGTTCTCCTTGAGGGCGCGCAACTGATATGCCAAGTATTCGGCAACTGTTGAGCCTTGGCAGCCGCACATATGACCAGTGCAACACATCCGGGCGTCAAGATGGTTCGAGACATTAGGATCAAGACCAGCAGTCTCTATGACCTTCGCTGCCTGCTCCAACGCCTCACGACGCGCTGCTTCTAGTGCGCTGGCGGGGAAGAGTGGGGTTTCGGTCCAGCCAAACTCATCGGCACCGCGCGTCAATGGCTTCGCGCTAAGTGCCGCTTCTCGAAGTTTCCGATGGTGGTGCATCCAAGCCACCGGCTCGGCGCTGGGCTGCGGTCGGGTGGCAATAGCCCTTTCAAGCTGCTCCGTTTCCTTAATCTGGGCCTCAAGACGCTCGACTAGTCGGCGCGTCTCGGCTTCGGAAAGCATGGGTTCGGGGGGCAGCTCTGCGTGTGGTTCAAATTGCTCACTCATCGTCTTTCCTTTCTGCGCGGAGGATGGCTGCGAGGCGTTCATCAATCGCGTCATCGTTTGCATTGCGAAACCGAACAGGGTGGCAGGACGCAATCCGCTCTGGCACAACAGACGGAGCGCCAAATGTCTGCCACACCCTTTCCCGCGCTTCACGCTCGGTTACTGCGAATACGTGGCAGGTGCAGCACTGATCCCAATCGGGATTGCTTTCCTCAAAATGCGCTTCCCACTTATACGCCATACGGAACTTCCAAAGGATCGGCGTAACCCCCAAAGTGCCGCCAGCGGGATTAAACAACGGCGGCGCATAACCTTCGTTGCGTTCATCAAGGCTCGGCTCCTTCGCTGCCTCGATGCGCTGGATTAGGCCGGTCATGGGCGGGGTTCCTTAATACCAGCAGACGCTAACGCCCACTCGATCATTTCTTGCACGGCGACCCTATTCTTGTGCTGGCTTCGGTGCAGTTCACAGCAGGCCTCTACGCCGCTCGGATATTCATCGTTGAACCAGTGAACGCCGCGAATTCCATTTGGGCCTGTTCCAACATGCTGGCCACCTTTTGGGCGGGGCGGCCACTGCTCGTAGCGTATGCCCATGCCTAACCTCCCTTGCCTTCGAGTGCGTCCTCTGCGACGGCCATCATCGCCATTGCGTATTGGTGAGGCATGCAGTTGAAGCTTGGCTTGGCGATCTTGCCCAAGGCTGTGCGATACCTAGCCACTTCCGCCCGCAGCCCCTCGACCTCGCGGGCCGTTGCGATGAGGGATGGCGCGGCGTTGCGGAGGGCAACGGTTGCGGGCGGATCATAGCTCATCGTCTTTCCTTTCTGCGCGGAGGATGGCGGACACCTTCTGCAATAACAGCCAGAGGGCGGCATTGCGGTGTGCGTTTGGGCCGATGAAAGCGATCCGCCTCGGCTCCTTCGCTGCCTCGATGCGCTGGATTAAGTCGGTCATGGCTTGTAAGACTCCGGGTTGTGACAATGCCTGTGCTCGAACCAGCTTGCTCGGTTGTCGGTGACGCACTTCCACTTGTGGTGAGTGAGGATTGGTTGCTGGCACTTACGGCAGATACGGTCGAACCGTCTTGGTTGCTTTGGTTTTGGCATCCGTTGCTGGCAGTGCGGACAGCGTTCCGGTAGATGACTATCGGGCATCACTTCGCCTCCCCCAGAGCAGCGCGGGCGGCTGCGAAAGCGGCTGCTGGGTCTCCGCCTGGCTTTAAAAGCCATGCCTTAGCCGCCTGATTGCAAACATCCTTGTCCCGCTCCAAGAGCACAGAGCGTGCGGAAAGTCGGTGCCAAGTCTCGCTTTTCCGAAGTTGCGCTGCGTCTTCGGCATCTTCGGGGAAAGTATCGGCATAAGCGTCTGCATTGACATGGAGGCCCACACAGATACGCAGCCGCCCCACCTCGGCCCGCAGTTCATCGGCCTCGCGGGCTTTGGCGATGAGGGATGGGGCGGCGTTGTGAAGGGCGACGATCAGGGCGGCGTCATCAACCGGCAGGCACTCCATGAGCAACACTTCCGCATCATGGTTGAAGATGTTGGTAACGCCATCTGGTGTTGAGCCGTCGCCCCACCCTTGCGCAACCCACTCTCCCGGCGTTGCCTTCGCCAGCAGCCGCTCAAGTTCTTCAAGGTTAGGAGTCATCGATTTTTCTCCGAAAGAAGGTAATCCCACCACGAGCGATTGTCGGAGCCGTAGCAGCCGCACATACGGCCGTCGCAGCACATTCTAGCCCGCCCTTCCCTGTCCCAAACATCGGCTTTCCACTCGCGAAAAGAGCCGCGATAGAGCCACAGCAGCCGTAGCTTCACCCATAGTTCTTCAAGGTCGGGGGTGTTCATGGTTGGGCCTTTTCCATTTCGGGCTATTCGGATTTGAGTGTGGAAACATGCGTCGTGAAATAGCCTTAGTGGTCATGTCGGCCCTCCCTCGCTACGAAGGCACGAAGCACAGCGATCTCCCTCGTCTGTGCTTCGATTATGCGCCTGGCCATCACCTTCATCTTAGGGTGATTTCCGTTGCGTAGCAGCCACCTAGACATCTCGACGGCGGTCTGATGGTGCTTGATCATCTCCGCCGCGAACTCTTTGTCGGCGCGGTTGGACCGCTTTGGCATGTTCATTCCGAGCATCTATCTTGCCCCTTTTATGTTGGGTTGCATTCCACACTCAAATCCGAATAGCCCAAACTTTCAAAGCTGCCCAGATAATGCCTGTTTGGGTATCCCCCGATCGCCAGCCCATCAACGCCGGCCGCGAATAGTGCTGCGTAGTCCATGCTCAGGCCTCCCATTCGCCGGTGTCGGCTTCCGGCTGCGCAGCGCTGGCAATCGCAGCATCAAGCGCCTCGCCCTTGGCGCTGTATGCGTCCATCACAATGTCGCGCAGGTCAGCGTGGTCGCGGTCTAGTTTGGCAACCGCCGCCTTGCCCTTGGCGATCACCGCGTCCAGCGCTTCCATGCTGTCGCAGGCTTCGACCGCGGCGGTGTGGTCCTTGACCCAGCCTTCGGCCTTGGCGCGCATCCCTGCATCCGATGAACCAGCTTGCTTAACCAGCGGCATGATCTCGTAAGGCCGGGTGGCCGCGCGACAGGTCCGCATGAACTCGACGATCTTCTCGTCCAGCCCGGTCATATGGCTGACGCGAATGCCGCCCTCTTCCTTGCCTGCCCAAGTCACCTTGGGATCGCAAAAGATGGTCATGGACTGGCCAATATACTTGTTCGCATCCGGCCCCCAGACGCGGACCATCAAGCGGCGGACGCCTTTGCATGGCCTGAAAGCCTTGGTGTCGCCTTCGATCAAGACGCTGACCGGCTGGTCCTCGCCTGCCTTGATCCGCACCTCGCGGATGGTGATAGTGCGCGGGTTGCCGATCAGGTCCGCCGCGTTGATCTGGTCAGATTTGGCCAAAATAGTTTGCGTCATGTCGTTCATGATTAGCCTCCAATGCGTTCAAGGGCAGCGTCACCCAGCGGGGTGCCGACAAGCATCCCCAGCGCAGCCATGTAGGTTTCGATGAGCATTTCTTGCTCGCGGCGGTCATCTGGCTTCATCTTCCGCAGGCGCACAATCTGGCGCATGATCTTAGCGTCATAGCCCACCGCCTTGGCCTCCGCGTAAACGTCCTTAATGTCGTCCGCTATGCCGCGCTTTTCTTCCTCAAGCCGTTCAACGCGCTCGATCAGTAAACGCAGGCGCTCATCATTAGCTGCGCTGTTGTGTCCTTGGGTCATAGTTTTGCTCCTCAGATGAACATTTCTTGATTGGTCCGGCGCTCGGTCGGGATCACCTTTGCCATCCCAGCCAGCGTGTTGTGATATTGCTGCACGACCTCGGCAACGCGCGCCTCGAAGGCAGTAGCAGCGGCAATGATCGCTTCCTGAAACTCTGGATCAGGATCAACCCGCTTCACAAAAACAGGCAAGCCGCCGCAGTAGCTAACGAAGTCGATCCACTTGCGGCCAGTGACCAGTAAGCCGGTCTGCAACTGGATCATGTAATCCTCTGGCACAGCGTTCTCGGCAATGGTCTGGATCTGATACTTGCCCGCGCGGCTCTTGCATTCAATAAGGCCATCGTCACCAACCAGTCCGTCCGGGCTGTAGCCAATCGTGAAGCCAAGGCTGGCATTGGTGACAAAGCCGACTTGCTGAACCGGCGCGTGATGCTCGGCATAGGCGTGGCGCGCGTAGCTTTCATCTTCCTGTCCGCGCAACATTGCGTCCGACACATATTGCGGCTCAACGAAGCCCGTGATGCGCTGAAATGCCAACTCATAGGCATGGGCGCGGGTTTTGTCGTTGTTGGCGACCTTAAGCGTCGGCGTGATGATAAGCTTCATCTCGCTGGCAGTCAGCAGGCCGCAACGCTGGGCAAGCCAGTCGTCACTGCCTTGGATTAGGTCGTTGTGATAAGTGATCATGCCCATTCCTTCCAAAGCTTATCAAACTCGGCGCAGATGCGGTGCCACCAGGTCATGCGTCTTTCCCGTATTTGCGGATTGCATCGGCACGGTCGGCAAGCAGATCGCGCATCCGGTCGTAAGCCTTGTCTGCGGTTGCCTCGTAGACTTCGTGCCATTGGTCATCGCCAATGCCGTTCTCATCCAAGTATTCCTCGATGAGCGCCTCGTGGCAGGCCATGAATAGTTCTTTGCTCATGCCCCAAAACTCACACCAGCGACCCAAACGAGGGCCAGCAGCGCAAAGACCAGCACCAGCGGCATGGCCACCCGGCTCGGCTCAGGATCCCGCTGCAAGGGGCCTGGAACGCGCAGGCTGTGACGATAGCCGTCCTGCACAACCCAAGGGCGGGCGTTGCCGGTGGAGCGAATGGGCGGGGTCATTGTTTGACCTCCACCAGCTTGCCATCGCGGCAGACATACCAAACGCCAGCCTTAATGCCGTCGCGTCCAGTGATCCCGCATGCATTGGAAACCAGTTCCATGCTGTTGTTAAACTCGGAGCAGTAGAGCGCCTGCCCGTCGCCCTCGCACATGACCTTGCCGCCATAGGAGTGTGACATGGCCGCGCCGTAGTTGCCGCTGTTCGATGCCGCGCCGTAGTAGCCGCTGTTCGATGCCGCGCCGTAGTTGCCGCTGTTCGATGCCGCGCCGTAGTTGCCGCTGTTCGATGCCGCGCCGCCGTAGCCGCTGTTCGATGCCGCGC
>JAEHJW020006661.1_pt1 | contig 43297 bp, 55 predicted proteins | sample 9271431 | NCBI WGS metagenome assembly JAEHJW02
TTTCTTTATCCTTCAAGCAAAGAATATCCTCTTCCAACGTCTTGAGCAGCCCTTTTGGATCAAAGGCGGGATACTTATTACAAAATTCCTTGATAATGGAGACTGAGTCCTCGATACCTTGATTATATGTCTTAGACTTTGGCGGTTGTTCCGCAAATATCCGACCAATGGGATCATCGGCATGAAAACAAGGTTCACCATCGAGTGCGCCGCAGCATGTGCACACTCCTTTATCAAATCCATCTGTCTGGCAAGAACAATCCAATGGCTTGTTTGTCCTAATCATGAATACCGGCCTTGCTTTCCTCATCGCTGTTGATGATCTTATGACGCCAATTCTTAGGAATAGCCTTGCCAGCACGAATGAAATTATCGTGCTGACGCTTAACTGCTTCCATAGGAACCCTATGAACATTTCGCTGAAAGCTCATTTCGGGCGTGACGGTATTCAGCGAGATGATCTCGGGCTTGCAACCATAAGCCTCGGCCACGGCGTAGTAAGGCGCGATCTCGTTGGTGGTGGTATTGGTATTGTCCACCACGATGACTTTTTGCTCGTATCCGCCGTCCCTAGAGTTAGAATCCCCCACATAAGCCTTAGTAATCTCATTCACAAAATTACGAAGAGCCCAGGAATGAGCCTCGCCCAGCCGCTTGATGTCGAACTTATACTCAGGCCCCCAAAAGGCGTCGGCAGAGATTACGATAGCGTTAGGAAAATGGCGCTTGACGTAAGTGCTCTTACCGGACCCCGAAGGCCCGCGCATGATGTAAACCTTGGTACTCATATTACCCCTTCCTGTTGGCTCCAATGTGATACTTGGTCAGCGCGGTAGCTGCATCAACCGCGTCCTGCAACAGACCAGAAACGACCTTCCCGAAGAGCACGGAGACAACCGCCCCGCGCCATCCATAGAGGAGGTAGCCCCCGACAGCGAGATAAACGAGGCGCTCGATACCAGCAATGGTGTTCTTGTCCATGTCAAACACTATACACTAAATGCTTGTTAATGTCAAGTTTAGCTCTTAGGAGCCTTATTGACAGTCAGCGGCTTGACACCATACTTCGCGGTGAGCCATGCCGACGCATCCTTGGCTCGATTAGGAACCTCGGTTACGGCAGGAAGCTCTGGCGCAGCCTGCCCATCAGGAACCACAACATTCTCCCACGTTACTACAACCTTATGAAAACCCTTAGCCATTTGTTTGTCCTTTCCTACTGTTTTTCTTCATTTCTCCTACCATTTTATAGAATAGCAAGAGATAAACGATCATGTCTTTGATACGACCCTCAATGGGTTCACTTTCATGCTGCCCACCTTCTTTAATAAAAGTGGTAATAGCCTTCCAATGTTTACCAGCAAAAATACCCCACACCTTCCACATTGGTACGTCTAGACTTTTCCCGTCTTCTCTGAAATTACGCAAGGCATCTTCGTCGTGACCTTCACGATAATCGTGCCCCTTAGATGCCATTGTTTGGAAGCATTCCTCTAGAAAAGCATCTATGTCTGGAAAACCAGTAAAATTTCTAGGTGTTCTTTGCTGACTAAAAATTTTTGTGACATCTTTAATATCGTTCATATATATCCTATAGCAGAGTGAGCTTCACTCCAGCTTCTTCAAACATTTGTTCTGTAATCTTAAAGTCTTCTTCCCAGCGTGGATTAGGCTCACCTCTGACAGATACAACTTCATTAATTCCGGCTTGAATAATCATACTAGCACATACTGCACACGGCATAAAGGGCCAAGTATAAATAGTATGCCCTCTAAGATCCTTGCGTGCAAAGATGATAGCGTTTCGTTCAGCGTGCACAATCATCTTATACTTTAATTCTCTATTATTAAGCCGTTCGTCAGAGTCCTCTACACCACGAGCTAATCCATTATAGCCCATGGAAACAATACTACCGTTTTCATCAACAATGACCGCTCCTACTTGTGTAGAGGGATCTTTGCTCCATTGGGAGATATGTTTAGCTAGATACAGAAATCGATTATTCCACTTTTCGTTCATTAATGAAATTCCGTTCCATCCTTGCGGGTCAGGTATTGTTCTCCAACAAGCTTAGTAATGACTCTGCCGATTTCATTGTCCCGTCGCTCAACTACTGGCTTAATGACAATTCCCTCTCTAATCTGTGGCACAGTAGAGGCGACACTATTACCATCGCACATGGCATCCAGAAAATCGGTATATGGACCGACATAAAGTACAGGCACACTTGGTAGTACCACCCAATCTAGATGTAGACAAAACTCATCACTATCTAGCCAATGACCTTTATTGGAGTTATAAATATCAAAAATAGCTAGTTTGAGTTCTCCTGGCTTAGAGCCATACTTAAGGTCTTGAACTTGACCATAGATTTCTCCATAGAAAACTTCGCCGGGATAATTAGCAAGCTTTCTATCAAGATCATATTCTTTAGCAACCCTCCACCACGCACTACGCTCGTCTTGCTTTTTCCAGCTATTGTGGCTACCACAATGTAGTTGACCATCGATGTAAACGAAGCGCGCGTTGGTGCCGTGTAGCTTCTCAGTTACAATAACTCTTTCCCCTGGCAAATACACATGCCTGTATTTACGATGTGATTCAATATCATAAACAGGAACGGGATATGCAGTCTTTGGTGGAGGTGCCATATCCGTCCTCATTGCAACCGGAAGTGGCTCCTCATACTTGGTGATGCCAAGCTCGGCTGCAACGTTATCGCCCACGTTCCCCACCATAGACACGATTGGAAGCTGGTCATGGACCAAGGGCAGGAGCAATCCCATAGAAAAAACGCCGCGCAGCTTCATCGCCTTGATGCGGCGATGCTTCCCTAGAAACTCGGTGCCGGGCACAGTCTCGGGAACTACAGCCTCAACAGGGATGTAAATGGCTAGATCGCCCTCTCTAAAATCCTCGGTGCGGAAAATAACGGGGCAACCATCAATTTGGGTAATAGAAAGTGAGTCAGCATTAGGATGCTTCCCGACCTTACCAATTTTCACAACGGGTACTCTAAACTCGCTCATAGTTTCCTTCTCCATCTTTCTTATTAGAAATAAGTTAATTCTTTTGCTATATGAACAAGAATCATCGTTTGCCAAACTTGTTCATTGCATTCGGTACTACACACGCACTTTTGTGCCGTGATGTTATACCAATAAGTAACAGCACCACAGTCGCACTTATGATCACTCTTACAATTTGGATCGTTGCAAGCTAGCTTTTCTACACGGGGCAGATTATTAAGCCGTTCGCTTTGAGATCCATTTTCTGCATTCGGATAAAGATCGTCGTACTTTGCCATGTTACTCCTCTTTAGAGTATAGCATTCCAATTTCTTTTTCACAAGCAAGAACCGCCGAATTGTATTCGGCCACAGCCACAGCATTACGAATTTTAGCTAGTTCTAAAAGAGATTCTAGTCGTTGTACCCGCCCAGATGTTTTACGCTTCTTAAAAAGCTTTTCTGTAGCCCTATTTTGTAGCTCATGTAACTTGCTTTTATCCATACTAAATGCTCGCCTTCTAAAATGCTGATACTGCTGCTGGTTAAGTCTCCGAATTCTCAGCTTCCTGATTTGAGTTAGATTCATTGTCTTTCACCACGATCCACTTGTTTTTATTTCTACCAGCGAATGTCGCTTGCTGGCTATTACAATTCGGACAAAGTAATCTTAAATTCTCAAGACGATTATCGTTATTTATTCCATTGATATGGTCTAAAACCATCACAAGTAATTTTCCATTCCAGATCGGCTCTTGTCCGCAAGTATAACACTTATTTAAGATTTTATCTTCTTTGAGGAGCTTTCTTTTGATTCCCGAAGTAGAAGTATAGGTGGAATTGATAACTAAAATTTTAGAAAGTGGGATAGCTTTGGTATATGGTAATTTTTTCCCCCTCCAAATTGCCTGTCCCTTCCAATGTGTTGTGTCTATTTTATGTATCTTTATAAAATTATGAATCGTTTTATAATTAGCTCCACCCACATATAAACCAAGAATCTTAAGAGTACCCGCTAGTGATTCACTCTTAGCAATCGCTTCTTTTACTTTTTCTACATTTAACTTTCTCCCCATATAATGGTGGCGTGGGAGGGATTCGAACCCTCAATCCCTTTCGGGCCAACGGGTTTGAGCCGTCGCTGTATACCAAATTCCAAGCACCACGCCTCTCCTTCTCTACCTAAAGATTGTGTCTACCAATTATAGCACGTATCCAAGCTTTTCAAAAGTGTTTTTGAATCTACTAGCAATTTCTTCATCGGAAGAAAAGAGAATAATAGCACTCCCCTTTGTTGATGCTCCTGTTCCCCTGCCTTCAATCGGAAATTTAACGCGGCCCTTTACAAAACAAATGTGTTTAAAATACGGCCAGATATATTTAAACCAGAAGGTGGCCTCTGTAGCAGCAGGAATCAGTAGGATGACATTTGCACCCAGGACACTTTCATCATAGGACTTTTTCACCCAATCAGCAATAGATGTCTTTCGTTCCTTATCACGCCCATAAGGAGGGTTACAGAAAATGGTTTCTATTCCTATATCCTCATTAAACCACGGCATTTTTAATCCATCGTTTTCTGGCAAATAACAATGGAAAGTTGCGCCTGTAGTTGAAAACTCATTATCACACGGATCAAAATCTAGTCTAGGAAAAACAGTCCGTACGGCATCCACGATATACTGTGGAGTATTCCAATGCTGAGACACCATGTCATTTATATGACCAGCCATTATAGTTTCTCTCCGGTCTGTTTCTCTTTTGGTTCTGGTAGACTATCTAATGTCCAATAGCAGAGCCCAGCACTAATGGCATTAATGACCATCCATCCATATTGTCCTCGCGCAGAATCAACCAGACACATGAAGGCGTTTGTTAGGGTTAAAGTAGCCCAGAAATAAGGACGTAGTTTCATATTTATTCCGTAATTCTCTATGGCTTATTCGACCTTCTCTGTGAAAGAGTATCATCTACCCAATACCATACGATGGTTTGGTTATTAGCTGGATCAAATCCATATAGATACAACATGTGCTTCTTTAAGCAAATTATTAAGTGCATCCTTCGCCAATTCTGTATTATTAAAAATAGCGTAACTATATCTTTTCATATTCAACTCCTAGTTTAACAGAGTGGACGATGGTGCTGTCTGCTGGAAGGAGAAAGAAGCATTCTTCTTTTCAGCATCGAAAATAGACTGTAGAGCCTCTACATTACGTTCCAAGATAACTACAGCAATTAGCATTCCAGAGATATCTTCTGCTTTCTTCTCCGAATGCAGTAGCTTGAGGGTTTCTCTATAGTGACCATCATTGACGACATTTCCAATAATTTCGATCTCAGAATCAGAAAGAGATAGTTCAATAGGTGCTTCTAAACCTAGGCTAGTCGTTTGGGGATTTTCTATGTAACGTAGGACAGGGAAGGTGAGTACCCTATCGAGTTGATTCCACACTTCCATATTTTGCACGATGCCACTCATGGCACCAATTTCATCTTTCGTATCAAGTACACCCTTAACGAAAGTGCCGCATCTTGTAATTACTTCTAGTTTAAGCATGATCTTTAAGGCAGAGATTTGTTCCACCGTTAGAATAAGCTTTTTCATTTGTGATTTTCCTTCCAAGCCACTTTAATGGCCTCAATTTCCTTAAGAAGCTCATCTGCCTTAGCTCGCTTCTTAATAGCATCTTGACGCCTCTTATCGGCGTTTTTGGTAGCCTTGCCAGTATCTAGAAGTTTCGCTTTCTTACCCTTAGTTCGACCGATATCGTCAAGCTGAGTAGCAGCCTCGTCATCCATAACGGCAAACTTAATAAGTTCATTCGCCTTATCAGTTAGTTTCTTGATTTCTCCTGCAATAACATCGTACTCTGAGGGGCGTCCTCGCGCTCTCCACTTATACACAAGCGTAGACACCCACGTAGGGAATGCGGTGGAGAGGTCACACGTAACTATTCTACCTTGCTCCTTGTTGGCTGTTGCGTTTTCAATATAAGCCTCCATCGCCTTATCCCACTCAGCAATGGTTTTATTTTCGAAAACTGTTTCAGCTAGAATATGGTCTTTATCGATTGGTGGATTGTGGTAAGTGAAGGTCTTAAGTTGATTCTCGCGCTTCTCAATGAGTACGGCTCTACGCTGCTCAAGAGTAAGCTTTACAGATTTGGCCCCCTGTGGTGGAAGAACTTCAGCATCAACATAAGGAGGTTCCGTAACCTGCCCAGGAAGAGCGAGCTTGGGGGATTCTGGAAGTAGAGTTGCTTTGCGCTTTCTAGCCATACGTTATCCTAACATCCAAAATCAGGGAATGCAAGCCACAATCACCAACCCAATAATCCCAATGACCACGGAAACCAAGACCATAGCTACTACAGGATGCTCGTAGAAGAAGCCCGTAGGCTCTTCACCATAAAACCAAAACCATCTATCACCTTGGAACCAACGCATACTCTATATTAACATATCTAGAATTATAAGTCAATTTATAATTCGTAAATACTCGTCCCGATGAGAAAGGTTTCGATTCCTAACATCACCGTTACTATTAATCCTAGAGTTGCACCCGATGTCGAATAAGATGCTAGTTTTATGGTAGAAAAAGCAGCTACGCTTGTCATAACTCCCAACATAATAGGAACCCAAATTCTTTTCATTTTCCCCTACGCAATCACTCCAAGAAAGACCAGAATCCATATAATCAATGCAACTGGAATGGCGGTTTCAGAGAGAAAGACTCCACCGATAAAGATTGGAATACTCCACATGCTAATTGGAGGATTCATTGGCTTATGAGTAAGAAGTGGAATTAGATGATTGAGATCATATGCAAAACAGTATGGCCCAATCGATATAAATAGAAAAAACAATGCTAGCCAAATTACACCAACTACACTACTTGAAAACTTTCCCATTTTATCTCCGTTTCTTTCCCGGCAATTTTTTACTGTGAACATCTGGATATGAATCCGGTGCAAAAATAATAATTCCGAATGCCCACAATAAGTATAGCACCCCTGCACCTATAAAAATATAGCCTAATAAATCAGACATGTCAAATCCCTTGATCTGCAAATACTTTAGCGAGTTGTAGGAAACGTTCCTTTATCTTGGGATTAGCAGGATATCGCGCTGCCGCTTGTTCTGCTGCTTTGGAATATTCTATATTCCCGTCCAAATCTGGCCGAATTGTGACCGCGATGGCTTGTTCTAGTTCTGGTTCTCCCATTGCCTCGGCATCAAACTTGGTGATTACAAAATCACTAACTAAAGGCGAACCATTATCAGTATCCACATATTCTGGATGAAAGATACTTGCCCAGGTAATAAATTGAGCGGCATTCATTGAAAGTGAATGGCCTTCTTTGGTTTCTCCATGCCAGGGCCAAAAGTAGTCGCCAGGATTTTCGCCACTTTCCAATGTTTGTTGCGGAGTCTTTGTCGTTAATTGATCACTCATTTTTATTTCTCTTTCCATAAAACTCTAGATTTAATTCCTTCTTAAGCTTTACTAGCTTATAGTTACGTTCAATATCTGCTTTATTTTCTTCCAACATTTTTCTACATTTATCTGTAAGATGTACGCCCAAATCCATATGGAAGTTGGCCCAGAATTCTGATAGAGAGCCATCGGTAGTTTTAATGAGAGGTAGGAGTTGCTTTTGCATTCGTGGCATGACATTGGGAATGTTGTCACTAGCATCACCCCACATAGCCTTGCAAAGCGGAATCTGGTCTGGAAATAATACACCAAATTCTTCTTGAATCATAGCATCTGTTACGAATTTACCGGTAGTTGTACGATAAACAAGTACACCCGGTTGGATAAGTTGCCACAGGTCTTTATCACTAGAGACAATAACTATGGGTATACTGTCTGGATCCCCACTAAGAAGAGTTACTAGAGTAGCAATGGTATCGTCAGCTTCACTATCAGGGGCAGAACACCAATAAGTGTAGCCATGTTCTACCAGCCATGTCTTAGCTTCTTCCTTAGGCGGCGGATTTTCACGATTACGTCCAGCCTTGTATTCTGGATAGAGCTTTAATTTTTCGGTTGGGATTTGATCTTCAACAAATATATAAGTTACATCATGATAACCACAATCTGCCATCGCTTTACCTATGGTACCTAATTTACCATACATATTTGTTTTTAGAACTTCTTTGGCATCATACTTGGGGTCAGCCCTTTGAGCAGATATAGCGGGCCACCAACAAGTATGGACAAAATTACTAAAGTCCACAATTACAAAGGCGTCTGGTATTCCTTTTACTTCCGGCATTTCTTTAACTTCTACTTTCTTGGCAACTGTTTGCCAATAAGCTAGCTTCTTTCTAAGTATGGGGGCACACTCGGTTACTTGTCCATTCTCTACAACAAATCCAGCACAGAGATATGGTGTGGTAACTTGATATAACCCATCTTCCATTTAATTTAGCTCCCAAATGTCTATAGGATCATCTTGACGCCAACAACGCATTCCTATATGTCCATGACTACCTAATACGCAGGCAAATACCTCGCCACAATCAAATTCTATGGTTCCGATATATCCACCCCAAACAAGTCTCATTCCTGGCCGAAGCTGGATAGCTTTAATGGTGAGAATCTTCATTCTAAATCGATTCCTTCTTTCTTGCCACAAACGAAGCATCGCCTTCCATTAATGATATAGCCGCGTGGCGGTCCAGCATACCAATGCCACTTAGCTGGAATCCACACATGCTCCTTGCCATAGCAGGGGAATAGATATCTCAAGAGGCCAATTAAAAATTTCATCGCCTTTTAATTCCTTTAGGAAAAACCATTCTTTGACGTAGTTTTTGGTGGTCTAGACAAATGAGGGGATTAAGCGTCCCCTCATTCTTTTGTTTAGCTTCAATGCATTTGGGGCAGGAAGCTTCCATCTCAAATAAAATTTTTACCATCTCATTCCATTCAAGAATTTCTTTGTCTACTCCACTACTCACAATATAACCCCAATTTCCTCAGGCTTGATTGGCCGAAAGCCTCGAACATCAACACCAACGTTAACAACACGAAGCTCTCCCATCTGCTTCTCAGCCCACAGATTATGGACATGACCGCAGAGCATAACGGTAGTCCCGGGTGGAACCTTCTCTGGAACTAGCTCACGATTACGCACCTTATCGTACTCACTTTCCCCGGGAGGGATATGAGCCATAAATACGTTGTTTCTGATAAGGGACTTGACCATGGTATCGCCCGGCAACATCCACAAATGGGTCTTATTGTCATGGTTGCCCTTGATGAGAACTATAGAGCCATTAAGACTGAGACGAATCTGGGCCCAATCATTCTTATTACCCATGGCAAAATCACCAAGGTGCAAAACCTCATCATCCACGCCAACAACAGCATTCCACCGTGCAATAAGATCACGGTTCATGGCCCAAACATCGGGATGTCCATCCAGAGTCGTGTAAGGCCGATCACAGTAATCGATTATGTTCTTGTGCCCGAAGTGAGTATCTGAAGTCAAAAAAGTAGCCATAATACCTCCATTAATCACGCTTTTTCCAATCATCACGCTTTTTCCAATCATCAATTCTTGTAGCCAGACGCTCTAGAATACGTATCCACGCATCAAAGAGTGGTGGAGTGACAATAATTAAAAATGAAAAAGCCGCCATTATAGAAGCCGCCATTAACAGGATACCTAAAATTTGAAAAACAATCAACATATCATTCTCCTATTCTTTAATGACCCCGGGCGGTGTCGATCCGCCTTTACCAGCGTGAGAGGCTGGCGTCCTAGCCGTTAGACGACGGGGCCTTTACTCTATGGCGACCCTGGCGTGACTTGAACACGCGACCTTTCGCTTAGGAGGCGAATGCTCTATCCATCTGAGCTACAGAGTCTCAATTACATTATAGCACAAAAAGAAAATGGGCGCCCACTAATAGGGCGCCCATGAGAGGTCTGCATATTGTGGCCTGGATACCCCAGGTGGCGCAACCATAACGCACAAGCAGTTGGGTGGCAGCCCAAAGTCTTCGCCCCTGCCAGGACCGGCCCTCATCGAGCCGCCTCTCATACTTGTAATAGCGAGTAGTGGGGATCGAACCCACAGCCTCCGACTTGGAAGGACGGTACTCTACCAATTGAGTTACACTCGCATAAATAATTGCCGTAAGCCAAGCTCTGCCCTACAGGGGTCTTGCACCCTTCCAAGTCAGAGGCCACATAGAAGGCGCCTCCACGGTGACTTGCTTGGCTCAAGTGCCCGAGCCCTGTAGCATCTGCATTACGGCAAGAAAGTGTCCGCTTTCCCAGGTATCGGACTTGCTCTCATAACTGGACACAGATGCCGATACTTCCGGAAGTCGGCGTCTAAGTGAGAGAGTCAATTTTAAAAGAATAATCCTAGCCGAGAAGCATCATTGCTCGTCAACTAGCCGCCCTAGACGAGCGGTTTCCGTCTGACCACGGCGAACGATTTGTAGGGCATAGTGGTCAGCTATGCGTCTAATTTGTCGTTCCCACAACTAAAGCTTGGAGTTAGTCCTAGGTAACTATTCATCAAACCCAAGGAATTGCACCTCGTCCCCGCCATTTGCCCTAGATGGGATTTGAACCCATGGGTGAGCCGTCGCTCTTAGCCTACGCAGTTTAATTACTCCAAAATCATTATTGGTGGGTGTGGAGGGACTTGAACCCCCAGCTTCCGGCTTAAGAGGCCATTACTCTGTCCATTGAGTTACACACCCAAAATTATTGCCGATGCCCAGCCTCACAACATCGCTGGCTTTATCGAGGACATTTTAATCGCGCGCCCCAGTAGGATGCCTCCTTGCGCCACTACTTGCTCTCAGTCGCATGACCTTGAACTTTCTTGTCGGATGCCTCCGACCGATTTCGTGACTACGGACACATCGGCAAATCTAAATAAGCGGGCGGCGGGGGTCGAACCCGCAACCTTCGACTTGGCAGAACGACGCTCTACCAATTGAGCTACACCCGCACAAAATTTGGAAGCTTAGTTATCCTGACCACTAGTCCCGACACCGACAATGCGCTGGGTACCCTTATCGGTGACAGATAACTACGCTTCCTGGGTTAGTACGGAATTGCACCGTTCCCCCGGCGCGGGGCCGGTGTGCTTCTTTACACTAAGTAACCCAATGTGGACCCAAGGCTCGGAGGTAATCCGACTAGCTAGCACACCTCGGGATAAATTATGCCGGGTCTGGGCCATCAGCCTACACACCCGGCTAGTGTAGGGTCAAAGGCACTCAAGTGCTGGCATTATAGTCATGGATTCGCCACCAGCTAGCGAAACTCTAATGGTGAACCGAGAGGGACTTTCACCCACGAGTCTTGCAATTGTTCAAGCCCTGTCTTACCGGCCATATATGAACCGGCTAACATCAGTTCAGAAATTCGGCGGATTTTGTTATCGGCAACCAGCCGACTTAATTCATGTGGATTCCGCTACCACACTAGTGGGTGGCAACCCACGCCAGCCTAAAATTTGCCAGTATTTATGCGCCGTGCGCCCTGGCTGGCGCTGCTTGTAAACCGGTGGCGTAAGATGCCCGATCATTAGTATCGGTTTCCCCTGCAAGGGCGAACGATTTACCTACGTGGATTGCAGTCCCCGAAGTTTGTCGTTCCTACAATGATAGTAGTGCATCCTACACCATCTAAAATTTGCCTGACTTCACTAACCCGTTCCCCGTCAGGCCAGGAAACCCCGCGTTTAAGCGCGCGAACGCTTTGTACAACTCGCCCCCGCAACCAGCCTGACTTCACTAACCTGTCCCGCGTCAGGCCACGAGACTCCGAGATTTAAGGGCTCGATCCCTGCTCAGCTTACCGGAACAGCCCGACCACCTTGACCAGCGTGAAGGCGAAGCCGACCAGGGCAAACGCCGTGACAACAGCCTCGGCCACGATGAGTCGCTTCGCGCTGACGGTGTAGCTACGGCCATTAGAAGCGGAAATAGTGAAGGTCGTCATTACATTCTCCATTAGGTTAGGGTTTGTTCTCACCAACAAAAACAGTCTATCACACTTTACTGCTTATGTCAACTAAAGTCCTGTTTGCCTAAGCGGCCCCTCCCTTTTCGCCCTTAGACTGAGCCAACCTAGCGTACTAACGTGGCCCCCCGCGCCCACCTTTATTTACATTAACACAAGCTGCTTCTGTTGTCAATTACTGGGCTAATGACCGACCGTGTCATTATTTAATTCCTGGGCGGCGCTGCATAATACAGGAAACCCATCAACTCCATCTTACCGCACCTTCTTCTTCTTGTCAATACTCGTCTTCGGAATCAGGTACAGCTTTTCGGGCTTCTTACCCTTCCCGAAAAACACCACCTCCACAAAAGGCCCGTTATATCCAAACTTAGCTTCATCGATACGCATTTAACTATCCTAACACACGGGGCCCGAAGTGTCAAGTATCGATTCCGGTTCCAATCATTTACCGGCGCTTGTCATGCTAGCCACCGGCTATCCTGGCGTCATACCTACGGTTTCTAGGTACTATGGGCACTTGTCCTTTCGGAGAGCCGCCCTTCTCACGCGGCGGGAATACCTCCTGGCAAGCTCATCTTGCTCAGATATTTCCCTTGTGGGTCTACTCAGGGCCCACTCTGTTAACCGCGTATTGGCGGGATGAATCACCCGCCCCGTGTTTATTCAATTGTCAAAGAACATCAACATCGATACTTTAACTCATTAGGCGTGTTTTGTCAAGCTGTGGGATAGAATACGCTTTAATGAGTTTCTTGATGCTCCATTCTCCCAATAGATAAAAACCAATGGCTGGCATAAACACGATAAAGAACAATCCCATTACAGGGGCTAGGACAAAATTCCGCCAACAAGGTTCCGATAACGCTTCCTTTGATAGATAGTCACGCATACTGCCTCCTATCTAAAAGGTTATCATGTTCCTTATCCCAAGTGTCCTCCAAAAAGTCCCTAGTTTTTATCCAAAAAGTCAGGAGGGTAACGGGTGGGGATCGGACCCACTACGCTCGTTTCACAGACGAGTAGCTTCACCATTTCGCCTTCCGCTACCATAATGGCCCGCCCCGGATTCGAACCGGGATGCTTTCGCACCACACTCTGAATGTGGCGTGTTTACCAGTTTCACCAGCGGGTCAAATCTAGGTGGCTGGATTCGAACCAGCGACTTCCTGCTTCCGACGCAGGAGGGCTACCGAACTGCCCTACACCTAGTCTCTTTCGAAAGTACGTTTACGATGACAGTTAGCGCAGACAACCTCGCATTTAGTAATCTCTGCCTTAAGCTGTTTCCAGCTACCATGATTTGCGATTTGAGAAACGTCGTCTTTCTTGTCGCCCAGGTGGTCGAAATCCATGACGTAATGTGGATACCGCTCACCGCAATCGCTACAGGGGACGTTCTTTTGTTGCTGAACAAACTCTCTCATTCTACGTCTTCTCAGAGAATTTCTTTTCAGGTACTTTGTTTTATTTGCCTTATAGTGTAGCTTGCCATATGCTCGCTGACACACCAAGCAGTAGCTCGCTGTCCCTCCACGTTTCTTAGGGAAAAGAGACTCGTCTTTATTTTGCTTACATTGTGAACAAGTTTTCATGCACCGAAGATTAGGACGCAATGAATGATTCTAATCCAAAGTCAGGGAAGCTGGGATCGAACCAGCGATGCCGGTTTCCAGAACCGGAATGTTACCGCTACATTATTCCCTGTAAAATCTTGGAGGAGGGAATCGAACCCTCATGCTTGCGCACAGGATCCTTAGTCCTGCGTGTCTACCAGTTTCACCACTCCAAGAAAAGGACAAGAGAGGGGGAATCCTAATCTTGTCTATATGACAACTAATTTCGATTGGTTCAAAATTCAGAAGCTATATGATACAGGTAAAACTGTAAGAGAATGTGGAGCCATTTTTGGTTTTTCCAGGGGCGCTTGGGGAGCAGCAGTTAAACGAGGTAATGTAAAAGCTAGAAAACGCAACAAACCTTTTGAAGCTTTACAAAAGCGTAGTGCCGTTAGGAAGCGAGTTTTAGCCCAAAAATTGCTCCCTTATATTTGTCAATTGTGTGGTGCCAAACCCGAGTGGATGGGCAAACCCCTTTCTTTAATTCTTGATCATATAAACGGTGTAGCCAACGATCATCGGTTAGAAAATTTACGTTTCTTGTGTCCCAATTGCAACAGTCAACAAGACACTTTTAGCGGACGCAATACGAAACTACAAAGAGCTAAGAGAAAGCAGGCGATCTAGGATTCGGACCTAGAATACCACAGTCAGAGTGTGGGGTGATGCCATTTTCACCAATCGCCCAATATGGTCGAAGGGAAAGGACTTGAACCTTTAACGCCCGGGGCTTCAACCCGGCGCTCTACCATTGAGCTACCCTTCGTTTATAATCTCTATTTCATCTAATGGGAACCAACCTGTCCAAGTAACATCTCTAGTTCCACGGACTAAAATATTCTTTTTCAAGAAATCTCCTACGTTTCGTAAGTCTGGCTGGATCTCCATAGTAAATTCGGGACCATGGTTCTTGATTCGGTCCTTAATCTTCTTGGTTGCATTTTGCTTCGCTTTGATTATCATACGGTCTCCTTTTAAGACTTTGGAAGCTTGTACGTGGAATATACCTCGCCTAAATTTAATGTAGTCTTATTGCTAATTTTTTCACTAGGAATTAGCCATCTATCTCCATTATCAGTAAGGATAAAGATAAGGTCTACCCGGTTCTTATCAAATAAATAGGTTTTGTTAAAACTTTGGTTTCCTCCACACGTTTTAATCATTACTTGGTAAACATCGTGTTTAGTCTTATGGAAAGTAGTCTTTACCTGTACCCTGTAGAGTCGCTCTCCATTATCAACGATTAAATCGTACTTTTGTGCATCCGTCAAGGGTGTGCTGACTACCCATCCCAAGGATGTGAAATACTGCATGGCCGACCCGATACCCACATTACCCTGTAATCTTGAATTTGCTTGTTTCAATCCCATAGTTTGATTCTCCTATTAGTAAGATTGAGACTGAGGGGTACTCAGTTGGGAACGGCAGGATTCGAACCTGCTTAGCACAAACCAATACGGATAATTTTTAACGTGCGCTTGTTTTACAGACAAGTCCCGTTACGTTCCCTTATACTTGGAATGTAGCTTTAATATCGATGTGAGGATGGTGCGCTATTAGAGCGCGAGAGTAGAGTATTCCCCTGACGGGGTTGGAGTCGCGGGTGCTGTAGGATCGCGGTATTCATACTCTATTCCAAGATTAGGACGGGCGCGACCCGTTATTGCTCAGTACACAGGTGCTACCTGCGAATGTTCCAATTTATTAAAAGATTAAGGTTACTCCACATACTTCACTTCAGTAACATTATATACTATGCCAGTATAGTCCAGACTTCCTCGACTGTCAAGTTTGCCCATGTGCTCTGCAAAATTCCTGTGCTGTGCTTTACAGTTACATTTATAATTGTAATCGTAACTTACTGCTCTTTCCATGGCAGCCGTAACATGAAGTCGAGCTTTCTTCTCGCTCTTATAAGCACACACCACCCAATCGTGATAATCTTCATATTCGCCCGTCATTCCCCAAACGAGCCAAATCTTCCTAGTACTCATCCTAGATCCTCCCCACAGTCTTTACACCTATAATCTGGTTCAATTCCACCGACGTTGTAAAATACAATACCGTTGGGATGTCCTTTAGCTCTACACACAAAGTTTTCCCACCCGGAACAATCTTTTAGTAAATATTTCCACCACCATGTAGAAAACCATTTCATAATTGAGTATAGCACAACAATCTTCTCTTTATGGCACTCACAACTAACGACCTTACTTTTATTCTCTCAGTCTTTTTTCTTCCCATTTGGTTAGTCTGGGAATTAACTCTTCTTTGGTTGAGAGGCAAGGGGCATGTAAGTGCTGATACGGGCCATCTTGCTGGAACCATAAGTATGGTCATGCGAGATCGAGCCTATCAGATGAATGCTATTCCTTTCTTTTGGTCTGCGATGACAGCCCATTGGTGGGTCAACTGGTTTGATCGTCCAGTCTGGGATGTTCCTTACCCAGCCATAGCTTTTTGGTTACTACTCGCTGCTACTCTAGGGCTAGATATTTATCTATGGCATACACCATATCCTACGCTAGAATCACTTGTCAAAGTATTTCGCGCACCTATGGTTCAGGTTGGTCTCGGTTTCCTTGCGGCTTACTTTTTATTTCCTCAAAAGGCCCCAGACGGTGGCTATCGTTGGTGGTAATTAATCATCTAAGCCGGGACATCTTTTTCTAACAAGGATTCGTGTAGTTTCTCCACTAAGTAAAATAAGTCCACAATGCTTGCATACCGACCAACAGAATCGATGAATGCTAGGCTTATACCACGCATGGGCTGACATTATCGACGCTTTCCACCATAGTATTCTACGCCAAATACATCTATATCCATAGATGCACAATCCACCTGAATATCTGAAAGTGTAGCCTTGACTAGATTATAGCCGGGCTTGGATTCGGAAATGGTATGGCCCGTTTCGATAAGGGCTCGGAATTGGCTGTATGCAGGATTGTAAACTAGCTGGCCGGTAACATAACAATCTGCTTTAGTTCCATAAGCTTGATTCTCCACAAGCCCACCTAAACCAGAACAGACAACTACGCTTTCGATGATATTATTACCTTTGTTATCAAGGTCACAATGTGTCCACCCGATAGGTTCCCCAACAAAATCAGCTACCTTTTTAACTAATTTATTGAATAGAATGGGCTCAATCTCGCCGCTCCATCCCATGTTTTTGTCAAAATGCTTGGCGTTCTTAATACCCACTACATCACGCCATTGGTCATTCATACCACCAGGGCAACAATCTAGAGCAGTATGTAAGATAACCTGGGGGACACCCGCAATGTAGGGATGATGACTGACAAGAAGATCGTACTTGTTCTGCTCAAAATAAGTAAGTACACCCTTAGTGGGAGTCACACAGTAAAGCACCTTATTTACTTTCAAGTTGCCTTCCACGAAGAAAGCACCATAAGGCTCCAGAGTCCAAGAATCGGATTCCGGTACACGAGTAGTCAATCTGTCTACAACTTCACTTGCTTTCATTGTTTCCTTTCAGATGTTGATACGGAATCTTTGCTTTGCGCAATAGCGCCAGCATGTTTTTGGTGCCCTTAGATTTAGTTAGGTCTGGATGAAATGCCAAGGCAAACTCTGGTTGGCCCTCGTCAATCATTTGCTGATTGCGAATAGGTCCAGCAGCCTTACCGTAAGTTTTCCAATCGGCCTTGAATTCTAGAACATCAGCACCAAGCTTGCGAGCCTCTTCGGCAGCAATAAGGTCTGCTCCTTCGCAACCACCCTCAATAACTGTCAAATTTTGATGAGTTTGCAGAATAAGAAATAGAGCCTGCCGGATAAGATTCCGGTCAGTCCAATTTCTATCACCGCAAACAAGAACTCGCATAGTTATTACTTAGCTAGGGGAAATTTCCTGGGCGTTCGTGTGCTTCCCTTTATGTAACCATGAAGGAAATCGAACATATAGATAAATGTGATGGAAAACAAAACCTCAAGTACACTAAACATCAGTCCTCCCATTTACACCCTAGCAGAGTATAGCATAGGAGGCAAGTAAAGTCAACTACTGTGATTTCTTAGGGAAATACTTGGGTTCTTTGACAATCCAGATTGGATTATTAGCATTGCCTCTTGGGTGGCGCTCTACAATTTTAAAACGTCGCCTAATGGCACGTTCTACGTGAGCTACTGCATCGAGTGGATTCATTTGACTAAAAATACCCTTACGTGGATCATCGGGAAAATTGAGAATGCCAATACCACCATTGGGCTTTACGGCCCCAGCGATGTCATTCAGGGTTGACGCCAATGCTTTGCGAGTGTCCTGCACGTTAAGGACGTTACTGGCGTAGACCAGATCGTATCTACGCTTTAACGCATTCTCGTCATGGACGCCCGGCACAGCATGATAATCATGGGCCGTGACATTATGCCCAGCGTGTCTTAAAACTTCGGCATGAGCGGGTTCTTTACCGGAACCAAAATCTAAAATAGTGTAGTGGGGCATGGCGAATTCTTTGACAATCTGAGGGACAATGGCGCGAACCCCCACCGCTCCTCGCGCCCTCGATGTCGCCATGGCTACTTTCTTGCTTTTTTCGGATACTGGCATATATGGAAGATTGGTACTGGTTGAGTATAGCACAAACCCAATCTTTTATACATGCCATTCGTCCACCCCAAAGTTCTCAAGATAGCCTCAATTGTAAGAAAATGGGCAGAGAAAAAGGCTAAAAAAGAACAAGGTCCGTCCGATCTTTGTGGATACTGCGCAATAGCATCACATCGTTTACATTCTGCACTTCAAAATGCGGGTATTAAAAATTCTAAAATCGTTTATGCCCATAACCACGCTTATGTAAAAGTAGGAAATCGCGTTATAGATGTAACCGCTACTCAATTTGGACATAAGAAGGGTGTAGCTTTGGGCCATGAAGGTAAGCGGGAATATTGGCCTATCGAAGATACTTATTCAAAGGACGTTCTGGATAGGGAAGAATTTACAAACCCAGACTCTTTTATAGAACATCAAGAGGCAACTGGTTGGCCCCAAGACCAAATAGCCAAACCAGAAAGCCCAAGCTTTGAAAGAATGTCTGTAAAAGAGCTTCGTGCTCGTTCACGTAAGAAGACCTAATCTTATGTTTGAGCAGGAACCCAACCGTTCTGGTTGGGGTCCATACCACAAAGGAGAATATATGAAGCAATCTAGCTTTTCGCTAAACGTTTCTGAACGTGGCGAAGCAACTGGTGAAACCTATAATTGGTCTTTCACCGCAAAAGAAATTCTATCAGTCCGTGACCGCATTGCCAAGGATAATATTCGACGTAATCTGTTAGGTGATCGTCCAGAAGGGGCTACGCCAGATACTCAGGTAAGAGCCGAGATTGTCGCCCATCTTCAAGTAAGTTTGATTGATACTACTAAAGAATGGCGCGACCTTGGTAATGGCCTAGATATTCTAGACGAGAATATCATAATGACCATTTATGAAAAGGTTTTAGAAGGTCAAAACAAAGCTATCGACCGTGCAGAAAAGGATGCCGCTGAAGCCAAGGAAAAACTTCGCAAGACCGCTCGTTCTAAGAAAACTGATGAGCAAAAGGATGAAGGTACTAGTGGTGGCGCAGCATAATGGATTCTGTTGAAGCTATCCGCATTCGCGCCTTATTGGATGTGATAGAAAGCCAAGACTTTCTTTATCACTATAGGCGTGTTTGTAGATGGTATTCAAAAACATTCTTTACTCCTCTCCATGAAGTAGAGGAATTGCCTATGGATTATGTATTGCAGCAATTCTTCGAAACTCAGTTTGAAGATATGAAGGCTCCCGAACGCAAGAAATTGGCGATTGAGCTAACTGAAACTGAGAAGGAAAAGAAAAAGAGAATCAAAGAAGAAAAGCGTAAGAGTGACGAGGCATTCTTAAAGAAGATCGCTAAGAAAGCAAAGCAGGATGAAGTTGAAGCTCTTGAAAAGCTACAAAAAGAAGCTGCTTCTGCCGCCAAGAAGATAGCTGAACTCTCTGAAAAAGAAATGCTTGGGCCTACCAAGCCTCCTCTCCCAGACATTTCTATGGCCTTTGAGAATGGCAATCTTTCTGAAGAGGAAGAGTCTATTCCTCTCCCACCCCGAAAGAGATAGCCCATGACGGATAAGACAATTAGCATTAATACAGAACTAGATCCCAAACCTAGTGCAAGGTTTGAGCGTGCTTTTAAGGAAATGGGTCAAAAAGCTGCAAGAGCCCTGAATCCAAAAGCAATTGCTGATTGGAATAAGCAAGTAGAAAAGGGTGTCAAGAGTTACGAAAAACTCTTTAAGATTGATAAAAGTTTTACCCAGCATCTAAAGACTCAAAGCCAACGAATTCTTAAAGAACAGGAAAAAGCTTACGCCAATATGGGTAAGGAAATTGACCGCGTTCGTATTAATTTAGAGCGAGTCAATCAAGTAGAAAAACGTATTGAATCTGGGGCTATTAAAACCCGCTATGGTATTAGTTTAGCTGATTTACGCCAACAAGCGCCAGGGATTGCAGCCGGATATGAACAACGCTTGAGGGGTAAAATTGGAGCATATCAAAGTGGTTTTGGTGGTCAAATCATGCAAGGAGCGGATATACTCGCTCAACGAGCCAGCGATGAACAGGCACAAAAACAAGAAGAGCGTTTTCGTAGAAGCATGATGCTGATGCGTGCCGGTGCTGTAACTCAACTTGGTGGTCAAGTCATTAGTGGTGTAGGCAATTTAATGTTTGGAGCAGAAGCTAAAGAGCTTGGCTTTCAAGTAACCGCTCGCTCTGCTGCTGGAAACCTATACAATCAATTAACATCTGGCGATATTACTCCAATGTGGGCATTAGCCCAAAGTGGTAATTTGGATCGCATGCAAAAGATTGTTTCGAATGCCCGCAAACAAGGGATTTCTAATGCTGTAGGTGGAGTAACGAGCGATGTAGGTAAAGCAATGATTGGTGCTGCACAGGTTGGTGCCAGTATTGGTTCCGGTGGTGCAGCAGATATGTTTAATCAGGGTGCTGTTGCTGGAATGGGCAATATAGCTGGCGGCGCTATGAGTGCCGCTGGTACCATTCAAGATATCATGCTTGGTAAATTAAAAGCAGATCAAGCTAATTCATTTACCACAACCATCCAACAATTAGGTTTGCTTAATCCAGTTCAATTGCGTGGTTTTCAAGAATTGGTGGGTAGGCAACGCCAATTACACGAACTTGGAGCATTAACCGGCTTAGGACCGACTGCTGCTGTGGGTAGCCTTAGTATGGCTGGTGCTATGGGTGGATTGAATTTACAAGAAACTCTTCCACTATTTCAGCAACTACGTGGCGCAGTAGGAACTAATGCTGCGATGGGCTTGCTCGGTGGTGCTACAACCGCACTAGATAGAATGGGTATTAGTCGTGAATCAGCGATGGGTGCATTAGGCACATTTACTACTGGTACGCTAGGTGGCGCTGGTGGAGCAATGATGCAATTAGAAGGTGTAATGCGTCGTGCTATGAAGGAAGGTATTACTGATTCGCGGCTACGTGAAGTATTCGCTGCTGGAATTGCAGATATGGCTCGTACCGTAGGTGGTCGTGCTGGTGGAGTAGAAGGATTGTCTGCTAGTATCATGCAAGAAGCTAACCGTTTAGGTGGCGGTAAAGCTGGAATGGCAGAAGTCCAGATTGCCATGGGTGGTGCTCAAGCGTACAACGCAATGACTGGTGGTAGAAGCAATATCAATCCATTAAATGTAGCTATCGCTGCATCTCGCCTACGATCAATGGGTGGAAGAATTAAAAATAGTTTTAATAAACTAGCTTTATCTAACATGGGAGCAACAGAAATAGCTAATCAAAGTGCTGCATTTAGAGACATTATGGTTAGCGAAGGAATTATTGATCCTAAAGCACAAGCAGCATTCGCTAATAGATTATTAGGTGCAACCAGACAGGGTGTAGAAAATGCTCTACCGGGTGCTACTACTTCTCCGGGTGGAAGATACGAAATTGGTAGAGTTCAAGGTACAGATTACGAAACAACTACAGCGGGTCTTAATATCGGCAGAAGTTTACGAGCGGGTGAACCCCTACTTACTGGCGCATTAGGACCGGCACATACGCAAGACCAAACAGCAATTGCACTTGCACAACAAAAACGTGCTGCACTAGAGAATAGACCTATTATTTCTGCATTGGAAACTCCTGGCGCAATAGAGAAGCTAGAACGTTTAACTACTGCCGCAGTAACGATGGCTCAAGCGTTGGAGAGAACCAAGCCAGAGGATTTGGAGAATATTCCTAAATTGCTTAGTGAAACAGCAGATTCATTACGAGAAGTTGGGCAAGCAGCTAAGGGAATTTGGGAGCTTACTCATGGTGGTATTTCTACTCCAATTCCAACAGAAGCCTTCCAGATGCCAAGTGGGACTGACTAATGTTTGTTTACGATCTCTATAAACGTCAGGTGGAGGGCCAGCAAGCTGAAGCTGGTATAAACTTTCCACATACTACGTACAAAGATGTCATCGAGCAATCTGGCGATGCCGTTGTAGCTGCATTTCCATTTCGTGAAGCCGATACTTTTAACTTTGTATCTCAAGTGGATACGCCACTAAACGTAGAAGAAGGTCGTTCCACAACCATTAAAAATTCCACTATTCAAAAAGAAAGTGACGTAATGAATGTGGCCGGTCCATTTTTATTGGACAACATGATTAGTCAACTTAGCATCCGTTCTAATAAAGAGCAACATCAAGGACCGATGACGGCTGTTCTATTAGATCCTCAAAACATTTTATTGGGACTTTTAAATCCAGGCGACTGGATTGTGGTTTGGATGACCGATAATAAAGATGACGCAGCGAATATTCGCAAAAAATTATTATCTGGGGATTATAAGGGATTAAATTCATTTTCCAGCGGCCTTAAATTCATAGGTAAATTATTTTCCAGTCGCATGAAAAAATCAGTCACCGGTAATGGAATATTCATGCGTCGAATTTCGATATTAGCTACCTCATTTTCCGAATTAAGCACTAATATTTATTACGATCCACTTTTAGTACGTCAATTAGGTGGCTTGGACTTCATGACTAGAATCTCTAATGCCATAAGTAAGACCGTGGCATTGCCAGCCAATATCAACGCTATCCTCGCTACTTTATTGGCTACTTGCCTCGGCTTTGCTCCTGATGATAACTCTACACCCAATAGGCCGTTACGCATTCCTAATCCCATTGCCCAAATCCTTGGATTAGATAACGCCAAGACATTCCTAGACATTTTGCAAACTCACATAGGTGTACAAAAGTACGGAACTTCTAATCAAAATGGTATCTCTGGTTACATTCCTCAAGGGCTTAGCAAAAAGACATTCATTCAACTAACCCGAGAAACTTCTACTTCTCCTCACCCAAACATTCTTTATACGCCTGTTGCTTTATTGGGATATTCATCCCCAATGATTGAGCCATTTAATAATGTGCCCATCTGGAGTATTTTAAATCAACATTTAATTTCTGTGGTCAATGAGATGTATACAACCTTAAGAGCAGATTCTAAGGGAAACATTCTACCACATTTAATAATCAGACAGATTCCATTTAACACAGAAGTAGCTGCCGCTCAAAGCATTCCTGTGGCAACAGCCTTTAGAGAACTTCCACGATGGAAGATTTCAGATCCTCTTATTACCGATTATGATACAGGTAAAACAGAGGCAATGAGGACCAATTATGTTCAGATTCAAACCGTTGGTTCATTAGGCAACGAATTAGCTGCTGCACAAAGAGCTTGGGTTACTCCACGCTGGGATGAAACAGATATAGAACGCAATGGTTTAAAAGCTTATATTACTTCTGTAAGTGCTACATATGAAGCTAATGCGATTCCTTCTGCCTTAAGATGGACAGCACTCGTTACAGACCGTTTGATGGGCTCACATTTAAAACTTGGCGGTTCTATGAGCACTATTGGCATACAGGAGCCGATAGCCGTAGGTGATAACTTAGAATACGATAATATCGTTTATCATATAGAAAGCGTAGAGCATCGATTAGTTGTCAATCCTTCTACTGGTGTTAAAAGCTTTTCAACCAATCTTACTTTATCTCATGGTATTCCTGCTGAATGGAATGGTCCTTTATTCCCTGAAATAACTGTACGTAAATTCCTTACACAAACCAAGGGTGGCACTCCTATTAGCACTATTGTTGCTGCTGACCCTAAAACCAAGGGTGGCACTAAAGATAGTTCTACCGAAAAGACTGATACTCCTTCTACACAGAAGCCTCAAAGCCGTACGCTATTAGGTAATCAAGTAATCACCAGCAAACAGACTCTAACTGGTAAATTTGATCCTGTTAAACATTCAGATACACCTGTAACTATTTATGAAGTAGACCCTGAGGATAAATAATGGAAAAGCTATTCGTTGGTGTATTTTTAATAAACCTCACTTGTTTTCTTTGTGTGTGGGAAATGAATAAAATAAGTGGCAAAGAATGGTAACTTTATGGGGCTTAATCTTCTAATCGAGCATCAAAAACGGCGCCTTGCGATTTTCACCTAATCGACAAGTGCGCTAGGAGTGTTTCTAATGCCCAAACTTTCTGATGGCTCTGTAGTACCCGGTCATTACCGACTTACCACTACAGCCCAAAGAGATACACAATTGAAAGAACTTGCAAATCGTAATTACGGATTGCATGTGGGCTATGTTGTAGCCGTCCATTATCCAACAGACCCGGGCTACACTTCTTTTAAAAATGTTGTTTATGACGTTGTAGCATCTGTAAGCAATGGAGGTTCAGGTTCATATGCGTGGCAAGTCTATTCTAACCTTACGTGGGGAGCGAGCTTGGGCGGCTCTACTAATGATTTTATGCGGTTCCGCATCAGGACTCCTACTAGTTGGGTTCGTGGCTCTATTATCGATGACACTTTAATCTCTCAAAGTTCTAAGGTGATATTCGCTTGTGATAACGGACGATCTCAAAATGGAATCATATTGGGATTAGCAGAGCACCCCTCACTATTAGCTGATGATAAAACTCTTGGTCATTATTATAAATGGAGTTTTAATGGAATTAATCAATTAATAAATAAAGATGGCGAATATTCACTTGAATATAGTGGTGCAATTTTAGACCCTGGAACCAATTCCTATACTGCCCCATCAAGTAACGCCGGTACTTATATCAAATTAGATAAAAGTGGTTCTTTTATAGCCGATGACGCTGCTGGTGAAAGCATTAAATTGGATAAAAGCGGGCAACAGATAAGTGTTAGTGCAAGGCAGATGACAACTAATACTACTTCCGGTGATTGGAATCTGTACACTAGGGGCAAGAGTAATGTTAAGGCACAAGGCAATGCCGTCTTTAATAGCGGAAACAAAGTCTTTATTGGCAATGAAGGAAGTACAGAGCCATTAGTTAGAGGAAATATATTAGCTACAGCATTGGAACAATTAGCTAACGCTTTGTTAACTCCACCACTCATAGGTCAGGCCGGTCCATTTCCTGTCATGCTTCATCCCGTAGTACGAACCTTACTATTAACTTGGAAGAGTATCTATGCTCAGAAGGATGTATCGCCATTCTTGAGTAGAAAAGGATATGTGGAGTAATGATTTCTTATTCATGCCGCTGTGGCCTAACTACTTCTTATGGGCCAATACCTCCACCAAAATGTATGTTTTGCTGGAAGTGTTTAAGTGGTTTGTCTACAGATACTTTTAGTTATAAGCAACCCGATAGTCATGCATATCTAACTTACTACGACGGCTCTGAAAGATGTATGTATTGCCTGAAGACTCGTGCAGAACTTGAGCCTCCACGGGAGGACTAATGGGCGCACTAACCAGATTTAGAAGTTACCTCCTGACATGGATGTATCAGCATTGGCAAACATATCCAGCCTTTGCCAATTCCTTTGCGTCTGATTTAATGGCCGTTGTCCCTGGTTTAACCATTGGTCCTACAGTTCCACTAGCTCCAGGCCCACCACCTACATACCAACCAGCGGGACTTGGTGAACAAGATGGAGAAATTTATTTATCTAATGACCTAGGCCAATTGAATGCATGGATTTGGTGGAGCAATGCATGGTGGCCTTTATCTGGTACTGGCGCTGGTGCTTCTCTTTATTCATTTGGTAAGTATAGTAAAGATGCAGACGATGGTGGCCTTTATCGTGAGATAGTGGGTCAGCCATTTCCTAGCTCCGTTATATGGTATACGAGTGGTGCTAAGACTCAGAAGGTTAAAGAGTTGATCATCACTAGAGATGGTAATCAGAATGTAACCCAAGAGCAATGGAAATTCTACGATAACACAGGTTTATTAACTAGAACATACACCGATGCAGTAGTTGGCGGTGCAATAGAAACAAGCAGAACCCGCACCATTGTCTAACCGCAATCTTTAAGTCATGAGCGATCTTTCCCCAGCATCAATTCTATACAATACAGCAGGTACCGCACTTGCTACTTCTATTACTACGCCTGTAGGTAATGAGCTTTCTTTAATTGTACGCAATATTCCCAGCGGCAATCAACAGGTTAGCTGGCAGGATACACAAGTAAGCGGCAATATCACGGCTATAAACCAAACTGTATCCATTCCCAATATGTCTGGTATCCTAGGTGCTCGCGTTAAAATCGCTGGCACATGGACTGGCACACTTGTATTTGAGTGTTCTACAGATGGTGTCAACTATGAAGTATGTGAAGCATTGCCAGAGCCAGCCGTTATTTCTGCGGGTGCCGTTACTACTCAAACTACGGTTAATGGAAATTGGAATGTACGTTGTGGTGGCACCAAGATATTCAGAGTACGTGCTTCTACTGCCATTACTGGTACTGCTGTAATCAATATCAATGCTGGTTTAGGAACCGATTATGTTCTATCTAGCATTATTGCTGATGGTGATATTATTTATCAAAACACCGGAACATTAGGTGCTAATGCATCTGTCACCACGGGCACCATTGATATGTTGCCATACACCTCGATGGTGATTTATCTGTATTCCAATGTGGCTTCAGCAACTAACGGTGGATTGCTAGAAGCTAGCGTAGATGGTGTTCTGTGGCAGACTGAGGCTGCACTAAGTTATCTAGCTATCCATCCAGAACATTTCTCTTATGGTCGTAGAGCACGTTATATGCGCTACACCTATACGAATGGCGCAAGTCCTGCCACTATCTTTGGATTACAAGTAATAGCTCAGCGTGCCGCCGCTACGATAAATAGCGTCCATTTAACGGAAGTATTAGATTCCGATGATACCGGCTTACTCACTCGTTCTGTCATTACTGGTTATACAACTGACGGCGGCGGCGGATACGTAAACGTTAAAGTAAATCCATCTGGCGCTCTAACGGTAGATGCTTCTAACTCTACTGGCTTGGTAGTTACTTCTATTACTAATCCAGTAGCGGTTACGGGTACATTCTGGCAGGCCACACAACCGGTTTCTGGTACTTTAACAGTTGTTCAAAATACCGGTACTAACTTACATGCGGTAATTGATTCTGGAACCATTACAGCTAATATCGGTACTTCCGGTTCCTTGGCTCTAAATGCAACGTTAGCTAATCTAACAATAGCACAGGCTGCTCAAAATACTGGTTTATTGGGACCGGTTGTGATGGGCGGGGTTACTACTGCTCCACCCACCTATGCCAATGGCACAGTCAATCAGCTTAACCTCACTACCAATGGCGCATTACGCACTTCATCTACAGCTACCGCATCGGGTTCAACTACTCCATATAAGTTAAATTCTGCGGCCACTACAAATGCAACATCATTAAAGGCTTCTGCCGGTCAAGTATACGCTGTGTATGTAACTAATACAAATGCTGCCGCACGCTTTTTAAAGTTCTATAACAAAGCATCGGCTCCGACTGTTGGCACCGATACGCCAATTCTTGTAATGTTAATTCCCGGTAATACCGCCGGATCTGGTGGCACTCTATCTGTCCCAGTTGGTATCAACTTCAGTACAGGTATTGCTTTCGCTATAACTGCTGGTGCCGCAGATACAGATACTACGGCGGTTGCTCTTAATGAAGTAATAGTCAATATCATTTATATCTAAGGATATATATGGCTTTAGCAAAAGTCACATCTGTTAGTGCGTCGGCTGGTTCCGGCGCAACCACCTTTTCTGTCACAACGGCCTCATTCTCCGTTAATGCTGGTGAAATGCTAGTAGTTGTAGAAATGGAAACAGATAATAATAATGTAGATAACATAGGCTGGAATGCTCTAAGCACCACAATGACGGGTGTAACTTTTAGTACGGCTGTTTCTGTTCAAGGTATTGTCAATCCTAAATGGGGTGCTTGTAGAATTAGTTACTGGTACAACAATAGCGGGGCTACTAAAACGGGCACTATTACTTCTTCTGGTACGCCAGCCTCCGGTGGTATTGATACAGCCTATATAGATTGTATTACAATTTCTGGTGCTCAATCCACAATTGGGGCTACGGCTACTAAGAGCGCGGCGGTAGCAAATACTTCTCCTACAGTAACCATAACTGGCTTCAATACCGGATCGTGGGCTGTTGGTGGACTCATCTCCGGTTCGTCGGGCCCGTGCTTGGCTAATGGAACTGGTGATACAGTATTTGGTAATGCAGGTTATTCAACAGACGCTACACTTAGTCGTAGTACAACCGCTGTCGATTGGTCTGCTGCTGCGATTGAGATAAAGGTTTTGAGTACGACAGGTGTTAATTCGGGGCTTATGTTAATGGGGTTAGGAAGCTAGAGTGGCAACCTTCTAATAGAAAGGAGTTTCACGTGGCAATTAATCAAAATCCAGATCCAGGCGTAGGTGGCAATGGTTCAGATAAGTCTTCGGGCGGCGGTCTAAGCACGAATGGTATTATCGTAATTATTGTTGTATTTACAGCTTTTGTCCTTGGCGCTTGGCTAGCGGTTCACTAATATGGCTACAGCCGACACCTTTTATAAATCACCACGAGATTTGGTGACAGCAGCCGTCAGAGATAATGAAGGCCAAGTCGGTACAGCTATATCTGCATTAGGTGGCACAACATCTATTAATGTTGATTACAATAGATGGGATAAACTTTATCCGTATGCACTTATTTTAGCGGAAGCAATACCTTCTACGGGTAGTGATGCTACAACTAGTTATAAGGAAGTTGCTCGTTTTACTTTACCAATTCCTCCTGACCAATTACAAATTACTTCTCCGTACGCAATCCAAACCACCAAGACCTTAGGGGCTATTGTAGAGGAACATAATGGAGTGCCATTTAAGATGATAATGGCTAATGGCACCACGGGAGTTAATCCACTACGCGGCAACGTAACTACCAATGCCTCTGCACCCTTTGGTCTATTTGGTGGAAGTATATCCGCTGTATCTCAATTACAATCTAACGTTGCAAATTTCACGGGTGCTCCACAAATTGGTCGTCAATTAAGTACGGATGACGAACAAGCCATTAAGGGCACGGGGTACGGTCAGTTTAGACTTCTCGGATTATTTTTAGATAGTTATGTTAAGGCTAAAAAGAATGGTTCGCGTAATATGCGACTCATTTTTGCCACGTTTAAAGACGAGACAGCATATGTCGTTACTCCGGTTGCATTTAATGTAACTCGTGAAGCTGGTAAAGCTCTTAAATATCGCTATAACCTACAGTTAAGAGCATGGAAGCAAGTTCCTAGCTCTATTTTTACTTCGGTTGGTGTTTCATCTGTAGACACAGCAGCCTATCAGAGTGATTATAATAAACTTCTTACCAAGATCGTTGCTGCACAAACCGTAATTACCTCGGCGGTCAGCGTTATCAATGCATTTCGTGCCGACGTACAACAAATTCTCAATGTAGTAAGACAAGTAGCCTTATCTGTTAAGCTTACTGTTGGGGCCACTATTGCGGTTATAGACCTTCCAGGCCAAATCATTAAAGATGTTCAATCTACTTTCGTGCAAAGCTGGGATTTAATAAAAGATTCTATTAGCAATCAGGATGGTTTACTCTCTAGGCTTGGATTAGTCTCAGCCAATGACCAACATGCATTGATTGCTAGTCGTTCATATAAACCAGGGCAATCCGGTATCTTCCCTTCTAATCAAAACACTATCGATCCATCGGTGCTGGATGCCATATTCTCTAATCCTAATAGCGCGGACGCAAGTGCTCTATTATCCCAAATAAGCGTTACCTCTTTAAAAATGCCGATGGCTCTTACGAACAAGATAAATACGGAGCTTGCTCGCGTAGCTACATTCTCTCCGAGCGATTATGCGGCGATGCGTGACCAAATGATGGCTCGTATGGTGAGCTTATCGGATACCATTGGTGCTTCGGATGCTGTTTTTGATAGTACCTATCAGAACGTTCACACCACCACTACTCGCATTCCAAATCTAGAAGACTTTAATGTACTCTTTGTTCTTAATGACCTGATTGATGTTCTAAACGAACTATCAGTTGCAAGCCTTCCACCACAAATTTCTACTTTAGATTACATTGCCGGTCAGGCTGCGGCTAGTGGTATCGCTTTTACTACACCGGTTTCAAAGTACGCTGTACCATTCCCTTATGATTATACTCTAGAAGAACTTTCTAGACAGTATTTGGGTACGCCAGATAGGTGGCTTGAGATCGCGGCATTAAATGGTTTACGTGAACCATATGTAGATGAAGTCGGTTTCCAATATTCATTAATTGCCAATGGTTCACTTTCGGATATTGTAATTTCCGATAATACTAATTTACGAATTGGTCAGCCAATATGGATTCAATCTAATTTCTCTGCCAGAGAAAAGCGCCATATTCTTAATATTAATAAAGTCGGCGCGGGAAATTTTATTTTAACGCTTGATGGTAATGCTGATTTATCGAAATTTAGGGTAGTAGATAAGGCATATATTCAGGCATTCCTACCGGACACGATTAATAGCCAACAAGTTATTTATTTACCAAGCGATAAAAACGTGCCCGATAACACCAAGCTTGCTCAGATCCCGGGAATCAATGCATTTGATGATCTATTAGAGCTTGGTGGAGTAGACCTATTACTTACTGCTGATAATGATTTGGCTGTTACGCCAGATGGAGATTGTAGATTAGCGTACGGTTTACAAGCTTTAATTCAGAGAGCTAGAATCACACTAGGCACCCCACAGGGTTCTCTTATCAGACACCCCAGCTTTGGTCTACCAATTAAAGTTGGTAGTAGCGTTGCCGATTTAGATCCAAATGCATTAAAGAATGCGTGTCGCGATATATTTGCAGACGACCCGGCTTTTAATGGGGTTGTAGGGACATCCATAGCTTTAAATGGTCCAACTTTAAACATTGGATTATCCCTGTCAGTAACAGGACAAGACCTACCTATTTCCTTGACGTTCGCCGTCAAGCGATAAAGCGGTCATAATCTTACCTTTAGAACCGTCTGTCCAGACGGAAGGATTCCCACCATGGCTAATACCCCCAGCCCTCGTAGCTATAACCAAATTTTAGGTGCAATGATTAATGCCTTCCTGGCTAAGTTTCCTATTAGGAATCTCAAAGTCGGAGGCCCAATTTTATCTATATTAGAGGCTGGCGCACAAAGCGATTTTCGTAATACCTCGGATACTTTTAATCTTCTATCTGCAACAACTTTAGATTCAGCACAGGGTAGCGCACTTGATCGTATTCTAGAAGACGAGGGAACTGCTCGATTGGGTTCTTCTCCTTCTACTGGCGTGGTTACTGTTAATGATACTCGTTACACCAAATACTCTTCTGTTCTTTATCAAGGTCAGCCAGCACCACTCGCTGGCTCCCAAACCATTTATGTAACCGATGCAACTGGATGGCCCGCTACTGGACAACTTTATATTGGTCGTAATACAAGCAATTATGAAGGACCATTAGCCTATACCGCTATCACGCCTCCTGCTGGAGCTATTCCATATTGGACTATCACGCTTAACATCGCAAATCTAACCACCAAGTACCACAATGTGGGAGAGTCAGTTATCGTTGCGCAAGGTGGCGACCGTACTATTACAGCAGGTTCATTGGTACAAACCTCTCAAGGTAATGTATCTAATGCTGTTCAATTCAGCGTTTTATACTCTGTTATTCTTCCAGACGGTGAAGTGTCTTTAACCAACGTTCAGGTTGTATGTACTCAGCCCGGTAAGATAGGCAATGTGCCTAGCCAAGCAATCGTAGGCTTTGCTTCTGTTCCATTTACCGGAGCTACCGCTTCTAATCCACTACCATTCACTAACGGCACAGAAGCAGAGACAGATGACGAGGCTAAAGCACGATTGCGAATGCTTCGTCAATCTAGGCAATTGGGTACCGCAACGGCTATTGAATCTAGTTTAGCTGGTGTAGTAGCACAAGACGAGAACAAGCGTATAGCGTCCGCTAAAGTGGTCACTCGTGCTGGCTATCCAACTACAGTTTATGTAGATGATGGCACGGGTTATTCAGAAGTTTTTAATGGTGTAGCTTATGAAGTTTTAACCGCATCTGCTGTAGGTGGAGAGCAATACTTCCAGCTATCACTTGGGCGACCAGTAACTAAGGCTAATGTTCAAACTAGTACACAAGAACCGTGGAATGTTGTTAATCAATCTAATTTGCTAGTAAATGTCGGTGGAGTTCCATATCAGCATACCTTTACTTCTAGTGATTTCCAAAATATTGCCAATGCTGCTGCATATGAAGTAGCGCATTCTATTAATGCTAACCCCAATATCGGATTCTCTGCCCGACTCTCAGATAATAATAGTCGAGTAACTATCTTTGCGAAAAATGATACCAACGAAGATGTGCAGGTTTTAGCGGCTACTTCTCCTGATGCAAATACTATTTTAAAGTTCTCAAACGATAGAGCGGATACCATCAGGTTGTATAAAAACGATGTTCTACTTAGTAAGGATGGATTGCCTGCAACTATCCAGGGATACGCTCAGTCTTCTTGGTTATCAATGTCTACTGGTGAAACCCTGACTATCGCTGTAGATGGTACTGCGGCAGTAACCTATACTTTTACAGACGGAGACTTTGTAAATGCAGCCACGGGTTATCTAGCTCTAACCCAAAATAATAGCCTTGCTTCTTGGGCTGCTGTTATTAATTCTAAAATCCCTGGTGTGACCGCTACGGTATCTTCTAACTTACTTGTTCTAACTTCTAATGCTGGCGCAGTTACTCGTGGATCTCTTGTAATTAGTGGTGGCACTTTAACTACTAAGGGCATGTTCCCTGTCGCCACTTCATCAGCACGCGCTAGCGATTACACATTAGACCGCAATACAGGTCAAATACATCTTACAAGTGCTCTTGTAGCTGGAGATGTTCTAGCTGCTGGTTCTGCACGCACTCGCGGATTTATAGAGTCCACTTCTATCGCTGGCACCGTTCTATCTGTCGCTGGTAAGTATTGGTTCTTTGTAGATGGCAATCCACAATTCATTTCAGTACCATTTACCTCCACCACTTTGTTTACTACCGCAGTAAACGCTGCTGGTGGTCGTCCAGATTATCTAGTATTAGATGCTGGTGGTGCTGCCATCTTTGGTAATGTGGCGGTAGGAGATTATGTAATCCTATGGGATTCAACGTTATCAGCAAATAAGGGTGCACATAGAGTTATAAAGGTTCAATCCACTAGTCAGCTTTATCTATCTGGTCCTGCTGTAGCCCAGGCTGTTCCTACTGCTTTGGCTTCTGGTGGAATTACAGTTGTCCGTACTACTGCTTGTGTTCAGGCAATTTCTGAGCCGGGTGCTAATAATTATACGGCTATATCATTAGCCAACTTCTTTAATACTGCTGGGTTGGTAGGTCAACATTCTGCTTCTATCTTAACCGGTAAAGCTCGATTAACCACCAATACCTTTGCATCGAATGGAGATATTTCCCTTGCGGCGCGAGATGCGACACTTTCTAATATTCCTCTACCTGTTGGGACTGTTGGTCATAGTGGTACTGCTCAGCTAGCCCACGCAGAATCCGGCAATCCAGACAATGATGTTCCGTTGTTCTTACAGGCAATGCTAGCTTCTAGCGGTACTGTATCAACTTACACCTATGTTGGGGCTACTTACCCAGGACATGGTGATCCAGGCAATATTTACACGGGATTACGAAACATGCCATATAATGCTGGTGTAGATCCCGCTTATGGCAATCATTTAAACTTCGTAACTCCAACCACGAGTGTAACGACTGGCGCTAATCCCGTTTTAAATTTCCGTACTTCTGCTGAGCTTGTCTTCCAGCTTGGTTCTCGTCTAGCTGAAATGAAACCATACTCTATCGGCGGTCTTGATACATTGTCGGTAATTTTGGATAATGATATTAATTCTAAGCGATTCGATCTACGTGTATCTAGAAAGGTAGATCCATCGGTCGGTACTTACAATACAACCTTTATTGCACGAGATGCAGATAATGGTTCCTTGGGATTCCAGAGGGCATTCGGAGATGTAGGCACTAGCCCATTCTTTAACGACTATGCTTTATGGATGCATTCTCGTCAAATTACCGATGCAGCTACTACTAAACAAACTCTATGGCGATGGAAGGATATGGGTAGAAGCGGTGAGCGGGTTGGATTACGTTATGATTATCCGCTTGCACCAAACCAAGCTTTGACCTGGGCTATTGACCCATTCACTACTCAGAAACCAATTCTGAGTATCCTTTTACCTTCTGGTGCATCAGTAGCAACTCCTAATATTACTACGACCGTTAAGATAGGTGCTCCTTCATTTGGACAAACCGGTGGCGCTACAACTCCATATCGCTTCTATTTGTTAACCGGTCTACAAATTACTCAGTATCAAATGACCGCTGGCGTTGTTACCTTGAAGGTAGCTTGGCCTGCTGGACTAGTTGGAATTACCAATCATGGTATGACCATTGGTAATTCAATGTACTTTAATTATGCTGGTGGTGTGCCATTGACTTCTATGGCTTCCACTCTAACTGGTACTCCAGACGGTACACACATTCAATATACGGTAGTTCCGCCTCCAGCCGACGTTGCCTTATCTGCTGTTGGTGCATGGGGCTGGATTTACTTCGATGGTGCTCCTGGCGCGGACTTCACAGGTCTAGTAGCTGGAGACATCATTAGCTTCTCAGCCACCTCTGGTGTACGCTCGCAATTAATCGGTCAGGGATTGTATTGTGAAGGAATTGTGGCTGGTTTTAATAACCAAGCTATTACTGTTCTAGCTAAGAGTGGTGCGGTTGCAGATACTACTATTCCTTGGCCTACCACCGGATTGACTTCTTTGGCTAATATGTCGGCATACACAGTAGGTGCTACTGCGGCTAGCATTGTAACCGCTGTAAATGCCCTGACTAGTATTCCTGTAACTGCGGTTGGAACTGGTGTGGGAGTTGTTAGTGATGCTACTTGGAAATCCTCTAACGATATTACCTTGGCTCCTCTATTCCTAGATGGATTAAACTACGTACAAGCAGTTACTCAACCCGGTGGCGCTGGTACAGATTATCAATTCCAGCTTAAGAATGCTGTATCAGCAAGCTTAGTAGCTGAAGCCAATTGGGGAACGGAAGAGGTATATCTAGCTCCAATTACCGCGCCTACTATCGCTTCGTTCTTAAATACTACTGCCACAAATGGTATTCCGGCAAATGGCGAAGTACGAACCTCTTCTCGTAATCGCAAGATTCAAATTGCAACAGCATTACAAGGAAGTTCTGGTAGCGTAGAAATTCGTGGTGGGACTGCTAATGCAGTTACCGCTAACGTACAGGGTGTAGCTGGCCTTACTTTAGATTCTCTATCTAGTTATGCAGTAATCTCTGCTACGGAATCCAACGGCTTCCACGCTCAATGGCACGCAAGAATTAAAAATACCTTACCTTACTTAAAGGTAAATGCCGTATCTACCGCCAACCTTACAAGCATTGTAGGATCTACGTGGTTGTTTGGTTCTGCTGTAGGTACTTATTACACTACGGCTAACGTTCCGGTCCAAATCGAGCATCAAGGTCGTTACACTTGTATAAGCTGGACAGGTGCCGCTCCCAATCCAAACTTTGGCACTATCGTTCCTGGGGATTATTTATATATCTCTAAGGCTGGTGGAGATACCGTAAGCACTAATAACCAAGGTAGCTTTATTGTAATCGCTATAGATACAACCAATAAAGTTGTATGGATTGATAATCCAAACTCGGTAGATGAGTTAACCATTGCTTCTCTACAATTTGGAACAAGAGATTCTATCTGGTACGGAGACAAATTAACTGTTGGAACTAATGCTTGGGGTGTAGCCAATCAAATGGTATTCACCATAGCAAGTATTGTAAGTTCAACTAGCTTTACTACATCAGAAGTACCGGCGGCTTCTGGTGCCGTAGCGGGTCCACAACCATTAGTACATCTTAACTCTGGATTACTACATGAATTCGTCAAGCAAATCCGTTCTATCGTTCCTTATCCGAATAGTTCTACACAGAACATTGTCCTCTTCGAAGATCCATATGGATATCAAGCCATTAGTTCCGTTTACGGTTCTCAATTACAAGCCGCATCTAAACTTGAATTCACGGTTGGCATCGGTGTTGGCAAGGATGGTTATGCCTACAGCGCAGGCTTGATTGGGGAAGCCAATAGAGTATTGTACGGTAACGAAAATGATCCTGTTACCTATCCCGGCGTAGTAGCTGCGGGCGCAAATATAAATATCAGCGGACCTATCGTCCGTCGTGTTCAGATTGCACTAACTCTAAGGGTTCGCCAGGGTATTAGTAAGACAACGGTATTTGATGCAGTAAGAAGTGCTGTAGCGGCATATGTAAATGATCAACCTGTCGGTCAATCAATCGCAATTAGCGATATAGTGGCGGTAGCAAATGCGGTCGGTGGTGTAGACGCAGTAGCGGTATCTAGTCCAACCTATAGCACTTCATCGGATCTTATCTCAGTACAACCATATGAGAAACCAATGGTACTGACACCAGATACGGATATTACTTTAACTCTAGCGGGATAATATGGCTTTTACATACGAACGCACATGGGCTTTTTCTATAGATAACCCCTATACACCATCTACGGCTCTTGACGAGTCTAGATATGGACTATGGGCAGTTAAAGCTATGTTGCTCGGCCAAATGGGTGGATTAGTATCTGGTTTATGGACTATCGACTCTTCTTGTGACTCTGTTACCGCTGGAGTTGCTGGAGATGGTATAGATCGTTGGGGTGGTGCTGTTTATACCTTACATTTACCAGCAGGAGCAGTTATTGGTGCAGTTAGCGGCAGCGTTTGGCCGTATACCACCGCCACGTTTACTGGTGTTTCTTTAAATCCATTTGTTACATCTGCATATCCCCAGAATGGAACTTCATTCGTCCTAATCTTTAATGAAGAAGTAGACGAAGCTAGTGCCATTGATTTAACTCATTATAGCCTCGTTCCCTCCATTGGTATTCTAAACGTTGCCAAAGTAAATGCTACCACATATGTCATGACGACAGGGCAGCAAACCCCAGGACAATCTTATACATTAACTATAACCGGCGTCATCGACAAGGCTAAGAACCCAATCTAATATGCCACAGAATGTAATTATCGTAGGCTCAGCCTTCCAAATCGCTTCTGCTGTCCAGGGGCCGGATAACCTTACCTTTGTTCTTTCCTTTACACAACCTCCTACAGCGATTAGTTCGACTGGCGCTAACGATGCTTTAAATCCCAATAATTACGTTATAACCGGGCCAAGTTCCACGGCGGTTTTAAGTGTAACCAAGGTCACTTCATATATTTTTAATCTAACTTTAACATATCCAATTGTAACCGGGGATTATGTTTTAACTGTTAATAACGTACAATCAAGTGGTGTCGGTCTTTCTGGTGGCAATCAAGTTACTGTTGTATGCACCGTTATAAGTGGTGGTGAATCTTTAGTTCAAGGACATTCCAACGATGATGCTGGCAATATCCTACGCCGTTTTTTACCACCGCAATATAGATTTAAACTGGCATGGGAAGCACTCATAGCTGGATTGGCCGCTGGTGATCAAATAGTAAAAACCAATATCTTTGATGCCTTCTCCCAATTATTTATTTCGTCTGCTGCTGGTAATTTCTTGGTACAAAGAGCGGCAGATAAGGGTATCGATTATCCAAGTGCCGTTGGAATGCCAGACGATTCATTTAGGGAATTGGTTATTGATGTAACTAATCAGAAATTAGTACACCAAGCATTACTCAAAATATTGGGTATATTTTATGGCGATAAATCTGTACGCGCAAATATCTTAAGTGGTGTATCAGAGCCATATAACATTACCCCTAACGACACCATCAGCTTCTTATTTGATGGAAGAAACACATTAACCGTAACTTTCTTTGCTAGTGACTTCTCTAATATAGCTTCAGCTACAGCCTCGGAAGTAGCCGCAGTATTAACTCGCGCTTTTAAGCGTGCTGGCTTAAGTGCATATGCTCTTAGTGATACAGTAGATGGTTTAAATAAGGTATATGTGTATTCTGGTGCCCAAGGTCTTCTAGGAAGTGTATCTGTAACCGGTGGTATGGCTCAGAATGCTCTACAATTTCCTACACGCATTCCTTTGTTTACGGGAGCAACTAATACACAATGGCTGGCTCAGAGATTGTCATCTTCTGAATTTAGATTTACGTATAATAGCGGAGCTACAACTAGCCCAGTAACAGGTCTTCTATCTGTGAAGGTTGGAGATTATGTTTTATTGGATTTCGTTAATGCAAGCACGCTTCGTGGGTGGTATCAAGTTAGTGACGTTCACATTGACGCAAATACAACGACTGGTTCATACGTGAATAATACTTGGTTTAGTATCACCCCAACTCTAGGTTTTCCATATAGTGTCGGTGGAAGCGTCACTATCAATCAAACCGGTCCAAATGAAGTAATTTTCTATAGACCAACTATTTATACTGTAATTCAAAATAGCGCCCCATCTTTTGTTGCACAGTATCAACCACAAAACTTAGATGTAATTATGCCTGTAACTACTAAGGTGGTTACTCGGGCCGCGCAATATGCCGCATATTTACATGTTCAGTCTACCGTGGTTATCACGAGCGTGAGTCGCACAAGCAATGTTGTTACTGTGACTACAACTACTCCCCATGGTTATTCTACGGGTCAAATGGTGGAGATTCGTGGAGTTACAGGCAGTACGGCTGGTCGATGGGATATACTCGGTCAGATAACCAATACAGGTGCAAATACATTTACCATCCCAGGCATTGGTTCTAATGGTACCGGAATTGGTGGAGAAGCAATAGCGGTTACTGCTCCAGCGGGTAATGCATCTATTATAGGCCCATATATATTAGATCCTAATGCTGGATTTGCCATTACGGGCACATCTACTACAACCGGAAGTATTATATCTGGTGGTCGCGGAATCAATACGCTTACAGTTACTAGCGCATCTAGTTTCCCAACCACTCAATGTTGGTTGGTATTTGGGTTTGGAACTAAATATGAGACTGGACCGGTACGCTGTCTAGGACGATTGAATTCTACTACGCTTATTATCGATCAATCCTATGTGTTTCCGTTGGATCTGGCTGCTGGTACTGACGTTACTTTATTAGCTCAAAAGGGCGCTTTTAATCCAACTCCAGGCAGTCTCAATCTTTTCTACGTCACCGACTCCAACTCGGGTAGAATAGCGGCACAAGACTTGGTTGGTAAAACGGCTGGCGCAGGGATCAATATAAATTATAAGATTGTATATCCTGGCGACCGTGGTTTGGGTGGGCAGGGTAATCCCATTACGGGTATTAAGATTTCGGATGTAGTACAGATTTGGGCTGGAGACAATGTAGACGCCACCATAGCGGGAGCACACAATGCCTAATAAACTTCAGGTTGGCGCTAATATAATTTGTCGTATAAACGGCCAGGATTACGGCATTGTAAGTGGTATTCAGTATACATTAACTTCTCCAAGTGATGAAGAGCGTGGAATCGATGCGATTGAACCATTTGAATTAAGTGCAACCATTACACAGGTTCAGGGTGTTATTCAGGTTTTCATGTTGAGAAACGACGAAGGATTGGAAGGACGTAACATCACCGCAGGAATGCCATATATTCCAGAAGAGCGTTATTTCTCTTTAATGCTGCAAGATAGATATAGTGGATTTATGATCTTCAAGGCGGATTATTGTAGGGTTGAATCTCAAAGTTGGAATATGCAGACCAAGAGTATCGTGACCGGCCAATTCGCTTTCCGTGGATTAACGGCAAGAAATCATTTTAATCAGAGGTAAGGAGTTCTTATGGCAGTAGGTAGACAATTAAATGTTAAAGGCCAAATGCGTGTCGATGTACCGCATATGAGGATATTAGAGAGCGGAGTTGTATACGATTTTGATACTCTTGCCGGGCAAATGTTAACTGGACGAAGTCCTTATATCATCACAGGATTTGCTATCGCTTCTTGGACAGCAGGCACCGCAGCTTCCTCATTACAAATAACTACTGCCAATTCAGTTGTCTTTAATTGGGGTGCTTCCGAGAATGGCACGATGCTTTTTGTTCCGGCTGACCGCGCTCCAGAGACATTGGCTGTAACCAATTCTCGTGTTACTGGTGGATTCACAGCATCACAGACCAACTATGTAGGTATCGATTTTATTAGAAGTGAAGATTCGACTACTTCTGATATTGTTCAGTTCCTAGATGCAACTTCTTTAACTAGCACTCCCAAGACCATTCCTCTAGGTCGCACATTAGATTATCGTATTGTAATTTCTACCACTCCATTTTCTACCACTACTAATATATGTCCAGTAGCTAAAGTAGTTACCGATGCTAGTAATAATATAGTAAGTGTAACTGATGCTCGTACGATGTATTTCAGATTGGCCCTAGGTGGTGATTCTCCAAATCCTCTTGGAGTTTATTCTTGGCCTCAGGGTCGCGCCAATGAAGTAACTACTGTTTTTACTGGTGGCGATAAAGCGATTACCAATGAAAAGGATTGGAAGTCGGCTATCATGACTCGTATTTGGGAAGTCACGGGCGGCGAATATTGGTATTCTGATACTACTGACCGCAACGTACGATTTTCTACCGTAGCCCCTGCTGTTCTATCGGATAACGTAACCGCTACACTCGTCGCTGGACCCGCACTTACCATTAAATGGGAAAAGCTCTACGTGGTTCTATCTAATAGCACCGCTTCATTTAATACTATCTTAGATAGCTCTGGATTAACTTATGCTCCCAATGCATTGGGTGGTGGTTGTAATCTTGCTGCTGGTGATTGTCTATACGTAGATATTGATCGTACCACCAACTTAGCAAACCTAACTCCTGTTAAGGGCACTATCGCAAATCTGAATGCGGTGCCTCCAACTCGCGTTGGTTCACGTTATATTATTGTATGGGTAGAAAGCATTGGAGGTACACTCTATGCTTATTCACGCTTTAACTCGGCTAGTGAAGTAGGTCGCGTATTACCTTTAGCTACTACGGCTGTTACTGGAATTCTTAGAACTTCTACCGCAGATCAAATTGGTGGCGTGGCGTATTCTATCGTAGCAGACGCAGTAGGAGGGAACGCCATTGCCACCGGACTTACTCGCGGTTCTATTGCGGCTGGTATTCTCGGTGTGGGATTAGGCGCCAATGATTCGTCTGTTAGCATCTCAAAAGCTGGCGCTGCAACCACGGTATTTGGATCATTAGCCGTTAACCAGGGAATTACTAGCAATACCACCGTTACAAACGGTACGGGTATAACTGCTACGGGCAATGGTACCGGTGCTGGTATTTCTGGAACTGGTGGCGCTGTAGGTGCTGCTGGTGTCTCTGGAATTGGCGTAATAGGCGTAGGTGGAGTGGAAAACGCCGCAGGCACCATCGGTGGATACGGTGGCTCATTTACGGGCGGCGCAGGCGTAGGTGTTTCGCCTCAAGCTGGGTCCGCACTTCTGGCTACCGCTGGCGCTTCTCCAACACAAGTCACTACACCAGCTTCCGCTATTCTTGGTCTTGGTACCGGTAACTATACAGGATTAGCAACCGCAGGAGAAGGAATTAAAGCGGTTGGCGGCGCGGCTACCGCTGGAACCAACTTGTATGGTGGACATGGTATATACTCTATTGGTGGAGTGGGGGGAGGAAGCGGCCAGGGCGGTCATGGTATAATGGCGGTAGGATCCGCTGCTGGAAATGGAATAAAGGGCGGTTATGGTGCCTACCTAAAGGTCAGCGATGTAAACGTGGCGCAATTACATTTTGAACCACTAGCGGCCTTACCAGCCGCCGCAACAGCAGTAGTTGGTGATATGATCATTGCAGGAACGCCACCCCACTTATACGTCTGTGTGGTGGCGGGCGCTTGGGCTGGACCGATTGTCTAAAACCTAATCGTCATTCCGGTCTGGAAATTGTAATAATCGTTTCCAGCCTCGACAACCAGGGTAATGCTCTGCCACATCTCCCGGTAAGGCTTAGGAAGAGCATAACTGACGGCAGCATGGATAGCAAAGCTAGCAGCCCAATAACGATAAAGCTCTGGGTCGGTGGGATGACGGCCAAGCAGGGGATTCATCTCATAGTGTCCGAGATGTCCGGGCTTAACTGGGCGCAGCCATTGCTGGGTCTGGATAAGGTCCACCATTCCGGCAGCAACAAAGGCACCCTCAAGAACCGTATCGGTAGTCGTCCATTCCCAGCCGTCATGCCACCAAGCTCGATTCTCTTGGGCATGAGCAAACACAGGAACCATCAGAACAAGGGCAATAAGAATCTTCTTAAGCATAGATACAGTTTACCATAGTCTGGTTTAAAAGTCAAGCACAATCTTTATTAAGAGGTTCCTATGTTATATCATCCAGAAAGACTTGAAGGCGTAGATGAAGCTTTAGCTTCTACTGTGCGTATGGTGGGGCAGATGATGGATGTATTGGTGGTATGTGGTGTACGCACTCAAGAAGAACAAGATAAAATTTATGCTGCCGGTAAAAGCAAGAACAAGGTATCAAAGCATACTCCTAAACCCGGTCAAAAAGGTAGAGCCGTTGATCTGTGTCCATTGGTATTAAAAGACGGAAAACTAGTTGAGGAGTGGGATGACATTAGAGTATTCCACGGTATGCTAGATTTAGTTCAGGTTTGTGCCAAGGGAATTGACGTTATTATACGCTATGGACATACATGGACTACAAACCCAGACGACAAGCCAGCCCGCTTTGACGATGCTGGTCACATTGAATTACCGGGTTAGATATTTCTATTATTTAGTTTGATCATGCTCCAGACACAACTTGTCCGCAACGTCGGCACATAATAGCAGACGATTCCATTGTTTGATAAATATCCTCGGTAGGATGTGAACACGAAGAAACTGCATCACATACCGATGGATACTTTTTAGATGCCAATTTGAGTAAGTCGAGATGACAGCGTTTGCATCGTAGACTTAAAGTTAATCCCTTTTCCTCCCAGTCATGTGATTGTGGTAACTTTACTTTCTTATCTAAATCGGGAACGCGCCCGGCCTTCACGCACGCCACGAGTCCACGCCGCCCAGCCCGATGCATGGGAACCCATTGACCGACGCGCACGCGGCCTTCTTCTCGCCCTCGGTAATCAGGACGGGAACCTCGCTGTCAGCTGCGATCTGT
>JAEHJW020002774.1_pt1 | contig 43237 bp, 49 predicted proteins | sample 9271431 | NCBI WGS metagenome assembly JAEHJW02
GCGGAGTTCTTCGCCAACGTCCGATCCGTCGTCAGCACCGCCGCACGACATGGCGTCGATGCCTATGCCGCCATCAAAAACGCCGTCACCGGAACCGCACCGCCGCTACCAGGTTGAGCAGATACAAATTTAACAGATATATTCCTTGAACTATCCACACAATAGAAATTAAACTAAAAAAAATACTTATAGATATAAATCTTTCTGCCGCGCTGCACAAAATTGGAGATAAAATTATACTTAATGCCGAAAAAATTGATAATATAGGCATAATAAATCTTGTATAGCTAGGGTGTAACCACCCAAATAATGCTCCATATGCCTGAGTAAACATAAATATGACGGGACCGTGTGTATCGACGTACGTTACGTACAGGCGTCCGCCCGCGTTCAGCATTCGGCCGCCCAAAATATGTTCGGCCTCATCGGAGAATGCTAGGAACCAAAACCCATGCCACACCCTGATTCCAAAAAAAACAGATGCCGCAATGCATAGCGCAAAGCCGCAATAAGCTGCGGCGAGTGTGCCCCTAGTACGCTGGGGCGTCTTTCGGATTGTTCGGCTCATCGAGCGACCATCTCGCGCATGTACGGATCTGTCTGCAGAATTTGATTAATTCAGCGAGAATTGAGGGTGCGCGACTCTAGGAAAATCGCGAAGAGTTCGATTAGACAGGGGGTGAGCGACATCGGTGAGATCATGCCTCCTCCGAATTCCCACCATCCCCGCACTTCGACACGCAGCGTAAGACCCGACTTGCCAGTATTCGAGCTTTCCTAAAAAAAATAAGGCCAGACAGATGCGGGTGCAGGCGGATTGTGCGGGCAGCCGCCCGAAGAGGCGAGGTCAGACGCCAACTCTTTGAGTTCTGGAGCGAATTTATGCTCCTTCGAAGCAGTAAAATTTCTTGTTCATATTCCTGCGGACCAAGCCCTCGCTCCGAATCGGGTTTTAGGCAATTGACTGAGCACTCAAAATTCGTCGCATGCAGAAGCTTTTGTCGTAGTTCGTGATGACGCGCCGGGTCCAGAGCTTGCCGCGAAGTCTCGTCAGTATTGCGGAGATGCACGAAGAACTCGCCCCCATTAGTGTCATATATTTTCTCGATATGGAGCTTGATGTAACCAAGAAAGCGCAGATCCTCCATAAGAAGCCTGAAATGAGACGGGGTAAAAGTCCAGCAGTGAACATCCTCGTAGGGTCGTGGCTCGCTCGGTGGCCAAGCCATGCGGGTCTGCCATCCTTCGTGCGCTTCGCTTAGCGTTGGTAGGGCCACGATGTGCCGAGGGTCACATGTCAGTGGGAAAGAAAGAAGGTCTCCAGTCGGGGTATCATACCGTGCAAGTAAGCTATGCAACTCGAATAGCTGTTCAATCGTCGGTTTATTTCGTCCCTCCACGAAAGCTGACAGCATCCCAGCCAATGTTGACAGGGGCCTGAAATAATCGAAACAGGTACGCTTATCCGGAATAGCCATAGATAGAATGCCACCTGGTCTGAGAACCTTAGAGCACGCCTGAAGAAACGCAATTGGATTAGGAATATGCTCAAAATTATGACTAGATACAATAAAATCTATTTTCCCAATTTCATTTCTCGCCTCAACAAGATCAGCTATCTCATGAGCTGATCCTATCAAATCTACTGTCTCTATGTTTTGCACTCTACAATTTGGGATTTTTTGATCGTTCTCCGCTAATTTCCGTAATTTCTCGGCATCAAAAATGTCTAACACAAGAACGTTCCAGCCATCGCGCTTCGGGAGTAGCGGAGCGAAGTAGGGACCGATCTCGATACCCCTGTGCTCCTTACTGATGTATTCTTGGAGGATCTGGATGCGGTCCATTTTGATCCTTTTGCAGATACACCCCGTTCAGGCAAGGCTTCGAAAATCCTTGGACGAGATGGCGCGGAAATTGTCTGGTACGCCGCCGCAGTAAATGTGCCAACTTCTTGCCCGGCCGCCGCACTAGTTTTTACGTGGCTGGCGGCTATGTTGCGGAAGATAGCCGGCATACGCATCATCATTCGCCCGCCTTTCCGGCTGATCCCCCAGCGCGGTGACATCGATTTCGGCCTCGCCTTCGAGGGCCTGGATCAATTCGCCGGCGGTGCGCAATGTCCAGTTGCCGGGTGCGGTGAGGCTGCGCGAGACCCAGGCGGGATCGCGGCCGATGCGGACGGCGAGTTCCTTTTGCGTCAGCCCCTCCGCCTTGCGCCGGCGCCAGAGCGCCGTCACCGCGTCGAACACCTGATCGCGCAGCCGGGCGAAGCCGTAATCGGCGCGGTCACGGCTGGCGCGGCTTTCGCTTGCGCTGGGGGGTGAGTGGAAAGTCATCGCAATTCTCCGTCACATAGCCATCGATCGTTGTCGCGCTGTGGGGCGCAGTGACCCGCATTTCCCAAATCTCCTCGGGCGGCGGATCGAGCCGCTTGAGAAAACCGCGATAGACCCTGTCTCCCACGACAAAGCGGGTGAGCGGGGCGGGTGTCGTGTCTCTGACGGCCGGTAAGGGAAGAGTTTGCGCGCATCGTGCAGGCCGATCAGCGTGTCGTGAATTGACATTTAAATCAATTTTTCCCCGCTGCAAGAAATTTCACCCACCCCGCGCCAGCCGCCGCGCGGTTTGGAGCAGCATTGCCCGGTCCCCGGGGGAAAGTTCGCGGTAAAGCCGGAGGAGGGCGAGTTCGTCGCCGGTTGCGGCTTGTGCCGGGGCGCGTTTGTCGGCGCCGTGGAGGAGGTATTCGAGCGAAACCTCCAGCACATCCGCCACCCGCAGCAGATTGCCGCGGATTTGCCCGGCGCGGTCGGTCTCCCATTGCGCGATCGCCGAGCGTGAGACGCCGAGCCGGGATGCGAGCCCGTCCTGGGTCAGGCCGCGGGCGATGCGCGCGGCGCGGAGGCGCGCGCCGGGGGTATCGGGGGGGGATTCGGGGGAGGGTGATTTGGCCATGGCTGGGCATACGTCATTTTTTCTAACAAATCGAGTTAGAATTGTTGACTGCAATTGTTAGATCCGATAACAGGGCAGCCCCACCCGTGGCGGAGACCAGCCCATGCCCCAAAAACTGCTCTGGAGTGCCCCAAACGACGCCGAACTCCGGCGCCTCCGCGCCGAGGGCGAAACCTGGGACGATATCGCCCGCCATTTCGGCATCAGCCGCAACGCCGCGATCGAGCGCGGGCGGCGGATCGGCGCGCGCCTTCCCCTCCGCCCGGCACCTTCACCCGCGGCGCGCGACCCCGAGCGAGCGCCCCTTCCCCCCGGCCACCCGATCACCTGGGGCGCCATCACCACGCACACGATCCTCGCCGGGGCACCCTATCCGCTCCCGGTTTTCGCGTGAGCCTCACCCCCGGTTTCGCCTATTGGCCGGAGTTGCCGGCGCCGCCGCTGCGCGCCGTGCCCGCCCTGCTGCCGCCGCCCTGCGCCATCGCGCCGCGCCCCTGGCTCTATGGCACGGCGCTGGTCGCGGGCTTCGTCTCGCTCCTCATTGCGCCCGGCGGGGTCGGGAAATCGGCGCTCGCCATCGTCGAGGCCCTGGCGCTGGCCTCCGGCCGGGCGCTGCTCGGCGAGCGCGTGCATCACCCGGTCGGCGTCTGGCTGCTCAATCTCGAAGACCCGCTCGATGAGATCGAGCGCCGTGTGGCCGCCGCCATGATCCGGCACGGGGTTTCGCGGGAAGATCTCGGCGGGCGCCTCCATCTCCATTCCGGGCGCGACCGGCGTATCGTCATGGCCGAGGAAAGTGCCGATGGCAGCATCGTCTTTCCCGACCAGGCGGCGGTGTGCGATGCGGCGCAAGCGGCCGCGATCGGTTGCCTGATCGTCGATCCCTTCGTGCGCTCGCACCATCTCGAAGAAAACTCCAACCCGCATATGGACGCAGCCGCCAGCGCCTGGGCCGAGGTTGCGCAGGCGAGCGGTGCCGCGGTCATGCTGGTCCATCACGTGCGCAAGGGCGCCTCGCTCGATGCCGAGGCGGCGCGCGGGGCGAAGGCGCTGACCGATGCGGCGCGCATCGCCCGCATCCTCTCGCCGATGAGTGCGGCCGAGGGCGAGGAGATGGGCATTGCGGCGGAAGAGCGGGCGCGCCTCGTGCGGCTCGATGACGTGAAAGCCAATCTCGCGCCGCGCGCCGGCCGCGCCGCGTGGTACCGGCTGGAGAGCGTCGCCCTCGGCAACGGAACTTCCGCCTATCCGCGCGGCGATCACGTGCAGGCGATCACCCGGTTCCGGCCACCGACGGTCTGGGCCAAGCTCTCGGCGGCGGATTGCAACGCCGCCCTCGATGCCATCGCCGCCGGGCCGGAGCCGGGCCTGCTCTATGCCGCGCATCGGCGCGGGCGCGGCACCGAACGCTGGGCCGGGCGCGTCCTCGGCGAGCGCTTCGGCTTGAGCGAGGCGGAAGCGGCGCGGGTGATCGGGACCTGGCTCGAAAACGGCCTCCTCGTCGAGTGCGAATACCGCGACCGTGAGCAGCGCAAACAACGCCAGGGGGTGCGGGTGATCGACGCGCGCCGCCCGGCTTCCCCCCCTCAGTCAGGAGACGAAGCATGACGACACGAGATCCGTTTGGCGCGCATTTGGCGCAAGAGCCCGGCGAGCAGCGGGCCGCGCCATTCCCCCCGTCGAAGACGGGGGGGAATGGCGCGCCGCCCCCCCGCGCCCTGGGCCCGCGCGCGCGCCAAACCGGGGCGCGGGGGGGGTGCGGGAATGGCGCGGGGTTTGGCGCAGGCGGGATGGATGCCGAGGCGATCGTGGCGCGGCTGGAGGAAGCCGGGGCGACCCTGCTCGCTTTGCCGATGCGCGGCTATTCGCCGCAACTCCGCACCGGGGCGCTCGAGATCGTGCGCGCGGCGAACGAGGCTTATGGCTGGGACGGCAATACCCGGCTCCGCCCGCCCGCCCCGTCGGCGGCGCGCATCACCCGCATGGACGAGGCCTTCGCCTGGCTCGGCCTCATCCCCGATGACCGCTACGTGCTCCGCCGCATCGCCGCCGCCCGCGCCCTCACCCACCCGCTGACCGGCCGCCACCTTTACCCCTGGCGCCGCCTGGGCGCGGCGCTGGGGGCGGACCACAAGGCGGTGCAGCGCTGGCACGAAGAGGCGATCGGGCTCATCGCGCGGGCGCTGGCGAGGGGGGCGGGCATTGGGTAACATGGCGAGAGCGCGGAAGGGAGTGCCGGCGGTGCTGATCGAGACCATGACCCTCAAGAATTTCCGGGGATTCGCCGATCTCACGCTGGAGGGTATGCGGCGGCTCAATCTGATCGTCGGCAATAACGGGGCAGGCAAGACGGCGCTGATGGAGGGGCTCTATCTCGGTGCCGCGGCGAGCCCGCAGATCGCCTGGGGCCTTCGCCAATTCCGCGGCTTCGCCCCGCCGCAGGGGCCGATGGCGGTGCCGTCACTTGCAGCGTTGTGGGAGGATTTGTTTCGTAATTTCGAGATCACGCCGGGCGTCGATATCGACCTCTCGGGCAAGGAGGCTGACAAAAAACCCTTCCACCGCCATTTGCGTATCTATAGCGCCCAAGGCAACGAAATCACCGTGCCGTTTCCGACACCCGCCGAGGCACCGCTTCCGGGCGCACCCAATGCGGTGTTCAGAAACATTTCTTTCGAATGGCGCTGGGCTCGGAACGGCGAGGGCGAAGTCAAGGCCGTGATCACCCCGCAGGTAACCCCGGCCGGGCTTTTGATGGGGCAGGCGGCGGGCGGTATCGTCAGCGGCATTCTGCCGGCGCGTTGGGGTTTTTCCGCCGACCTCGCCGCTGAGAATTTCACCGGTCTGGTAAAGAAGGGAAAAAAGCCGAAATTCATTGCCACCATGAAAAAATTATTCCCGGACCTGGTCGATATGGACGCCGGGCATGAACAGGGGCACGGTTTGTTGCTGGTTCGCCTCAAACATCTCGATCGGCCGATCCCGGCTTTCCTGTTTTCGGACGGCTTCGGCCGCATCGCTGAAATTCTTCTCCTGATCGCCCAGGTCAGCGGCGGCGTCGCGCTGATCGACGAGGTGGAAAACGGGCTCTATTTCGAGAGATACGGAGAGGTGTTGCGGGCGATTGATGAATTTTCCAAGGAGTTCGGAACCCAGGTGTTTTTTACCACCCATAGCGACGCCATGCTCGACGCCTTCCATGAAAATATCGCGGCAAATACTGAGGATTTTTCCATCATTCGCTGCTTTCGCAAGGAAGGCGGCGGCACCAGCGCGAGCATCATCAGCGGCGTGCGTGCCGTGCGGGCCCTACGGAGTGGCATCGAGCTTCGGGTATAAGCGATGGCGTATAAACTGAAGGCGGATTACGTCTTCCTCGGCGAAGGCGCGGCCGATAACGCGCTGCTGCGCAAACTCTGTGAAAATCACGAATTGCCGGCATTCGATTATCCGTTCCCGGACAATATTCGCAAGAACGGAAAAACCATGGGCGGCAAGGACGGGTTCGGCGAGATGCTGCTCGAACTCGAACCCGTTATCTTTCAGCAGCGCTGCTCGCTCGGCATCCTGATCGCGGTTGATTGTGGCGATGACTGGAAAAAATCGTTCGAGCATGTCGCCAAACAGGTTGCGGAAACAAAGCTCTATCCACGCCCGCAAGAACCGCTCACACTCGTTTCGCCCATCACGGAGGAGTTCCGCCATCTCCCGCCGCTCGTCATCGTGATGGTGCCGGGCCGGGACAGGACGGGCGGGATGGAGACTTTGTGCGTCGAGGTGTTGCGTAAGAAACATGGCAAAACCGCTGCCTGTCTCGACCAATATCTCACCTGTCTGGAGGGCAAAGGCGTCGGCATATCCGGCTGGAACGCCGAGACGCGCAGCAAGGCGGAGATGCAATGCCTGATCGCCACCACCCACCGGGCTGATCCGAACAAATCCGGCCGTTACGCCATCGCGGCGAGCCTGATCGATTTTTCAGACGCCGCGTTCAACGCCCTCGCCGCTGATCTCAAAAAGGCCGCCGAGGCGCTCTAGCGGAGATAGGCTTTCTCCAGCGCCCGCAGCCGCGCATCGCCCTGGAGGGCGAAGATGTCGGCCACCGGCGCGATCTCCCCCTCGACCGCGGCAAGGCCGCCATCGCCAGCGCCGGGCGGCGGACATCCAGCTTCGCCGCCAGGGCCGCGGCCTTCGGGTTGCGCGCTTCCATCCTCCCCTCCCCCACGGCGGACGCCCCCGCGCCCGGCCATCAGACTGTGCGGCGCCGACCGATTTGGCAACGCGGCGCGGGCGGGGGGATGCCGCGGATTAGGCAAGGCCTCCGCAATCGTGCAACAAAGCGTTTGTATTGCGTTGCGCTACACGCTACAATACGCGTATGCTGGCCGGTCATCCTCGGCCATCTCACCAGAGCGGAGGGCTTCATGGCGGAATCGGATAACGCTCCCCATCCGGGAACACGCATCAGGACAGAGGTCATCCCCAAAGGGATGTCGGTGACGGAAGCGGCACAACTTCTCGGGATTGGCCGCCCTGCCTTGTCCAATCTGCTGAACGGCAAAGCCGCTTTGTCACCCGACATGGCTGCCCGCCTCGAAAAAGCCTTCAACATCCCGCGCGAGAATCTGATGGCCATGCAGGCTCGCCATGACGCCGCGCGGGCAAAGAGAATGCCACCCCCCGCCAATGCCAGGGCGCTCGTGCCGCGGTTTCTCGCGATCACGGCGAATGACATCGAAAACTGGGCCTCGAATAACATCAGAGCACGTAGCAGCCTCGCGGTATTGCTAAGAATACTGGTTCATTCGACGGGTGACGGGCTCACGAAAGTCGATTTCCCCGGCAACGACGACGCCGAGCGCCCCGGCTGGGATGGGTGGGTCGAAACCAGCGCAGGGAATCCCTGGGTCCCCGAGGGACGTTCGGGCTGGGAGTTTGGCACCAACCAGGATATCGGAAGAAAGGCCGACCACGACTTCGACAAGAGCGTGAAAACGCTCGACGAAAAAACACGCGCCGATACCAGCTTCGTATTCGTCACGCCGCGCCGGTGGCCTGGCAAAACGCAATGGGTCGCCCAAAAACAGAAGACGCGACCCTGGAAAAGCGTGCGCGCCTATGACGCGAGCGATCTCGAACAATGGCTCGAACAATCATTGCCGGCGCAGACGTGGTTCGCCAATGAAACCGGAAAACCAGCCGATGGCGTTCGCTCGCTCGATAAATGTTGGTCGGATTGGGCCGATGTCGCCACCCCGCCATTAACCGGCGCATTGTTCGACGCCGCCATCACGGCGGCGAAGCCGATCATGTCCCAGCGCCTTTCCGTTTCTCCAGGCCGCCCGATACTGATCACCGCGGACTCCACCGAGGAGGCGCTCGCCTTCCTGGCGCGGTTGTTCGGACAGTCCGACGACGAGGCATTGGCGGCTTATCGCGACCGTGTTCTGGTGTTTGATCGGCTGGGCATTTTGCCGCGCCTGGCATCGGGTGCGCCTGGATTCATCCCAGTCGTCCACACGCGCGATGTTGAAACGGAACTGGGGCCCTACGCCAAGTCCCTGCATGCGATCATCCTCTATCCACGCAACGTGGTGACGATCACGCCCGACATCGTTCTTCAGCCGCTCAATTACCGAACATTCAATAGAGCGCTCGAGACAATGGGAAAGAAACACGATGAGATTATGCGGCTCGCCCGCGAATCCGGCCGGTCATTGACGGTTCTCCGTCGCAGGCTGGCGATTATTCCGGCGATCCAAACTCCGTCCTGGGCGCAAGATCGTGATATCGCCGTCTCTCTCATACCGTTCATGCTGACCGGCACGTGGCATAGCGAGAACGAAAGCGACAAATGCAGTTTGGAGCTTCTGGCTGAACGCCAATACGAAGACCTCGAACGGCGCTGCCAGGAACTGGTGCAATTAGAGGATGCACCTCTGTGGTCGGCGGGCGCCCTGCGCGGCGTTGTTTCGAAACTTGATCTGCTATTCGCGATCGCTGGAGCGGTAACAAAAACCGACTTGAAGCGATATTTCGACTTGGCAGGCATGGTGCTGGGTGAAGATAATCCTGCACTCGACCTGCCAGAGGGAAAGCGCTGGCTGGCGCCGCTTTATGATAAAACACGCGAATTTTCTGGGATTTTTCGTGCTGGCATCGCGGAGACGCTGGTTCTTCTCGCAGTGCATGGCGGGGCGCTTTTTGATCGGCGGCTTGGCGTCAATATCGACGGGCTTGTGGCGCAGCTCGTGCGTAAATTGCTGCCGATACCGCTGACGACACGTATCCTCGAAGCCAATCAGCGTGATCTGCCGATTTACGCGGAGGCAGCGCCCGAGACATTTCTCTCTATCCTCGAAAGCGATTTGGCCAGTTCTGGTCCCGCGCTTCTCGGCCTTTTGTCCCCAGTGGACAACCAAGCCTTCGGCGTCACCCCGAGCCGTTCCGGTCTCCTCTGGGCGTTGGAGAGCCTCGCCTGGAATCCCGCGACCTTGCCGCGTGCTGCGCTCATCCTGGCGCGGCTGGCGGAGGTCGAAATCAAGGATAATTGGATGAATAAGCCGATCCACTCCCTGGAAGCGATCTTCCGGCCGTGGATGCCGCAAACGGCGGCGAACCTCGACGCGCGCATGACATTGATGAAGAGACTGGCGCAGCACTTCCCCGATGTCGCGTGGAAACTCTGCATGGCGCAATTCGCGCGCCTTGGCGGCCTCGGCAACTATAATTACAAACCGCGCTGGCGGACAGATGGTTACGGGTTCGGCGAGCCCGATTTGGCTGAAAACCAGACCCGCCCCTTTCTGCTCGCGATGGTGGAAATGGCGCTGGACTGGAAAGAGCATTCCCTCGCCACGCTTAGTGATCTGGTCGAGCGGCTTCCCAATTTTCTTGATGAGCACCAGGCCCGGATATGGCGGCTGATCGAGACTTGGGCAAACAGCAAAGCCAGTGATGGGGAAAAGGCTAACCTCCGCGAGACAATCCGCGTCTTTGTGCTGTCGCAGCCGGCGGCCTTGGTTGCGAATGACAGTGAACGACATGCCTCTTTGGTCGAAGCGGCGAAGGCGGCCCGTGCCGCCCTCGAACCAAGCGACGTTGTGGAAAAACATGCCTGGCTGTTTCGCAAGACATGGGTTGAGGAATCGGCTGACACACTCGATGACATCGAACATGCTGATTTCACCAAGCACCCGAAAAATATAGAAAAAATGCGACGCGACGCGCTCCGGGAAGTGCATGATCAGCGTGGTGTCGAGGGAATTCTGACCTTGGCCGAACGTGGGGGAGCCTCGTGGGAGATTGGCAAGCTCATCGCCGAGGATTTTTTCCAGGAAAGCGAACTCATCGCATTCTTGGGGCATGCACACCGGCGTTTTCAGGACAAAAACGACCCTCACCATCGATTCCAGGCGTTGATCATGGGAGCACTTTTCTACACCGCGGCCGAGGTCCGTGCGCGCGTCATCACGGCGATTGCCGGCAATGCGCCGGAGGAGGATATGGCGCGGCTTTTGCGGCTCGCCCCATTCGACAAAACCATCTGGGCGCTGGTGGATGGGCTCGGCGACGCCGCCCAGGACCAATACTGGGCTGAGGTCATACCGCGCTGGACCGGCCAACCCTCAGCCGATCAGAACGAGGGGGTTGAACGGCTTCGCAAGGCCGGGCGGCCGCGCGCAGCGTTTTTTTATTTATACTCTCAGCTTCGCATGCCGCGCAATAAAACTGATCCAGTGATGTTGCATGACTTGCTTTCGGCCATCACCACGGGCGGGAAGGACAGGCCCGGCGAATATTTGCTGGAAAATTACGCCGTGCAGCAGGCGTTCGAGATCATCGATGCCAGTCCGCTGTTGACGCTCGAACAAAAAGCCAATCTGGAATTCAATTATATGAAGACACTGTTCCGGCCGGGCGTCAATCGCGGCCGTTACCGCATTCCCAATCTCGAATGCTATGTCGAGGTCAATCCGGACTTCTTTGCACGCGCCATTGCCTGGCTTTATCGGCGCCGGGATGGCAAAGACGATCCATCCGAATTTACTGTGTCCCCGGATCAGGGAAAAATATTCACGGAACGCGCCAGAAGCCTGCTGGACGCGGTTCAACGGATTCCGGGCCATGACGAATCTGGCGTTTTGCGGGAGGATCGGCTGATGAATTGGGTGATGACGGTTCGCAATGTGTGCGATAGTCTGGGCCGCAAAGACATTGGCGAATTCTGCATCGGCAATTTGCTGGCGCACGCACCCATCGGTGAGGATAGTATCTGGCCATGCGCGCCGGTGCGCGAGGTGATAGAAAAATTTCGGTCCAAAGCCATGGCGGACGGTGCCTATCAGACCATCTTAAACTCTCGCGGCGTCGTGATGCGCGACGAAGATGGCGCAGATGGCGCGCAGGAGCGGGAAATCGCCAATCGTTATCGAAAATGGGCCGAAGCGCTCGGAAATTCGCATCCGTTCGTCGTGTCGAGTCTTCTGATGCCAGTCGTCAGATATTACGAAGGGGATGCAGAACACGTGGATACGAACGCCGAAATCCGCCGCCGCTTGGCTGAATGACCGGGCACGTTTGATGACTTTTCTCCCCGCCCGCTCATGACCCTTCGCTCCCGCTTCCTGCTCCCGCTCCTCCTCGCCGGCTGCGTCAGCCGGGGGGTGGTGGAGGATGGTGGGGTGGCGGGGGGAGCGGGGATGGCGCTCAGACTTCTTCCTTGTGTCGATCGCACGGCGACCGCCGGGCGTGATCTCGGGGCGGTGGCGACGGCGGCGTTTCGGGCCGATCTTGCGGCGAGCGGGGTGTTTCGTCTCGACCCCGCGGCGGCGGATGAGCTCTCCTGCGATGTCACCAGCTTTCTTCCCGGCAACGCGGCCAAAAGACTCCTCTTCCCGGGTTGGGGGGATGCGGCGGCGGGGGTTTCGGCGATGATCCGCGACCGGCAAAGCGGCGCGACGGTTCTCATCGTCGCCGGCAACGCGACGCTTACCCTCGGCGGCACCCTCGCGCCCGTCACCATCGGCGCCGATCACTATATTCTCGATGCCGCCGTCGCCGAGGCGGTGCGCAAAATGCGGGACTGGGCGGCGCGGGGGGCGCCATGACGCGCGGCTTCGGTTGCGGCGCGTTGGCGCTCGCCCTGCTCGCCCTCGCCGGCTGCATCCCGGCGCCGACCATGGGAAGCGGCGCGTTTCGCGATGCCGAGGCGGCGACGCGAAAACTCCAACGCGGCGTCTCCACCCAGGATGATGTCGAACATCTGCTCGGCGCGCCGAATGGCGAAGGCGCGGCGCAGTTTTGGAACGAGGCGGCGCCGCGCGCGGTCTGGTATTACGAGGATGACCGGGCGAGCGAGACCACGCTTCGCCTCGATGGCGTGCATACCAATTATCGCCAGCAGATCCTGTTCATTTTCTTCAAGGGCAAGACATTCGATGGCTATCTCTGGAGCGATGTCAGCGTGCCGGCGAAGGGGCGCTGAGCGCGGATGAAGCGTCCCGGCAGGTGGCGCGCGCTCAGTGGGCTGGCGCTCGCGGTGCTGCTCGGGGGCTGCGCCGGGGCGACGCATGAAGGGCGGCCGCCGCCGATCGCGGCGCTCGACGGTCTCCGCGCCGGCGTCTCGACACGGGCCGAGATCGAGGCCGCGCTCGGCCCGCCGGACGGGCACGGAGCCTTCGCCGAGGCCGGGCAGAAGCTGCGCGACATCTGGATTTTCGAGGAAAAAACCGCCGATCACGGGGCGATCGGGCGGCAGACCCTGCTCGTCTTCATCGACCAGGCGAGCGGCCGCTTCGCCGGGTATTGGTGGTATCGGGGCGGCGTTCTGATCGGGCGTGTGCCATGAGCGGGCGCGTGCCATGAGCGGGAGGCGATTTTTCCGCGCCGCGCGCGCAACCCCGCGCATCCTTGCCGTGCTCGGCCTCCTCGCCGGCTGCGCGCCGCGGCAGGCGGAGATCGGCACAGTGATCGACCCGGCGCGGGTGGCGGCGATCCATCCCGGGCAAACCACCCGCGATGAGGTCACGCGCCTGCTCGGCCCGCCGGCCGGGCAAGGGAGCCTCATGCTGCCGTTTCAGGACCAGCCGCGCCAGGCCTGGACCTACCAGTTCGCCCGCGCCGGCCGGGCCGCGGATGGGCGGCTCCACGTCCGCCATGGGACGCTTCTGGTGTTTTTCGCGGGCGAGACGGTGGCCGGGTATTTGTGGCTGGATGCCGCCGGGACGTGAAGCGGGAAATCACTTTTTCGTGAATTTCGTCAAAATTTGATTAATGAACGCGTTTTTATGTTACAGATCAGAACGGTTCGGGTTCGCGCCGATCCGGTCGCGAAAGAGCCAGAAGGGCGATAAAGCACGCGAAAAATCAGGAGGAGTGGACAATGAAACGGGTCGGGTTCGGCCTCATGGCCTCGGTCGCGTTGGCAGCGTTCGCCGCGCCGGCGCTGGCAAGCCCATGGGATATCGGTGGCACCATCGCCATCACCGGCGTCAACGCCCCCGATAATTTCACCCAGAACGTGACCCTGGGCGCCGGCCAGACCGCGCTCGATGGCGGCGCGCTGACCCTGACGCAAACATTGGTCAACGAGCCCGGCGGCGCGCAATGGCTGGTGCTCGATTATCAGGTCACCGGCAGCGGGCTGATCGCCGGCAATACCGGCGCTTCCTGGGAACTCGCGGCGTCGGTGCCGCTCGCCGGTCAGCCGAACAGCCTCGGGTTCTATTTCGATTGGGGGGTGAATGGCGTGCTCGATACCGCCTCCGGCAGTCTTTTCACGCCCGGGCCCAACCCCATCACCGGCAGTGGCGAAGTGTTCGCCAATTCGACTTTCTGCGCCTATGCGAGTTGCGGCTATATCAACACCAGCAACAACACGCTCGATTTCTTCGTTTCTCTGGGATCATACGACGAGCTGAGTTCCGCCGGCATCAATACCGCGACCGCGAACGAGTTTCAGATCGGCGTCGAGACGCAAACCGTGCCCGAACCGGCCACCCTCACCCTCCTCGCCGCCGGGGTGATCGGGCTCGGCGCGGCGCGGCGCCGGCGGCGGGGCTGAGGGCGCAGGGAGGGCGCCTCAGGCGCCCTCCACCTCCAGCGCGAGGTCGATATTGCCGCGCGTCGCGTGGCTGTAGGGGCAGATTTTCTCGTGCGTCTCCTGCACCAGGGCGCGCGCCTCGGCGGTGGGGAGGGTCGGCACCTTGACGTGGATCTTGACCGCGATCCCGAACCCGCCGCCCTCCCGCGGGCCAACCGCGGTCGAGCACGTCACCACCGCGCCGGCGACGGTCTTCTTGTGCTGGCTCGCGACGAACTCCAACGCGCCGCCGAAGCAGGCGGCATAGCCGGTGGCGAAGAGATGTTCCGGCGTCGTCGTGTTCGGCAGGCCCGGCCCGCCCATCTCCTTCCGCACCGAGAGATTGACACTGACCGAATGATCCGTGGTCTCCGAATGCCCGTTCCGCCCGCCAGTGCTGACGGCGACGGCGGTAACCAGCGGCTTGATGGTGTGCGCGGCCATGCGGCGTCTCCCTCTGTTCTGTCCAAGGCACGATGCTAGGCCAGCCGCCGGCTCAGCCGCAAGGCAGGCAGGCAAGGAAAGACTCTTCTTTTTCTGAAGAAAAAGAAGCAAAAAGACTTTTATCCCGATCCTTGACGAAGCGAGCGGCGAGGGGCAACGGAATAAAGTTTTTTGGTTCTTTTTTTCAAAAAAGAACCCCTTTCTGCCGCTGTCTCCCCTCTTGACAAACCCGCCCGATCGCCTAGAAGTAACGTCGCCCAAGCACAGAAATGGGGCCGGTTGTCGCGAGACGGGCGGCGAGACCCATGGATCTGGGTGATTTTTCCTTCTCGCTGGAGAAAGGGCGGCTCGGAACGTCGGGCCGCCTTTGTTTTACCCTCAATTCCCCGGAATCCCGAGCACGTTTTTGGGATCGACGATGTGGTGCGGCGGCGCAACGGCCGGGTAAAGCGCCACTTTCCACGCGCATTGCGGGGTCTGATAGACGCCGCTGAACCCGGCTTTTTCGATCCGCCCCTCCAGCGTCAGCAGATAGGGCGGGCGGTTGGGCGGCGCGGTGTTGAGGCGGGCCAGCACCTGCCCCTCGCGGCTCATGCTGCCGCGGATCACCAGCGCGCCGTCATTCGGGGTGAACACGACGCTGAGATCAGCGGCGCGGGTGACCAGGGTCGCCGGCATCGAATCCGTGCAATGAACCCCGCTGATCGGCTGGATTTCGCCGGTATAGCGCCGGTCATAGACCTGGGTGCTGAGGGCGTTGCCGATCGTCGTGCAGCCACCGAGCGCCAGCGCCGCCAACGCCAGCCCCACACCGGCCCGGCGCATGGTCAGAGCGGCGAGACCGCCACCTGCGCGGTGCCGCTTCTCAGGATCCCGAGCTTGCGCGCCGCCGCCGGTGAGAGGTCGATCACCCGGGCGGGGTTGCCGGCGCGATCGGTGATGGTTACGTCAACGAAGCGATCGGTCCCGACCAGCATCACCCGCACCTTGGTCCCGAGCGGCAGCCAGGGATGGGCGGCGCTCATCGCGGCGGCGTCAAACCGCCGGCCGCTCGCCATGCGCTTGCCGTGAAACCCCGGCCCATACCATGAGGCGGTGCCGATTTCCGCCGCCCCGCCGACATGGCGGGCGCGGGCGCGGCGCGACTGGCCAAGCCGCGTCAGAGCGCGCTTGGCCTGTGGCGGCTTGCCCTCCCCGGCGGCGGGCGGCGCCGCTTTGGCGCCCGGCGCGTGCAGCGACAACAGCAGCAGCGACGCGATCGCGCCAGGTAAAATGCGCTTCGGTCTCATACCATACTCCCCCGAATCCGCCGCCAACAAACACAAAACTTTTTTCGGCGCAAGGTTTGACGTATCGTTGCGCCCCACGCAGCCACGTCCGGGAGCTTTGCGACATGCGTCTTCGGGCTCTTCTGTATGCTCTCGTCCTGTTCGCCCCCTTCGCTCTGCCCCGCCCGGCGGCGGCGACGGAGGTGGTTTCGCCCGGGGTTCCGCTGCCCGGCGCGCCGACCGATGTTCTGACCCTGAGCGGCAGTTACGCGACCACGATCCCCGGCTCCGTTTTATTCGGCAGCAATGATTTCACCCTCACCCTCGCCATCCCCTCTCAATTCGTCATCACGGACAGCCAGGCTTTCACCGGCCTCATCATCTTCGAGACGAATTTTCCCGGCACCTATACCGTCAATGGGCAGACCGTCGGGCCGTTTCAGGCGTCTTTGACCTTCGATGGCGGTTATGGTGTCAATAGCGGGCATATCGGGGTCACCTCGCTGCTCACCGCGAATGACAGTTTCGGGATGGATTTCAGCACGTCCGCCCCGCTCTATACCGTGCTCGGGACGAGCGCCAACCCCGCCGGGACGCTCGCCGCCGTCAGCACAGGCAATTTCGACGTCACCTTCGGAAGCGCGAGCTACAGCGTCGATCCCGATTTCACCGGGAGCCTCACTATCACCGGGCCGCAATCGGTGCCGGAACCGGCGAGCCTCGCCCTCCTCGCCACCGCCTGCCTCGGCCTCGCCCGGCGGCGCTGGCGGGGCGCGGGGCGAGACCCTCACCAGGTGCGCTTGCAATCGGTGATCGGGGGGGCGGCATCCATCGGCGGGGTGGTGGCGACGAGTTTGTAGTAATCCCAGCCGCCTTTGCTCTCGCTCGGGGATTTCACCTCGAACAGATAGGGCGTCACCATCGCGCGGCCATCGGCGCGGATGCGGGTTTGGCCGAAGGCGTCGTCCTCGGCGAGGCTTTCTTTCATATGCGCGATCACCGCGGCACCATCGCGGGCCCGCGGCAGGCCGAGAGCGGCGACCGATTTCAGGTAATGCAGCGTTCCCGCGTAACAGGCGGCGTGAACATCGTTCGGGTAATTGCCGTTGGTTTTGGGAAGCACGCGTTTGGTGAAGGCGCGCGTGCGGTCATTCAGATCCCAATAAAAACTCTCGGTGAGCAGCAGGCCCTGCCCGGTCTCGAGCCCAAGCCCGTGCACCCCGGTCACCGAAAACACCAGTGCTGCGAGCCGCGTGCCGTCACGCGTCAGGCCGAATTCCTTCGCCTGTTTCACGCAATTGACCGTGTCATCACCGGCATTGGCGAAGCCCAGAACCTTCGCTCCGCTCGCTTTGGCGCGCACCAGGAAGGAGGAAAAATCGGTGACGCCGGGAAACGGATACACCGCGTTTCCCAAGACCTTGCCGCCGAGTTTGGTCACCACCTCGCTCGCGTCACGCGCGAGCTGCTGGCCGAAGACGTAATCGGCGGTGATGAAATACCAGCTATCGCCACCACTTCTCACGATTGCGCGGCCGGAGGAGGCGGCGACCATGAACACGTCATAGCCCCAATGGATGGTGACCGGCGTGCATTGCTTGCCGGTCAGATCATCGGTGCCGGCGCCGGTGTTGACATAGGCCTTGTTCTTTTCACGACAGATGGTGTTGACCGCAAGCGCGACAGAGGAGGTCGGCACATCGGTGATCATGTCCACCGCGTCGCGATCGAACCATTGCCGGGCGATGGTCGCGCCGATATCGGGTTTGTTCTGATGGTCGCCGATCAGGATTTCGACATCGAATCCCTGGCCGCCGAAATCCTCCACCGCCTGGCGCGCGCAGGCGACCGAGGTCGGCCCGGTGACATCGCGATAGGGGCCGGACATGTCGGTGAGCACGCCGATGCGGATGACGTTTCGGCCCGCGGCCCGCGCCGGTGCGGCGGCGAGCGGGGCACAACTGGCCGCGGCGAATTGCAGCATCGCGCGCCGGCTGATGGTCATGCGATCCTCCCTGGGTTTTTGTGGCTCGTTTCGGCCAATTCAGTCCCTTCCCTATAGCGAAAACCGGTGCATGAGGGAAAAGAAATCTCCACCCCGAAAAAAACCGCTTGCCCAGGCGCCCCGGTTTGACGTATAAGCACCGTTAGAGTGACTAACTATGTCGGCACGGGCGCCGTGCCACTCCCCTTTCCCCGGACGACGCGATGCCCGACCCCGACCCGACCGCGAATGGCGGCCCGTCGCCGCTCGACATCCTGCTCGCGGTGATGCGCGCCAAATGGGCGGAGGGCGACGCCGATGGCGCCGCCGAACTCGCCCGCGCCGCCGCCCCCTATCTTCACCCCCGCCGCGCCCCGGTCTCCGCCGAGCGCGGCGGGCGCGCGAAGGACGCCGTCCCTGCCCTCAGCGATGCCGATCTCGAACGCGAAATCACCGCCCTTGCTCGCGGAAGCGGCGCTGCGCCGCGCGCTGCGGACCTCTTTGCAGGCCTTCGCGATGCTGGCGCTCGCCCCCGAACGTCACCGCCCGGCGGCGCATCATCGGCTGATCATCGCGGAACTTGAGGCGCTGGCGCGCGGCGAGAACGACCGCCTGATGCTGCTGCTGCCACCGGGTTCGGCGAAATCCACTTACGCCAGCGTCATTTTTCCCGCCTGGTGGTTCACCCAGGCGCCGCACACCAATGTCATCGCGGCGTGTCATACCGCCTCGCTCGCCAGCCATTTCGGCCGCCGGGCGCGCAATCTCGTCGTCGAGCACCGGCGCCGCCTCGGGATCGATCTCGCCCCCGATGCGCGTGCCAGCGCGAATTGGGCGACGACCGATGGCGGCTCCTATTACGCGGTCGGCGTGCGCGGGCCGATCACTGGTCGGCGCGCCGATCTCGTGCTCATCGACGATCCCGTCAAATCGCAGGCGGAAGCGGATTCACCTGCCGCGCGCGCCCATGTTTGGCAATGGTATCAGAGCGATCTGATTTCGCGCCTCAAGCCCGGCGGGCGGATCGTCCTGATCATGACGCGTTGGCATGAGGATGATCTCGGCGGGCGCATCCTCGCCGAGGAAGCGGCTGGCGGCGATCGCTGGCGGGTTTTGCGTCTCCCGGCACTCGCCGAAAGCGATGATCCGCTCGGCCGCGCCGAGGGCGATGCGCTGTGGCCGGAATGGGAAACGCCTGAGGCTCTGGAACGAAAGCGCCGCATCATCGGCGAACGCGCCTGGGCCGCACTCTATCAGCAGCGGCCGCGCCCGCCGGAGGGATTGTTGTTTCGGACTGAAGCGATCACGCTCCTCGATGCGGCACCAGGTGTCAAAGCGCGGGTGCGCGCCTGGGATCTCGCCGCCAGCATCGCCCGCCCGGGATTTGATCCGGACTGGACGGTCGGTCTGCGGCTCGCGAAAGATGACGCCGAGCGCTTCATCGTCGACGACGTCGTGCGTCTGCGCGGCGGCCCGCATGAGGTGGAGCAGGCGATTCTTGCGTGCGCCGCGCGCGACGGGCGCGAGACCACCATTCTTCTGCCGCAGGATCCGGGGCAGGCCGGGCGCGCGCAGGTTCTCTATCTGACCCGCAAACTCGCTGGCTACCACATCGTCTCCGGCCCCGAAACCGGCGCCAAGGCGACACGCGCAGCACCCGTCGCGAGCCAGGTGGCGTGCGGCAATCTCGCCATCCTCAAGGCGCCGTTCACTCGCGCCCTGATCGACGAGCTTCGCGACTTTCCTGCCGGCAGCAAGGATGATCAGGTGGATGCGCTGTCACGCGCCTTCGCCCATCTCAGCGCCGCCCCGCAAGCGACCCGGCAGATCAATCTGCCCCTTCTTTCCCGGTAGAGGCATGTTCGACACACTCGCAAGCCTGATCCCCGACGATCCCGACTATCCGGCGCGGGCGCGCAAGCTCGATATCCTGCGCCGCGTTCTCGATGGCACGCTTTATGACGTGCTACCTTATGAATTTTACGACGAGCGCAGCCCAGGCGGCGAATATGTGCCGCTTCGCCACCGCCGGCCGAGCGTGCGCTATAATCTCTGCCGCATAGTCGTCGAGGATTCGGTCGCCCTGGTGTTCAGCGAAGGCCATTTCCCGACCCTCGATTCGCCAGACCCGCTGGTGCGCGATGCGCTCGAAGCCATCCTGCGCGAGGCGAAGCTGAACGAGGTGATGATCGATGCTTGCTTGCGCGGCGCGATCGGCTCGGTTGCGATCCTGATGCGTGTGCTGCGCGGACGGGTGTTTTTCCAGACCCTGGAGACGATGTATCTGACCCCGCGCTGGGAAGCGGAGGCGCCCGACACGCTCGCCTCGGTTTCCGAGAAATTCAAGGTCTCCGGCGCCAATCTCCTCGATCAAGGCTACGAAATTCCCGACCCCGGCGGGCAGTACTGGTTTCAGCGACGTTGGGACACGGAATGGGAATGGTGGTTCGAGCCCTGGCCAGTCGGCAGCGATGAGACGCCGCGCCTCGATCCGGCGCGCAGCGTCCGCCACGGCCTCGGCTTCGTGCCCATCGTCTGGATCAAGAATCTGCCAGGCCCCTCGGCGACCGGTGACATGCGGGATGGCGCCTGCACGTTTCGCGCCGCCGTCGAAACCGCGATCGAGATCGACTACCAGCTCTCGCAAGCCGGGCGCGGCCTCAAATATAGCTCCGATCCGACACTTCTGATCAAGGAGCCGGCGACCTCGGACAATCAAATCATCAAAGGGGCGGCCAACGCCCTAGTGGTTTCCGAAAAGGGTGACGCGCGGCTGCTCGAGATTGGCGGCACCGCGTCCGCCGCGGTGATCGATTACGTGCGCACGCTCCGCGAACTCGCCTTGGAGAGCATCCACGGCAACCGCGCCGATGCGCAGCGTTTCGCCGCCCCCACTTCGGGCCGCGCGCTCGAGATGATGAACCAGGGTTTGATTTGGCTTGCCGATAATCTACGGATTTCCTATGGCGAGGGCGCCCTGCTCACGCTCGCGCGCATGGTGCTCCGCGCCAGCACGCATTATCCGTTGATCGTGCATGGCGCCGAACTCGCGCCGCTCGACCCCGAGGTGAGCCTCAGCCTCACCTGGCCGCGCTGGTATCCGCCTTCCGCCGATGACCGGCTGAAGGACGCCCAGGCGCTCTCGACCCTCACCGGTGCCGGGCTGATGTCGCGCGAGAGCGCGCTCAAATCCGTCGCCCACACCTACGATATCGCCAATATCGGCAATGAGATCGCGACGCTCACCGTCGCGGAAGGAGCAGCATGACCGAAGCCAGCGACCCGTCTCCGCCGGAGCCGACGATCGAGGAATTGCGCGCCGAAACCGCCGCACTCGCGCGGCAATTGCAGGAAGTGACCGAGGCCGCGCGCACCCGCATCATTCGCGCCGAACTCAAGGCCGAAGCCATCAAGGCCGGGATGATCGATCTCGATGGCTTGAAACTCATCGAACCTGCGGATGTCAAACTCGACGACAAGGGCGAGGTCGAAGGGGCCGGCGCGCTGATGGGCAAGCTGAAACGTGACAAGCCCTGGCTGTTCGGCGCCCATTCCTCCTCCTCGCGGGCAACACCACCGCAAGCCCAGCCGCCGCGTCAGAAACACGCGACCGAAATGACCGCCGCCGAATACCGCGCCGCCCGCGCCGATATGTTGCGGCGGAGATAGTCACGGCGCCCGTGATCTTGCCAATCCCACCCCCTTCCCAACAGAGGACTTCCCATGGGTATCAACAATTTTCCCGCGGCGCTGCAACCGATCATCCAGCAGGGCTATCTCGAACGCGAATTCGAATCGGCGCTCCATTCCCGGCTCGGCTATCGCGACATCGCCGATCGTGAGATCTTCGCGGTTGGCATCGGCGAGACCTTGACCAAGACCCGCGCCGGGCTCAAGCCCTCGGTCACCACGCCGCTGGCGCCGGCCACCAACACCAATCTCGATAACGGCCTCTCGCCGCAGTATTTCAACATCGAGCAGTATACGCTCTCGATCAATCTCTACGGCGCGACCACCGATCTCAACATGGTGACCAGCCGCGTCGGCATCGCCTCGCAATTCATGCTCAATGCGTCGATCAATGGCGAGCAGGCGCGGCGTTCGCTCGACGAACTCGCCCGCAATCAGCTTTTTTCCGCCTATTTCGGCGGCAATACCCGCGTCACCGCTGCCCTCTCCGCGCCAGCGCCGACGATTTCCGTCGATGACGTGCGTGGCTTTCAGTATGTCTGGGTGAATGGTGTGCCGACCGCGGTGAGCGCGACCAACACCCTCACCGTCACCGTCGGCAGCGACGTCTATACCCTGGTCGGCGTCGCCGTCGATGCAACCAGCGTCTCGACCACGCCGGGCGGAATGTCCGGGGAGCTGACCTTCTCCGCCAATGTCTCGATCGGCGATGCGGCCGTCGGCAACACCGTGCAGGCGGCCAATGCCTCCGTCATCCTGCGCCCGGGTGGCGCGACCAACACGTCGCAGTTGCAGACCACCAATACCTTGACGATGGCAACGCTTCTCGATGCCGTCGCCAAACTCCGCCTCAACAACGTGCCTGATATCGGCGGCGTCTATCATTGCCATCTCGACCCGGTTTCGGCGCGCCAGCTATTCGCCGACCCCGATTTCAAGCAGCTCTTCACCATGGGCTATGACACCGAGACGTTCCGCCGCGGCGAACTCGTGAGCCCCTTCCTTGGTCTTCGCTTCGTCCCCACCACGGAAGCCTATGTCCAGGCGATGCCGGGACTTGCCGGGCTTTATGTCCGCCGCCCGATCGTCTGCGGCCAGGGCGCGCTGATCGAGGGCGATTATGCCGGCATGGCGGAAGAGGATGTCGCGCCGCGTGACGCGGTGATCAGCATCATCGACGGCGTCGCCATGGTGACGCGCGAGCCGATCGATCGCCTGCAACAGATCATCGCCCAATCCTGGTATTGGATCGGCGGTTTCTGCGCGCCGACCGACGTCACCACCAACCCGACCACCATCCCGACCGCGACCAACGCCGCCTATAAACGCGCGGTGATGATCGAGCATGTGGGCTGACGGCGATGGCAACCGGATCGACGCAACCGCTGATGGTGTCGGCGACGGCAACGCTCGCCGCCGGCACCAGCTCGGCCAACATCGCCCTCGCCGGCACCGGCGAGGCGGTTCTGGTCTATAACGCAACCAGCGCCATCGCTTTCATCCGCTTCGGGATGGATGCGAGCGTGGTTGCGACCAGCGCCGACATGCCGATCCCGCCCGGGAGCCGGATGCTGATCCATGCTGGAGACTTCTCAAAGACGGTGGCTGCACTCCTGTCCTCGGGAAGCGGTGCCGTCTATTTCTCCCGCGGCCAGGGCACGGTTTACTGACCATGTCCGCGAGCCCCATCACCCTTCCGTTCACGGATGCCGAAAAGACCGATATCAGGCGGTTTTGCGGCTATCCGGCCTATGGCGCCGGGGCCGCGGGGTTTCAGAGCTGGCGCTTTTTTCAGGCCTACGGCACGCTCGAATACCGCATGAATAATCTTGCGCCGGCCGAATATGGCGTCGTGCGCTCGGTTTATCTCGCGCAGCTCTATCCGCTCGAGGTCGCGATCCCGGCCGCCGGCGGCAATCTCGATACCGCGAGTGCCGCCGTCTGGACCCATAACAGCGAGGAGGTCCATCAGCGTGAGGAGCTGTTCGATGACTGGCGCCGGCGTCTCTGCGGCTTTCTCGGGCTTCCCCCTGGCCCGGCGCTCTCTTACGGCGGCATCGCCCTGATCGTCTGATGTCATGAACCCCGATCGTCTCCAGGATCTGATCTATCGCGGCATGGGGCGCGCGGCATTGCAAACCGGGCAGCTCTATGACGCGTTCCGCCCGAATGGCAACGCCGACCCTTGCACCCCCGCCAACCGCTATCTCCAGCTTCGTGCCGCCTTCAATGCGACCGATCCGCGCTTCGTGCGCGCCAATACCTACGGCCATCCGGTCTGGTATGGCGTGTTCGATTCGGCCTATACCCTGCCTGGTGATTATCTCGTCGAGCATGAAACCGCTCGTTGCTTCTTCATCGCGAGCCAGCCGCCGCTTTTGCCGGTGGTGACGGTTCTTGCCGAACGGATCGTCTCGGTTTTTCGCCCCGCGGGCCCAACCGGTTTCGGCGTGCAGGCCTATGGCGGGGTCGCGCTTGCGCGTGCGACCCCGCTTCTTCTGGCCTGGCCGGCGAGTATGATCGAGGGCGGCAATGGCGGCGGCGCGCGTTATGCGGGCGATCTTCCCGCCGATGTGCGCTTGACCGCGTTCACCCTGCTGCTCCCCGCACTCCCCGGCATCGTCCCCCGCGTCGAGGATCTCGTGAGCGACGATCTCGGTCGTAATTTCGTTGTCAGCAGCGCGGAACTCTCTGAGCTCGGCTGGCGTCTCGTGGTGCGGCAGGTGGCAAGCTGATGGCCGATCAATCCGATGTCGAGACCGCCCTGGTCGCCGCCGCGATGGCCGCGCTCTACCCGCAGGGGTTGAGCGGGCCGAGCGCCTGCGGCGCGCCGGTGCGGATTTATCGTGGCTGGCCGGAGAGCAGCGCGCTCGATGCCGATCTCGCCGCGGGCTATGTCAATATCACGGTTTTTCCCGAAGATACCGGCGAGCATAATACAACGCGCTATCTCCCGAAATGGAGCAATCCAGCGCCGGTCACGCCGACCTTGACGGTAACGACGACACAGGACAGCGTGACCTTCGCGGGCAGCGCCGGCGCCGGCCAGATCGCCGGCATCCTCGCCGACACCAATACCTATGTCTATCCCTGCCAGACTGGCGACGCGCCGGCCAATGTCGCGGCCAATCTCGCAAGCCAGATCATGGCCAATCGCCTGGTGCAGTTGTCGAACGCAACGATCACCCTCCCCGGTGTGCAGCGCCTGATCGCGCGCACCGTGGCAAGCCAGGGGGTTTTCAATCAAATTCGCCGCCAGGAGCAAAGTTTTCGCCTCATCGGCTGGTGCGCCGATCCTGCGCTTCGCGATGCGGCGATGATCGCCCTCGATAGCGCGCTCGCCGCCACGTATTTCCTGCCGTTGGCCGATGGCAGTGTCGGGCGGCTCCGCTTTCGCCAAAGCCTCACCCTCGACCGCCAGGAAAACGCGTCGCTCTATCGCCGCGATCTGCTCTATTCTGTCGAATACCCGACGCTGCAAACCGCGACCTTGGCCGGGATGCTGTTCGGGACGGCAACGATCGGCACCGCCGGCAACGCTTCGGTTTCCCTGACCGACTGACGAGACATCCCAATTTCCGGAGAGTGGACATGACAACCAACCTGGTGGTCGTGCGACCGTTCGGGTCGTATGCCAAAGGCGCGCTGATTACCGACGCCGCAACCATCGCCAGCATTCTCGCCAGCGAAAACATCAACGCGGTGGTTCGCGTCAACACGACCACGCCGCTGAGCGGAGGCTGAACGATGCCGATCGTAACCCAAGGCAGCCTCAACACCACAGCCCTGGTGGTGCCCGATCTCTACGTCCAGATCGTCCCGCCGCAGACCCTGGTTCTCAATGGCGTGCCGACCGACATCATCGGCGTGGTCGGCACCGCGACCTGGGGGCCGGTCAACCAGCCGGCGATCATCGGCACGATGGCGGACTACGTCTCGGCTTTCGGTTTGTTGCAGCCGCGCCAATACGATATGGGAACCCAGGTCGCAACCGCGATCCAGCAGGGCGCGCAGAATTTCCGCTGCGTGCGCGTCACCGACGGCACCGATACCGCAGCCCAGCTCGGGCTGTTCTATACCGGCACCAACGGCCCGCTGGTTCTGACCGCCTTCCATACCGGCAGTTTCGGCAACCAGATCAGCGGCAGCATCATGCCCGGAAGCCAGGCCGGCACGTGGCAGATCACTTTCAGCCTGCCCGGCTTCACGCCGGAAGTGTTCAACAATATCGGTGGCACCGGGGCGGCGTTCTGGCAGAACCTCGTCAATGCGATCAATCTCGGCCAGGGTTCGCTGCGTGGCCCCTCGCAGCTCGTCGTCGCCTCGCTCGGCAATACCTTGACGGTCACGCCGAGCGCCGAAGCCTTCGCTTTCAGCTATGGCACGCCCGGCACCGATGGGGCGAGCAATGTCACCTCGACGACATTGGTCGGCCAAAGCACGACGCCACGCACCGGCATGTATGCGCTCGGCGGCCAAGGGTGTTCGATCGCCGTTCTCGCCGATAGCGTCGATCCGACGCAATGGACGACACAGGCGGCGTTCGGCCTCGCAGAGGGGATCTACATGATTCTCACCGGGCCGCAGGGTGACACCATCAGCGATGCCGTCGCGACCATCCAGAGCGCCGGCCTCGATAGTTACAGCGCGAAATTGATGTTCGGCGATTGGATATGGTGGAATGACCAGACCAATAACCTTTTGCGCCTGGTCTCGCCGCAGGGCTTCGTCGCCGGCAGGCTCGCCAATTTGTCGCCCGAACAATCGAGCCTGAACAAGCCGCTCTATGGTGTGGTCGGCAGCCAGCGTTCCGGCACCCCCGGCGCGCCGCTCGCCAATACCTACTCCACCGCCGATCTCCAGGCCCTGTTCACCGCCGGCATCGACGTCATTGCCAACCCACAGCCGGCGGGGAATTTCTGGGGCGTGCGTGCCGGCCACAACACCTCCACCAACCCCGCCAATGACGGCGATAATTACACACGGCTCACCAACTATATCGCAGCGACGCTTGCCGCCGGCATGGGGCAATTCGTCGGCGCACCCATCAACGCCGCGCTGTTTTCACAAATCCGCTCGACCCTGCTCTCGTTTCTGCAAGCGATGCTCGGCCAGGGCATGCTTGGCGCGACCACCAGCGGTGGCACGCCCTTTCAGGTGGTATGCGATACCTCGAACAACCCGGCGTCGCGCACCGCACTCGGCTACGTTCAGGCCGACGTGCAGGTGCAATACATGGCGATCAACGAGAAGTTCATCGTCAACGTCGATGGCGGCCAGACCGTCACCATCCAGAACCAGACCCTGCCGTCCGGGCAGATCGCTTAAGGAGATATTCCCGTGTCGGGCACGCAATTTTCCATTGGCAGCGACTGCACGCTGGTCGTCATCGGACCTTCCGGGCAGATCGATCTCACCTATGTCACCGGCTTCGAGAGCCGCCAGCTCACGGCGCAAGTCCGCGTCGATCGTCTCGATGGCGTGCAGATGGGCGCCGAACTGCCGAAGGGCTGGGAGGGCGGTTTCGATCTCGAACGCGGCACCGCCGATGTCGATAATTTCATCGCCAGCGTCGAGGCCGCCTATTACGCCCAAGGGGCGATGCCGACCAGCACCGTCTATCAGTATATTTCCGAGGTCGATGGCTCCATCTCGACCTTTCAATACAGCAATGTCGTCTTCCGGCTCGCCAATGCCGGTTCCTGGCGTGGCGACGCGCCGGTGCGCCAGCGCCTCGAATTCTTCGCCTCCTTCCGCACCCGCGTCTGATGAGCGGCCCGCAATCGCGCATCGTCGCCGCAGCCGATACCGCGACGACGATCACCGACGCGCTCGGGCGCAAGCTCGTGCTCCGGCGCATCGGGGCTTTGGAGAAACTGCGTCTGTTCAAAGCGGTCGGGCCGCAACTCGGGCAAAACGAGCCCTATCTCGGGATGGCGCTTCTCGCCTGCGCGGTCGCGGCGATCGATGATCTGCCGCTGCCGGCGCCGAGCAACGAGGCGCAGATCGAGATGATTGTGCAAAAGCTCGGCGATGAAGGCCTCGCCGCCGTCGCCGCCGCGTTTCGGGCGAGTAACGCCGAGAAGCAGGCGAACCAGGCCGTCGCAAAAAACTGAGCCGGCACCCCGATCTCATCGATTGCCTCTATCTGGTGAGAAACGGGGTGCCGTTCGACGTTGCCTTCAGCCTTCCCGATGATGAGCGTCTCGCCTACGTGGTGGTTCTTGGAACTCTCGAAGGCCGACGCTTTGACTGGTCCACCCTCACCTGGCAGGAGCAAGACCGGTGACCGCAATCCGCGATCTTTCGCGCCGCCTCGCGTTTCTCGATCTCGGCGAACGCAAAAGTGCTTTGCTGGCGCGCGCCGCAACCCGCCTCGCCGAGGCGGCGCGAAGGCACGCCGGCGATGCAACGCCGATCGAAAGCGCGAGTGATGCGACGCACGCCCGCGTCACGGCGCGCGGCGCGGCGGCGCGCGGGCGCGAATTCGGCACCAGCCTCTCCCGCCCACGCCCGTTTCTCGCCCCCGCTGCGGCCGAACTCGGCCCCGAGATGGCAGACGAAATCGCACACGAAATCGCGGCCGAAATCGCGCGCGCGATCGCCGAATTGTCATGAACGACGCTTATAGCATCGGCATCACGCTTTCGCTCGATGACGAGGTTTCCTCGGGGATCGCGGCGATCCGTGGTGATCTCGAAAGCCTCAACCAGGCGCTTGGAGAAAGTCTTGCCGAGCTTGCCGCTTTGCGCCAGGCGGCGGGGCCGGCGCTCGCGTCGCTGCGCGGCGTCGGTGTCGCCATGCGTCCCGCGCCGGCGGCCGAGACGCCGGCGGTTGCGCGTGACGAGACGTCTTCCTGGCCGCACACCGCGCCCCTGTCGGGGACGGCGGAAGCAGATTCCGGAGCGGCGCCGGAATGGCGCGCGGCCGAGCCTCCGGCACCGGTTCTTCCCGCTCATCCTTTCGCGCCACCAATTGCCGATGAGAACGCCTACCGCGAGGAACGCCAGAATTCGCGGATCGATGTTCTGCCTTTCGCCTCCGAGGCGGCCCCGCCGCGCCTCCCCGAGCGCGCCGGCGCCCCGAGCGCGCCCGCCCCCGCCCGCGTCCTTCCTGCGCCGCCGCCGACACCGGCGCCGGAGGGTCTCTCGCTCGATGATCTCCTCGGCGTCACGCGCGGCATGATCCCGGGCGCGCCCGCCGCGGAGAGCGCCGCCGGTGCCGAGGGCGCGGCCTCCGAAGGCGCGCCCGCGATCATCGTCAACGCCCCGGCCGCACCCCTGGAAACCGGCACCGACGCGACGCCGCCGCCAATGCCGCGCAGCCGGCCGGCGCCGCAATCCTTCCGCGCCCCGGGCGGCACCGCGCCGCTCTCGCCGCTGTTTGCGCCCGGCCCGCCGGCGGCGCCGAGCGGCCCGGCGGCGGCGGTGGGCGGCGGCAATGGCGCCATCCGCGGTGATGTTTTTCTCGATGGCGCGCGGGTCGGCCATTGGTTCGGCGAACAGATGGCGGCGAGCGCGGCGCGCCCGCCTTCGGGTTATTCCGGCGTCGATCCCCGGCTCGGCCCGCTCTGGCCGGGCGCGCCGGTCGTCCCCTGACGGCGCGCCCCATCGGCGACGCATCGCCTTTCCGTCATTTGCAACGAGGACGCCATGTCCGACGTGATGCTCACGCTTGGCCCGGTGCTTTTCTCCGGGTTCGAGATTCCGCCTTTTCTGTCCTTCGGGGGTGCGCAGCGCCTCGCCGTGCATCGCCTTCCGGGCGGCGCCCGGGTGATCGACGCGATGGGCCGCGACGACGCGACGATCACCTGGTCCGGCATCTTCACTGGCGCCGCGGCGAGCGAACGCGCCCTCCTTCTCGACACTTTGCGTGGCGCCGGCCTCACCCTGCCTCTGTCGTGGGACGTGTTTTTCTATTCGGTGGTGATTTCGGAATTCACCGCGGAATATCAGGCGGGATGGTGGATCCCCTATCGCATCGCCTGCACCGTCGTGCAGGACGAAGTGCAGTTCGCCGAGGGATTGGTCGCGACACTTGCCGGGCAGGCCAGCAATGATCTCGCGAGCGCCGCCGATCTCGCGCAGGCAAGCGGCATCAACTTCGCCGGGGCCGAGAGCGCGCTCGCCGCGCCGGGCGCGACCACGCTCGGCACCGGCGCCTATCTCTCGGCACAAAATGCGATCAGCAGCCTGCAAACCAGCATCGCCGGCGGCATGGGGCAAGCGGCCAGCGCCCTCGCCAGCACCGCAACGCCACTTGCCGGCAGCAACGCACTTTCCGGGGCGAACGCGCTTTCCAACGCGACCACGGCCGCCGGAACGCTTGCCGGGCTCGCCGCCGCGCAAGGCTATGTCGGGCGCACCGCAACCAACCTCACCAACGCGAGTTCGTGATGCAGACGATCACCGTCGCCGGCGGCAATCTGTTTCAGATCGCAGCACACTATCTCAACGACGCAACACAATGGATCCGCATCGCAGCACTCAATGATCTCTCCGACCCGATGCTGAGCGGCGTCGTGACGCTGCTCATCCCCGATCCCGATCCCAATGCCACTGGCGGGATCGCGCCACAATGAGCGGCATCTTCGGCGCGGTCTTTCCGCCAGGTAGCGCGCTTGCGAGCGGCGCCATCACAACCGGCCTCCTCAACGCCGCCGCCGGTGACGGTGCCGCGCGCGGCGGGACGGTGCGCGCGCCACGGCTGCGCCTTCTGGTCGGTGGTGTCGTCGTGCAAGGGGTCACGGAAGCCTTCGTTGCCACCAACAACCACTACGCCGCCGACCGCTTCACGCTCTCGCTCGCGCTCGGCGCCGATCCGGTCGCGACCGCCGCCTTCTGGAGTGAGCAGAGCTATTTCCTGATCGATCTTCAGGCTGGATTCGCGCCGGCGACCGCGCCGCTCGGCGCGACTGCCTGGGTCAGCCTCATCCAAGGCGCGGTCGATACGGTGCGGATCGATGCGCTGCGCCAGACGGTTTTTCTCCAGGGCCGTGATCTGACTGCGGTGTTCATCGAGAGCCGCATCCAGCAGAGCTTCGCGAACCAGACCGCCTCCGACATCGCGACCACGCTCGCCGCCAACCACAATCTACAAGCCGTGGTGACGCCAACGACGACGCCGGTCGGGCGCTATTACAACAGCGAGCATGACCGCATCACCCTCGATCAATTCTCACGCGCGACGACCGAATGGAACCTCCTGGTCTGGCTCGCCGAGCGCGAAGGTTTCGATGTGTTCGTGCAGGGAACAACGCTTTATTTCCAGCCACCGAACGCGAACCCATCGCCGGCACTGACCCTTTCGGCCAATCCCGACAGCGCGATCGGCGCCAATGCGATCGACATCGTCATGGAGCGCGCCCTCACCCTCGCCGGCGATATTTCGGTGACGGTGAAAAGCTGGAGCAGCCGCCAGGGCGCCGCGTTTACCCAGACGGTGACGGCGAGCGGCGTCTCCGCCCTCGGGAGCCAGGGGGCGCGGCCGCAGAGCTACGTCTTCGTGCGCCCCAATCTCACCCCCGATGAAGCGTTGCGTTATGCAACGGCGAAATTGCAGGAATTGACGCTGCATGAACGGGTGGTGATCGCGCATCTGCCTGGAGAGCTGACGCTGACCCCGCGCGACATGATCGCCATCACCGGCACCGGCACCGGATTCGATCAGACTTATTACATCGACACCATCGAGCGCGAAATCCGCTTCGATGGCGGCTTCACCGAACGCATTCGCGCGAAAAACACCTCCCCCGGCCGGCAAGTGACGCCGCCCGGCAATCTCGTCATCGGCACGACGACACCATGAAACATTGCGGTGGAAACTCGGCATGGAACGCTTTCTGAACGCGCTCCGCGCCCAGGCCGGCGCGCTCGATCAGGCGATCGCGCAGCCACGCTTCGGGCTCGTTGCCAGTGTCGATCCGGCGACCTATACCGCGCGGGTTTTGTTGCAGCCGGAGGGCGTGCTCAGCGGCTGGCTGCCGATCATGACCGCCTGGGTCGGCAATGGCTGGGGCCTGGCGGCACCGCCTTCCCCCGGCGATCAGGTTCTCGTCGTTGCGCATGAGGGTGATTCCGAACACGGCATCATCATCGGCGGCGCCTATAGTCTCGCCGCGCCGCCACCGCAGGCGCCTTCCGGCGAATTCTGGCTGATCCACCAGAGCGGCAGTTTCGTGAAACTGCTCGCCGATGGGAGCATCGCCGTCACTGCGACGACACTCAACGTCACCGGCAATCTCGCCGTCTCCGGCAACATCACCGCAACCGGCAACGTCGCTGACGGGCATGGAACGCTCGCCTCCCTCCGCGCCGATTACGACCAGCACACCCATACCGTGACCGGCACCACGACCTCGCCGCCGACCCCGCAAAACTGACGACGAAGAGGATGCCCCGTCCATGAATGATCTCTTCCAGCAATGGGGGAATGATCTCTCGGTCGATTCGCGCGGCGATCTCGCGCTCGCGAGCGGCGCGCTCCGCGTCCAGCAGCAGGTTCTGCGCCGGCTCCTCACCAACCCAGGCGATTATATCTGGCAGCCGCAATACGGCGCCGGGCTCGCGCAATTCGTCGGCCAGCCGGCCAATCCGCTGCAGATCCAGGCCATCATTCTCAGCCAATTGAAGAACGAGAGCGCAATTGCGCAAACGCCGCCACCCAGCGTCGAAGTTTCCTACGACACGCTCGGCACGATCTCGGTGATGATCACTTACGTCGATGCGGCGAGCGGCGAGACCCAGTTGCTCTCGTTTGGAATCCGGAACCCGTCCTAATGCTCAATTTGCAGAATTTCGCGACTCTCGTGCAGAATGCCGCGGCCGCGGTGCAAGGCGCCAGCACGGCTTTGCTCGATCTCTCGGTCGGCTCGGTGCTACGCGCGGTGCTCGAGGCGAGCAGTTCGGTCGCGCTCTGGCTGCAATGGCTCATCCTCCAGGTCCTCTCGATGACCCGCGCCGCGACCAGCACCGGTGCGAACCTCGATAGCTGGATGGCGGATTACGGCCTGACCCGGCTTCCCGCCATCGCCGCCGCCGGGTCCGTCACTTTCTCGCGCTTCACGCCGAGCAACGCCGCGCTGATCCCGGTCGGCGCCGAGGTGCGCACCGCGGATGGGACGCAGAGTTTCGCGGTGATCGCCGCAACCAACAACCCCGCCTGGAGTGCGTCGCAAAACGGTTACGCGATCGCCGCCGGTGTCGCCGCGGTCAGCGTGCCGGTCGTCGCCCTCACTTTGGGGACGGTCGGCAATGTGCAGCCGAATACGATAACCTTGCTCGCAACCGCCATCCCCGGCATCGACCAGGTGACCAACCCGCTCGCCTTCACCGGCGGCATCAACGCCGAGACCGATGCCGCGTTTCGCGCCCGCTTCGTCAATTACATCAATTCCCGATCGCTTGCGACCCCGATCGCGGTCGGCAACGCGATCGCCGGCATCCAGCAGGGCCTTACCTATCTCCTGCAGGAGAACATCAATCCCGCCGGCGCGACCGAGATGGGATTTTTTACCGTGACCATCGATGACGGCAGCGGCAACCCGCCGGCCAGCCTGATCGCGACGGTGAGTGCCGCGATCGAGGCGGTGCGACCGGTGGGGTCGCGCTATGCGGTCTTGCCACCGACGCTGATCGAGGCGTCGATTTCGCTCAATGTGACACTTTCTGCTGTCGGCTCGCTCGCGACCGTCGCGAGCGAGATCAGCACCGCCATCACCAGCTTCGTCGATGCGCTCCCGATCGGTGCGACCTTGCCGATCTCGCGCCTCGCGCAGCTCGCCTATGACGCTGATCCCACGGTCACCAACGTCACCGCCCTCAGCATCAACGGCAACACCGCCGATCTCGTGCCGCCGGTCACCGGCGTCATCAAGGCGGCCAGCGTGGTGGTGAACTGACATGGCGACCGGAGATCAGAATGACATGGCGGCGCGCATGCAAGCCGTGCTGCCGCCATGGTTCGGCGCCCCGAGCCCGATTCTGACGGCGCTTCTGACCGGCATCGGTGCGATCTGGGCGTTCGTCTATAGCTTGCTCACTTATGTGACGTTGCAGACCCGGATCGCAACGGCGACCAATATTTTTCTCGACATGATTTCGCTCGATTTCTTCGGCGACAATCTGCCGCGCAATCCCGGTGAATCCGACACCGCTTTCCGCGCCCGCATCGACCAGAACATTCTCCGCCCGCAAGCGACGCGCGCCGCCCTGTCGCAGACGCTGATCGATCTCACCGGCCGCCCGCCGATCATTTTCGAGCCCACCCGGCCCGAAGATACCGGGAGTTACAATCAGGGCGGCGCCGGCTATGGCGTGGCCGGCGGCTGGGGCGATCTCGGCCTGCCGTTTCAATGTTTCGTCACCGCCTATCGGCCGCAGGAAAACGGCATCGCCAATGTCGCCGGCTGGAATGGCGGCGGCGGCTACGGCGTCGGCCCGATCGAATACGCCGATCTCGCCCTCGCCAGCCTCGGCATCAGCGATGCCACGATCGACGCCGCCATCGCTGCGGTGATGCCGGCCGCGAGCATCGCCTGGACCCGCATCAGCAACTGACCAGCCGGCGCACCCCCATCGCCGGCAGAGGAGATCCCATGGACCGCAACATCGTCTATCCGGGCGCGATCCCGCTCGACACCGATCTTCTGACCATCAATCGCAACGCCCTCGTCGCCCTCGGCTATCTCGTGCAGGCGACCCTTGGGAGCACCACTGTCGTCGATGGCCTCGCCTGCGCGCCGACCGTGCCCGCCTCGATGACCATTACCGTCGGCCCCGGCAGCATCACCACCCTCACCACCATCGACCCACTCGCTTACGGCTCGCTTCCCGCCGATAACACCGATCCCCTGGTGAAGATGGGCATCAACACCACGGCGACCAGTTTCACGCTGACGGCGCCTGCGAGTTCTGGCGACGCGATCGCCTATCTGATCGAAGCGGCCTTTCTCGAGAGCGATACCGATCCCGTCGTTCTTCCCTATTACAACGCCGCCAATCCGGCACAACCCTATAGCGGGCCCTCGAATTCGGGCGCGCAGCAGAACACCGCGCGCATCGAGCGCGTGCAGTTGCAGGTGAAATCGGGCGCCCCGGCGCCGGTCGGGACGGAGGTCGCGCCGCCGGTCGATAGCGGCTGGGTCGGGCTCTATGTCGTGACCGTCTCTTATGGCACGACCAGCCTCACCGCGGCGAACATCGCGACCCTGCCCACGGCCCCGTTCATTCCCTTCAAACTGCCGCAGTTGACGCCTGGCGTTTCCCGCATGACGGCGTTTGGCGCGAGCGGGACCTGGACGGTGCCGAGCGGGATTTCGCAGGTGCGCGCGCGTGTCTGGGGCGCGGGCGGCGGCGGTGGCGCCGGTGGTGGCGGCGCGGGCGGCGGCGGCAGTGGCGGCGGCTATACCGAGGGGTATTTCCCGGTGACGCCCGGCACCACCATCGCGATCACCATCGGCACCGGCGGCAGCTCGGGCCTCCCCGGCGGCACGTCGAGTTTCGGCACCGCAGCCTCGGCGACCGGTGGCGCGCCCGGCGGCAGCGGCAGCGCCGGCAGCTCGGGGATCGCGTCGGTGAGCGGCGGCGCGGGTTCGGGCGGAGGATTCTCCGTTCCCGGCCAATTCGGCCAGAACGGCCTCGTCTTTCCCGGCGGCGGTCTGGTCGGCGGCACGGGCGGTGCGGCGTATGGCGGCGCCGCCGCGTTCGGCCCGGCGGGCAGCACGTCGACGAATCTCGCTGGCATCAACGGTGCTTTCGCCGGCACCGCCGGCTCTGGTGGCATCGCCGACGCCGCCGGCGGCAGCGGTGCGGGCGGCCTCGTCATTCTCGAGTGGTGATCAGCAGTTTCGGAGAACGCCATGTCCACGCCCGCAACCCATGTCTGGACCCCCTCGACCGCGCGCACCGTGGTGCTCGACGGTTTCGTCCCGGTGCCGCGCGGAACGCAGCCTGCGGTTCCCGCCCTGCCGCTCTGGCCGCTCAAGGATCCGAATGACGTCCTCGACTATCAATTCGACATTTCTGCAGCACTCGCCGGCAATCCCGGTGACGGCATCGCCTCCCTCGGCGTTACCATAGCACCCGACAATCCCGGTGATCTGACCTTGAATTCGGCGCTCGCCAACGGCGCCATCGCGGTGCTCTGGCTCGCCGCCGGCCAGTCCGGAACGGTCTATACCGTCACCATCACCATCACCACGCTTTCCGGCCGCACCCTGGCACGGAGTCTTTTGCTGCCGGTCTATTCGCTGTCGTCACTACCAGTTCTGCCGAACGATCTGATCACCAATACCGGCCTCATCCTCACCGACCAGAACGGCAACCCGATTCTGATCACGGGCAGCGGATCATGATGACCATCGACGCCCTGCCGCCGGCGATCTCTGCGGCCGATACCGACGAATATCCGGCCAACCAGAACGGCATCACCCGCAAGGTCACGCGGGCGCAGATTCTGGCCGGCGTGCAGCCCGCTTTCGCGCTCGCCCCCAACACGCTGCTCGGCAATCCCGGCAATACGGTCGGCGGCGCGCAGGCGATCACGATCGGGGCCAATCTCGCGCTCGCGGGCGGGGTTCTGAGCGCGGCGGCGGCGCCCTATTCGGTGCCGTCGCTCGCCGCCGGCAACGCACCGCAACCGGGAGACCTCGTGCCGCTCGGGCAGAATGGCGGCAATGTCGCCGTTCCTTACGCCAGTTTCATGCAGAATATCGCAACCCTGCCGGGCGTTTCCGCCGCCGGCATGGTTGCCACCGCCAATGGCACGACGGCGAGCCGGACGATTGCGCAGTTTCTCGAAGATAGTGTCGCGGTCGAAAGCTTCGGCGCCAAGGGTGACGGCGTCAGCGACGATACCGCGGCGCTCAACGCCGCCCTCGCTTCCGGCCGGCCGCTTCGCTTCGGCCCTGGCACCTACCTGGTGAGTGGACAATGGACGCCGAGCACCACGAGCGCCGTCCTCCTCGGCACGCCCGGCCAGACGGTGCTCCGGCGCGGCGCGCAGGCCACCGGCGGCGCGTGGATTTCGATCGCCAGCGCTGCGTTCTACGCCTCCGGCATTCTCTTTGACGCCAACGCGACCATCACCACCGATACCTGGGCGGTGCTGGTGACACCCGCTTGCACCAAAGCCGTGTTCGAAACCTGCGGCTTCACCGGCGCCGGCGGGCCGACGATGGGCTCGGGTCTGGTCATTCAGGCTTCCGACCCCGAGAGCGTGCAATACGAGATTCGGAATTGCGAAGCCTATGGCAACGCGATTCACGGAATCTGGGTGCAGGCGGTGATGGGTGTCGCGATCAGCGGCAGCCGCGCCCATGACAATGGCAGCTACGGCATCGTCATCGACTATGCCGATCCCGCTTTCGTCCAGAAACTGCATCTTTGCCAGGTTGCCGATTGCCGCGCCTGGAACAATCAGCGCGGCATCTCGATCGGCAATTTCAACCAGAGTAACACGACGCCTCCAGTCTGGGGCAACGCCAATCCCGATGCCCTGGCGATACTGATCACCAACAATATCTGCCACGACAACAGCGAATACGGCATCGCGGTCGCCGGACAGGCGCTCGCGGTCAGCGGCAATCTTCTCGTCGATAATGGCGCCAATGGCGCCGGGCTGCTCGCCAATACCGCCTATAGCCTGATTTGCGGCAATACCATCGTCTGGCTCGCCGGCACCGCGCCTTACGGCATCGATAGCGGTGGCGCGATCCATGGCGATATCGTCGGGAATTTCATTTCTGGTGCTGCGATAAGCATCAATCCCGGCGGCAGCCAGAATATGCGCGTCGCGCGCAACCGCATTCAGGCGAGCACGCTTTGGGCGATCCAGGTCAACAATGTCGAGACTGACGGCCACGGCAATAATTTCGGCATCGCCTGCACCGATCTCGCGATCACCGATAACTGGATCGGATTCGCAACCGGCGGCGGCATCATCCTCCGCGACGGGCCGCAGAATGTCGTGATCGCGCGCAACCGCTTCATGGGAACCGGGACGACGACGATCGCCGACTGCCTGACAGCGGCAACCGATTCCGTTCTCATCTCCGAAAATTCCTGGAACGACAGCGCGCTTCTGACCATCAATCCTCTGGCCAGCGGGAGCGGCCCGCAAACCCTCGTCTTCCCGGATATCGCCGATGAGATCATGATCACGTCTGCGGCCGGGCCGATCGCGAGCATGGTTTCCGCCTCGCAATATGCGCTGGCGGGCGCGATCGGTTTCGTGAGCGTGGTTGCCGGCGGGACGAATTATACCGAGGCGAGTGTCGCGATCGGCGGGCCCGGAACCGGCGCCACGGCGACCGCGCTGCTCCGCAATGGCGCGATCATCGGCATCGCCCTTTCGGCGCCGGGCAGCGGCTATGGCGCGATCGGCACGACGATCCCGGTCACCATCAGCGGTGACGGCACCGGCGCCGAGGCCATCGCCTATGTCTCGGCGCCGCTTCCCGCCGGGCGGCGCCTTCGCACGCGCTGCAACGAAGCGGTGGTCTTCACCCGCATCGGCTCGGCGCCGTTTCAGGAAAACTGGACGCTTTTCGATCTCACCGTGCCGGCGAACAGCGAGGTCGCGTGGACGGTGACCTATGGCGCGTGGCGCGCCGGGGTCGTGCCGCTCGGCGGTTATTTCGCGTTTCCCGGCGACGGATCGGTGACTTTCGGCAGCGTCAATGGCGGCGATGTGCGGCTTCACCCGAATGGCGGCGGCGTGCTTCGCATCACCTCCGATGCCGCACCCGAAGGGGTGATCTCGACCATTGGCACCGGCTCGCCGGAAGGCGTCATCACTGCGCCGCCAGGCTCTGATTACCGCAATCTCGCCGGCGGTGTCGGCAGCACTTTCTGGGTGAAGCAAACCGGAACCGCGGCCACCGGCTGGCTCGCCATCGCCTGAATTCGGCGTCGTTTACGAAAGGCACACCATGCCCACCATTCCGCAATTGCCAACTGTCACGGCGGTCAATTCCGATGACGAGCTGCCCCTGCAGCAGAATGGCGTGACCAGTGCGGTGACCGTTGGAACCCTGCTCGCTGGCACGCAACCGGCGCTTACCGTCCCGTCCGGATCCCTCCTCGGCGGTGCGAGCCTCGGTGCCGGAAGCCCGGCGCCGGTCGCGATCGGCAATGGTCTCACCTTCGCCAATGCCACGGTCTCGGCCAGTATCGGCACCACAGCCGGAACCGTCGCCGCCGGCAATGATCCGCGTCTGACCGGCGCATTGCAAAGCGCGAATAATCTTTCCGATCTCGCCAATACGGCGCTCGCGCGTGGCAATCTCGGCCTTGGGAGTCTCGCGACCCAAAATGCCGCTGCCGTCCAGATCAGCGGCGGCAGCGTCAGCGCGACCGATCTCTCCAACGCGACCGCGATCGCAAGCGCGACCAATACGGCGCGGACGCTGGCCGCGCGCTTTGCCGACCGCCTCAATGTCGATGATTTCGGCCTCGCCCGCAACGGCACGACCGATGATTCGGTCGCCTTTGCCGCCGCCGTCGCCGCCGCAAGCGCCGCCAATAAGGCGCTCTACATTCCCGCCGGCGGTCCGATCCTGCTTGCCGGTGCAGCACAGATCACCCTTCAGAACGTCGCCTTGATCGGCGATGGCGGCACCGATTTCGGCTATCCTTATGGCAAAACCGGAAGCCAGATCTGGATCACCGGCACGGCGCAATCGCCGTTCCTGATCGGCGCCTCGGTGTTGATCGAGCGGCTCTGTTTTTACTACCCGAACCAGTTCGACCAACCCGAGGGCCCGATCGTCTACCCGCCGCTATTTCTCGGCATGACCGGGATTTCCGCCGTCGCCGATGTGGTGTTCACAGACAATCAGGTGACCAACGCCTATGATTTCTTCACCGTCCCGGCCGCGACCACGCTCGGCGATGTGATGTTTGCGCGGAACCGCATCTGCGCCCTCAATGTCTGCTTTACCCTTCCCAATGTCGCTGACATCGTCTTCATGTCCGACAATTTCTTCTCCTGGGGCGTGTTTCAGGACGAGATGCTGCATTACGGCGGCGGCGCGGCGGCGACGGTCGCGGCCACCCTGACCCTCGCCGCCGGGGTTGCCGCCGGCAGCACCGTGCTCCCGGTCAGCAGCGTCACCAATCTGGTCCCCGGCATGCCACTCGCGGCGAATGCGGCCATCCCCTATAACGCGACCATCGCCAGCATCGCCGGCAACAGCATCACCATCACCGTGCCGACGCTCGCCGCCCTTGCCGCCGGGGCGACGTTCCAGGCGGTCAAGAATGCCTATTATCTCCGCAATTACGCAACCACGCGGAGCGTCTGGCTGCTCGTCACCGGCAATGGTAGTGCGAGCGGTCCCTCTTCGACGACGAATGGCGGGCCGATCGCGGTCGGCAACTTCGTCTTTGGCTATCGCACCGCGATTCTCGTCGATGGCGGAACGCTGGCCGGCAATTTCACCGAAACCAGTTTCGATTCGATCGGCTCGGTCTTGCAGGTGATCAACAACGGCACCTTGCAGACCACGCATTTCGGGAATTTCAGCGTCTATGGCTATATCAGCGGCGATACCTCAGCACCCTTGCCGCTGTTTCTGATCGACAATCCGGCGCCGAACGCGAGCGAATCCGCCTCCGGCGCCGATCTCATGCTGACCGTCGCCAATATGGAGGTCGGCTTCTGCGAGGGGATGATTTTCGATATCAAAGGTGATTACGTCTACGAGGTTCGGATCACCGACAGCAAGCTCACGCGCTATGCCCATAACGGCGTGATCTCACCGCAACCGGCCTTGCGGATCGATGCGCCCAATGCCCGGCTTTCCCTGATCGGCAACGAAATCCTGCCCCAGGATGGCGGGGTCGGCGTGCAGCTCAGCGCCATTCTTGCAGCGACCATCGTCGGTAATTGCTTTGTCGGCTGCAATGTGCCGCTCGATATCGAAACCGCGAGCGGCTTCCTCACCCTTGCCGGCAACACCGCGATCGCAACCGGCGGCAGCGCCGCGATCGCAACCGGCCTGCTCGCCGCAACCGAGGTCAGCATCGGGGGCTCGATCACCGCCGGCGATGTTTTGACGCTGACCGTCTCCGGCAATGCCGTGATCGGCGGCCCGGTTGCGACCAGTTACACCGTGCAAAGCGGTGACACCACGGCAAGCGCGGCACTCGGCCTCGCAAGTGCGGTCTCGGCGACAATCGCGATCGTGCCGGCAACGATTCTGGACACGGCGCTGGCCGGGGCAAACACCCTCACCCTTTATGATGCGAGCGCGCTCGCCGTCGGCATGGTCGCTTATGGCAATGCGGCGATCCCGGCCGCGACGCGGATCACCGCGATTTCCGGCAATACCGTGACGCTGAGTGCTGCGATCAGCGCTGAGATCGCGTTCAACGGCGCGGTCACGTTTGCAACCCCGCTCGCCGTTCTTTCCGGCAATTACGCGCCCAGCGCTGGGGTTTTCGTGACCGTCCATCCCGGCGCGGCGACGCTCGTTCTCCATGCGCCGCAAGCGGCATCCCTGTCGCTCGCGGCAACCACCTCGAGCGGGGCGAGCGAGACGCTGACCATCACGACGCTCGCGACCAATGCCGCCGGCAATGTCCACGACGTCGGCAATGGCTGGGACAAGCCGAGCTATGCCTTTGCGCCGGCGCAAAATGACGTCGTTACCGGCGCCGTCAACGGACTTCGCCTGTTCGGTGCGGTGAGCGGCGCGCCGGCCGGGCTCGGGAGTTCTGGAAGCGATACCGCGGTCGGCCTCCAGCTTTCCACCCAGGGTAACGGCATCGTGCATTTTTCGACGAATGGCAATGATGTCGCGCGCATCACGCCGATCTCTGGTTTCGCAAATTACCTCGATCTGGTGCCAGGAAGTGCTGGCGCACCGGCTGGCATCACCAGCGCCGGCGCGCTCGGCGCCAATGGCGTCACCCTCGCCGGCGCCGGGGCGGGTGCGGTCTCGCTCGGCTCGCTCGGGGCGGGTGGCTCGCCGGTGGCTTTCCTCGGGGCGCGCGCCGAGCAATCCTATAGCTACCAAACCCCGGCGAGTGGTGCGGCACTTCTGGTTCCGAATAATTGTTCTCTGTTGCAGATTGCAGGTTCCGCGACTCTCGCAAGCTTGAGCATAACCATGCCGGCGGCGCCGATCGATGGCCAGGAAGTGACCATCGCGACCCTTCCCACCATCACCGCGCTCACCCTGCAAGCCAATACCGGCCAGACCATCTCCGGCGCGCCGAGCACGATGGCGGGCAACAGCGCCATCCGCTTCATCTTTTTCGCGACTGGCTCGCTCTGGGCGCGCTTGCAATAGGAAGTTCACATCATGGCCCTTTCCAAATCACTCGACCCCGACCATACCGGCGCGCCGGCGCAGTATTGGCGCATTCTGCATCGGCAGGATTTCTTCGATGCCAGGCGCATCGAAATCACGCTCGGAGGCTATCTCTCCGAAGCGGCGCGGCGCGCCGGCTGCAACCCGCTCGGCACGCCGAAACGCTATGCGCTCACCCTTGCCGATTTTCCGCAGGCGACGGATTGGCACGCGATCACCACCGCGATGCTTTATGCGGCACTCAAGGATAAACTCAGTAAGGCGGCGGCGGAATCGCATGACGGCAATCCCCGGCGCTGGCCGGAGATCAATGGTTGCGCTGTCGATCCGGCGCTCGCCGGCGCCGGAGATGCGTGATGGATGACGGCAGGAACCATCACGTTCGTTTCGATGGCGTCGTTACCGCCGGCAATCTTCTCTCATTGCTCGGCATGGTCGGCGCGGTGATCAGCTCGGTGTTCTACGTCGCGGTGACCGTTGGCCATGAGGAAGAACGGATCACCGCCGAGATCACGCTTCGCGAAAAATCCATCGAAAACCTGCAACAACAATTGATCGCCGTGCGTGCCGACGAGGCCGATCGCTTCGCCGGTATCGGGCGGCGGATCGATGAAAGTGTCGATGCCGAGCGGGCGGTGATCGCCCAGATCAACGCCGCGCTCAGTCAGATCAACACCCGTCTCGATACGGCCATCATGAGCGCCCATCCGCATCCGTTGGATAGCGACGGGCGCTGAAAGGACTCTCATGACTTTCCGGGATTTCCTCCGCCAACCGAGCACGGTCGGGGGCCTCGCCGCTTTGTGCGGAACTTTGGAGGCAGCGATCACCGGGCAGATGAGCTGGGCGCATGCGCTGCCGTTCATCGTCGGTGCCGTGGTCTCCATCCTGCTCCCTGACAACAGCGCCGCGCGGGCGGATGCCGAGGCGCTGATCCGCGCCGCCGAAACCTTCGCGGGCCAGATCGGCTCGCAAAACACCAAGCCCCCATCTCAGGAGAAACCATGATGCGCCCCTTCCCGATCGTCGCCGCCGCTGGCGCCGCTTTCCTGCTCGCCGCGTGCGTATCCGGTGCGGTCTCGCTCGCCACCATCGCGACCGACGCCGACGATATCGCAACCGGGCTCGCCGCTGCGGCGAAAGACATGCGCGACGCCAATCTGTTGAGCGCGGCGCAACTCGTGCAGGTCGATGACGCGCTATCGACGGTTGCGGCCGCGTCCGCTGCCGTGGCACGGGCAACCAGCGCCACCGCCGCAGAGCCCGAGGTGGAACAGCTCGCAAGCGGCGTCAACGCCATGATCGCGGCCCTCTCCGAGGTCGCGACATTGCCGGCGCCGGTGCCGGAAATTCTCGCCGCGGTCAATGTCATGCTGCCGGTGCTCGAATCCGCCGTCGGCCTTCCGGCGCCGGCCGGCGCGGCGCAGGCGATGACGCCGGCCGCGGCGGAGCGCATTCTCGCCGAACAGGCGGCGGCGTTCCGTGCCGGACACTGA
>JAEHJW020001830.1_pt1 | contig 43222 bp, 66 predicted proteins | sample 9271431 | NCBI WGS metagenome assembly JAEHJW02
AAGAAAAAACCACAAAAACATTTTATAAATTCTTTTGTTTTGTGTTTACAGAACGAAAATAAGGCGTATAGTGTCTTACATGGAAAGCAAAAACGCTTACCACCGCCGGGGCGGAACCCCGAAGTCCAGGAGACAGAAAATGCGCGTACCAAAATCAACACAGACCCCAGAGTACAAGGCAGCACAAGCATCCTTTGATGCAGTCAAGGCTTTCGCGGGTGTGGATACCATGCTGGATGAAGGCTTCAATGAAGTTTTTAAAAAGTACAGGGCTACCTATAAGCCTGGCATGACTCCAGATCAAGCGGTAGAAGCCTTTAAAGCGATAGCCAAATAAATCGGATTGACCCAGGTACCGCCCCAACCGGGGCCGCGTAACCGGCCAGCAGATCAGCGATTGAAGAAGCGCAAAAATGGGAAAAAATTTTATGATAGTAAAAGTACGGATATGGAGCGGTTGCCCTACGATCATGACTGAAAACGGGAAAAAAATTTCCAGTCCCACTGATCTTGAGCACTGGATCGAAAAGCAAGCTGATGGCCAAATCGAAGTCTGGGCAGGTCGATGGTGGGTAGTGTCGAAAGAGGCAGTTCCCTTTAGGGTGGAGCAAGGAAAGTGTCACTGCGCGCATCCTGCATACCGCAGCAAAGAGGGGCTTGATACGCATGACTTCTCCGGGTTTTTTGTGCATGAGGCATGGATGATCATGGCGCGCCTCACCAAAGGCTGGGAAGATCTGCCGAAATTTACTAGCTCAGCGACTAGGTGCCAAGATGAGTGAAAAGCGAGAAAAATCAACGGGGGAGACGCCCAGCAGGATACCGGGATACATGGGCAATCAGAATGCAAAAAAAGAGGAGGTACGTGATGCGCATATCCACCTGAGAGTCATGATGGATCAAAAAACCAGATTTGTTCGTGCCGCCCAGGCCGAGGGGAAAAAACTTAGTCCATGGTTAATCGATCTGGCTGTAGCTGCGAGCAAAAAATCTGAAGTTACTGGCGATTGATCACTGCCACAGTCGCCGTATGGCGCGCAGCGCAATCGTGATACAGGCCACTGGCCTCGATGATCCACTGTGCCAGAGTGACCTGCTGGCCATCGTCGAGCAGCGGCAACTGGGGGCAGGGCGCGGCGAGGTTCGCTGGCAGTTTACTGACCGGTACGGATGGCGTCGTTGAGCATCCGGATAGTAGAAGCAGGCAGATCGCAAGCGTGATTAATCGGTACATATTTCGTCACCTCTTTGATTCTTGTCCGGTATTCAATCCGGGTTTTATCCTCCTGTGCCTGGTACACAGCCGCATCCTGCTCTGCGACGGCCTGCTGCTGCATGATGGCGCGCTGGATATTGGCCTCGCACTGCGCCTTGCCGATGCCGATCAGGTATGCCCGGTACCACGCAAACCCAGCGATGAGGGCAAAGCCGATTGCTGCATAAAAATAGATACGGGAGAAGGGGATCATTTTGGTTCGGCCTCCGTTTTTGCTTGCCAGCCGATCGCAATGCCACCGGCGGCAATCACTGCGCCCAGGCCAATGCCGAAGCTCTGCATATCAAAATGCGATTTTTGGACGGTAACATCCCAGATCGCCAGTGCCAGAAAAGTGAGCAGGCTCATGCCCCAACCGACGCGGGCCATACTCCATGACACCCCATCTTTTTCCGTGAAAATGTCCTGAACGAATTTGTTCATGCCAGATGCCCGCCTTTTAGCTGATATATGGCGATCAGTGCAGCCATATCGTTTTCGTGCTGCCCATAGCCTGCACCGGGCAGGCTTGCCCAGATTGGCGCGCAGGCATTGATTGCGTCTGTGATTTTTCCAGCATCGATCATGTCGATCGCGCCCTTTTCGCGGATTAACTCAAGCGCGGCCTTGTCTTGGCTGCCTGGAGAGAAATCCGGCAGCTTGAGCCGAAGCTTCAAAACGGCCCAAGTTGGCGCGGTTATCTGGTACCGGCCTGCCGCACTGCTCCAAAGCTTGCTGTTGAGCTGCATCGTCACGCGCGGGTGATCGTCGAACGAATCCATGCGCCGCATGAGTGTCGGAGTGCTGCCAACGATCACGTCATAGCCATTGTGATGCCCCACAGCTTGAGTGCCTTCTGAAAAGGCAATCATGTCGAGGAATGCGGTTTGATTACTCGTCGTCATGGTGAATCACCTCAAGATCAGAGAACTTGTAACCATCCTTGAGGTACTTCTGAGCGAGCCAAAGCGAGAATGGCAAGTTGTGAATGCCCTCGTCCTTCCCGGTGTGGTGCTTCTTGCACAAAAGCAGCCCTTGAGTGCGCATGTCGTCAACAAAATCCATTGGCTTTGCCGGATCGAACTTGTCCCAAGCAAAATCTGGAAAGTCTGTCTTTACTCGCTCCCAATCAATTGGAGCATTGGCGAATGACCACTCAATGCCAAAGTGATGGGCCTCTAATGGCTCGCCAAGTTCTTCCTCAGTGGCATTGCAGATGAAGCATCGACCCGGCGTCGGGTGCAAAGCCAACACCGGCGCATTAGTGAAAATGGCCTTTTTGGATTGCCTGAAAAGAGCGGAAGCAGACCCGCGCGGATCATGCCCTGGTGTTTCAACCTCGACCGACAGTGTGTCTTTCAGATCGTGTGTTTCGGTGACGCTCATCCGACCTTACCCCCATGAAGTGCACCCCAGATCAGCGCAATGCCACCCGCAACACCAACGATCCACTTAATCACGGTTGGGACGCCCTTGATTGTTTCGTACGCCCTAGTCACATCCTTGATGTCAGACTTGATCTCGGCTTTCATTTCATCGTGCTTTGCATCGATGTAGTCCATCAGGAGCCGAATGTCCTCGCTCCCTCGGCTTCTGATTTCCGCGGCAATTGCGGCGCGCTCCCCGCGAAGGCGCTCAATCTCTTTTTCGGCGTCTGACATGGAATTTCCTTTTTTTCAGGGCATAAAAAAACCGCCCGGGGCGGTTGGTTTTGGGGTGGGTATCTGCTACCAGGTGATTGCGGCAACTTCGGCTTCGGTGGTGCAAGCCATGATCTGTCTTCTGAGGTTATCGTTTTTCAGGAGGCACGCCAGAATCGCGGCTTTCCCGTCAGCCCCGGCCTGCTGAATCTGCGCGGCGGTGTGTAGTCGATACGCCCACACGCCGTTGCTGTCAGCGCACAGCTGTTCGGTTGTCCAAGTTGTCGGAAGGCCCGGCAGTATCGACGACACCACGTTCGTGTTCAGGTTGGCCTGATCGGTGGGCTTAGATGGGTAGGTATACGCTGCACCGAGGGCGGATGAAGTAAACCCGGAAACTATAGTGGTGGCGCACCCTGCGCTGATCATTTTGATCTGGGATTTCTGGGCCATGGCAAGTTGCTCTGCGGCGGTGGGCGTAACTATCGATATGGTAGGGGGAGAAGTAGTTAGATCAACAGCGCACGCTTGCCATGCCTTAGCTTGATCCTTAGAGCAAGGTATGCATGAAATCGGTAGTGGGGGTTCTGGGACTGAACCCCCGCCAAGCACATTCCCCCCTTGGTTGATGACTAAATAGTAGATATTTGGCATTAAATTAACCCCGATGATGCACCGCCCACTGGGAATACTGTCAGAGACTCAGACCCAGGAGTTACATTAGTAAATACGAATAAGAAATCTTCCCACCCTCCTTTTGGAATTGCAGGATTTGGTAGCGTTGTATCAATAGTGACTCCTGAACCTGCCGCCAAGGTTATCGATTGACCTGTCGCACTTTGATCGTTATTAATAAGCCGGAACTTGATAGCTGTACCTACGCTCGCGGGATATGCTTCAGCTAATATATTCGCTGCCGTGTCAGTCGTAACCGTTGCGGCTGCGGTTTGTGTAGCCGAGTCTGCAAAAAATCCAGACGAAATCTGGGCAGCACTCAGCGTAATGGCCCCCGCAGCCGCTGTTGACCCAAGAGATAGTTTTGACTTAATAAACGATGGGCTAGACATCCACGTCCCATGAATAGCGTCCCATTCCCCAGATCCCCTATTCATTAGGAAGATACTATCTCCGGGGTTCAGATAAATCTGAGTATTAGTGGTTGCTAGTCCCATAGTTGGGGAGTAAATAAACCCACCCACCGAATTCACAGAAACTATTTGTCGATACGAGCTATCGTTTTTAAAAAACAATCCAGAGCCACCCCACGGGGCCGAATTGGGTAAATATGCAATTGAATCAGCAATTGGGGAATTAATCTGAACTTCCGTGCCGTAGGCTTCGTACCCCAGACTGGCCCCTATGCCAGATATGGGCCATGCATAGGTCTTAGAGCCTATTTGAGTGCTTGCCGTCCCGGTACCTGTCCCAGTGATTGAGACAAAGCTGAACCCCGAAAAGCCACCTACCGCCTGCTGAACAAAATCGCTTGTTGCAATGCGTTTTGAAACATCAAACTGAGTAGGTGACTGCTGGAACAGTGCGTACCCAAGTCGCTGAGTCACCCCCGTCACATCCGTGGCACTCGTCACAACAACCTGAGTGCGTACCGCCCCCGCAGTCACTGCCGGTTCCGCTGCCCCATTGGCCACAGCCGCTACGGTGTAAATGCCTTCAGGGGATAGATCAACATAGCTATCCGATGATGCCGCATAGGTGAAGGCATAGGCTGCTGGCGTCGTGCGCTGGCCAAGAACATAGGCCACCCCAGAGGGCAGTGTCATTGCCAGCCCAGTTACCGGCGCACCGACGATGCCGGATGCGATGAAGTCGCTGAATAGGTCAGATTCTTGTAGCAACCTTGATTCGGAAGATTTTAATGTCGATCCGTTGCCGTAAACGATGCTTGATGCGCCTTGTGTTAGCGTGATTGGCGAGCCAGATGCAGTCTGCACGTTTAGAGTAAACGCGCCGGTCGTTTCATTGCTCATTACCCACTCTTGCTGATAAGCAGGTAATGTGACCACAACATTGGCCGTCAGCGTGCCGGTGAATCTGATGATTCGGCAATTCACTTGAGCGTCGGTGAGCGTGATATTCGCGGCGGCAACAGCTATAGATTGAGCGCCACGCAAATCTGATTTAGCATCTAGTGCAGCCTGCTGCGCCGTACTCACCGGCTTATCCACATCCGCTGTATTATCAACACTCCCCAGCCCCACATCCGCCTTGGCCAGCGTTACATCGCCTATACGAGTGTTAACACTCGTGACCGGAGTTTGTGATACTGCTGCATCAATCCTTCCATCAGCCCCCACGGTTAGGCTTGGGTAATCGTAGCTACCTGCCGTAACGCCTGATGCCGCAATCGTGGGGTTTGGATAATTCCCAGCCAGAGCACCGCCAGCGGGGCCGCTCGGTGGGTAAGTCGATGGCAAAGCGGCCACAGATGCTGATGTAATGCGGCCATCAGCGCCTATTGCCAGCGTCGGCACTTGTGTCGCGCTGCCATAGGCGCCAGCCACCACACCAGATACCGCAATGTTTGGGTTTGGGTAGGTGCCTGCTAATGCGCCCCCAGCCGCGCCGCTGGGCGGAGCGGAGCTGTTGATGGGCAGATATAGTGCATCGGCCTGTGCCCTCGGCACAACCTGCTGTGTCGCCGAGGCTGAATTTGCGGCTGAAAAAACCTGCAGCGCGTTGCCAGCGAGGTCAGCCTTGGAATTAAATTCGGTATTTAGGTCGCCGGACTTGAGTATCTCTCCGGGCACAAAAGATGATGTTGCCATTTAATCCCCCTGCCCATTTATCGCAGCTACATCGGCCAGGGTCGTCGCCGCGCGAATCACTGTTTTTTGTGCCTGCAAGAGTGCGAACGCCTCGGCGGCACGCAGAAAGATCGCCGATGCAAGATGCTGCAAGTCGCTGTAGGTAAAGGGCACCGGGGTATTGTCTGCGGCTACCCAGGCAAACCCCGTAGGCGTTGCTTGTGTGAGTTGGCACCCGAGTAGCGCGGCCTGTAGATTGGACATGCTATTCGCGTCTGCCTGATAATTTTTGACTACGCCGCCAGCACTGGCATAGCTCACTGGTTGCGCGATGGCAGATTTATAATCTGCAGTGATCTGATTTATTTTATCTGATTTTGATTGTGTTAATAAAAATTGATCGGTTGCTGGAACAACGACAATCTCCCTATTTGAAATATCTAATGTTTCCCCATTTTTTCTATTTATGGCCGCATAAAATTGGAGTTCTGTTACATCAATTAAATCAGTCGGTAGGTTTGAATAGTCCGATAAAGAATCAGATGGATAAAAACTGTTTGTGATTTTTGAAAATTTATACATTTTATTTCCTCTTAAAAGCCAATGGCTCGCCAATAACCGTACCAACTGGACTGTGTAGCTCCGGCAACGTTAAAAATATTTAGAGTTACGCCATTATTTGATAAAGATCCATAAACAACGATTAATGACGCGCCACCCGTACCCAGATGGTTTCCCGTAATTGCATTAACGGCATTTGGGAATGGGATTGGAAACGTGACATAAATTTTTCCGCTGGCGTCTGTTGTGCCGATGCCCCACTGCTCAATCATGTATCCCGTTGGGCTGGTCGGATCTGGGTATTTTTTATACCCATTGGCGGCAAGAGAAGAGGGGAATTGACCTTGATTTACCGCCTGGCTCAGGCTACCCACTGCAGCATTGGCGACATCAAATGATTGCGCGGCATTACCCGCCAGCGCTGCCTTGCCATTCAAAACCGTTGCGAGTTGATTATTTTTTGTTCTGTCCGCCGTCAAGGCGCCCGCATTAATCGCGGCGATTAGCTCCTCTTGGATGGCGTTGTATTGATACGCTGGCCATTGGGTTGCTGGCGTGCCTGTTGATGGGTTGCCATCTGTCGCAAAGGCAGGTGTGCCGGTAGTGGGAGCTACATCCGCAGATGCCTGGGCCACGCTGTATGGCGCGATGATTCTGTCCATTTTTTCTCCAATAAAAAAACCGCCCGGAGGCGGTTATGCGTTAATCGATCGGGCAGGGATTAACCCAATAGCGATGTATCCAGGTAGAAGTTAATATCCAGTGCTGCGACCGCGCTTTGTGGCGCCAGCATCAAAACTGTGTGCGCGGGGGCAGATCGTTTCAGGGCGCACCACAAGTCAAGGTTTGTTAACGAGGCGAATGGCTGCCCAAATTGTTGACCGAACGTCAGCGGGGTAGAGGAGTAGCTCGATGGCGGGATACTGATTTGCCAAGCGAAGGCCCAGTCCTCACCACCAAATGGCTGGCCAAACGATGCGCCAAACCGAGATGGAGAAAATTGGGCGATCGTAATGCCGATGCCGAACGCGGCGGCGATGTCGTGATAGCGCTGCGCGTTCTGTCCGCCGATATTGACAAATGCGGCGACCGCGGCACTCTGGCGCGTAGCAATCGCAGTTGACATTGCGGGCAGGCAGTTATCCGGCAGCCCGAGCGTTTCTTCCCATTCCGCCAGCAGCCCGACTGCAGACGCCGGAAATGCATCAACAATCAACGCATTGGCCGAAAAATCACTGTCTCTGAATGTCGCAGCTAGCGCCGCCACCAATTTCGATAAGTTGCTGTCCTGCTCGGTGTTCCAGGCGCGGCCTTTAGGCATCAGGGCGCTTAATGCATGCGTATAGGATGCAAGATCGAACCGAGCGGTCATGAGTATGTCACAACGCCCAGTTGGAGCAGATGCCCGATACCGGTTGCGATATTAGAGGTTGGCGATGTAATGACAAACCCTGCACTGCCAGGCACTGCAGCAACTGCTCCCTCGATGTCAGATAAATTTACCGTGCCGCCTGGCGCAGCTGTCTGCTTGATCATGCTGGCGATGGCCGCCGTGCATGCGGCCTGTACGACTGACCCCGCTAACGATAGCCCTGTGATTGTAAAATCCTGAGGCTGGGCAATAGGCGACACGACATAGACCAGAGCCGTCACGGATTGCAGTGGCCAGATTGCATTAGCTACAGTCAACTGATCGCCCGTGGCTGCTGTCGCCCGGGTCTCATACTGTGACACGCCATCGGTCCCGGCAGGGAAACCGCCGGTGGCAATGTGGATTGCATCGAGCATGATATAAATTACGACTGTCCCAGCCCCATACCCACTGCCGTTAATCCACGCGCGGGTGATGCCCGGCACGGACAGTGCCCACTCTTTATAATCCCCCAGCGATCCGCCCTCTGGCCGGGTTTGATAGGCATCGAGCATCCGGGCACGCAGGCTGTCGTCTGTCTCTAAATCGGTTCCGCCCGTAATCACTTGTGAGACGGTACCGGTGCCGCTGACCCCGTTGATCGGCGATGACAGTGACATTTGCACGCCGACCGAGGTATTTCCGAAGGCGCCCGTTAAGCCTGTTGGGTCGGCATTTGCCAGCACCGGGACCAGCGCCACGCCCGTAGCCGCTACGGTAGCATCAGCTGTGGATGTAAAAAGTGCGCCATCAGCGCGCGCCATGGCTGTACCCGACGGGATCAGTCTGCCCACGATGCCCGTAAATGTGACAATGCCGAGCGCAGTAGTCGGGGAATTCCGATAAACTTTTTTTAAGGCCGCCCAGGCCTCTAAGTACTCTGCCTCTGCAGTATAGGGGACAGCTTGGCGCGCAATCCACGCGAGATAGGCGTAATGCGCATGCGATAGCCCGGCGACCGCATTGCCGATAGCTTTTAAAACCTGGAAACGGAGTGCCGCATCACTGCCGGGTAGCGCGGATTGAATTGCCTGTGCTACTTGCGTGCGTAAATCTGTGAGCGAGGGGCGCAAAAAGGGCATCAGGAGTGCTCCCAGACATAGTTGAATTGTACGTTGATTTGCTCGCCGGTCGCTTTCGTCAGCACGATTGCCACGCCTAAAAATCCGGTTTTTAGCCACCGCGCGGCCACGTCTACGACGCCGCAGATGCCATCATCAATCAGCCATTGCAGGGCTTCGTTTAGGTAGTCAATGGCGCGCTTGCGAGTGTCTTCGGTCATTTTTGCTCGATCGAGCAGCCAAAGCCGAGAACCCCATGGGTATTGAGGATTATCGCTACCCCAATAGCCGCGCCGGTCGGTAGCACCCGGCGGCAATGCGTCATCTGGCAATGCTGCGCGGTCTGTGAAAACAGAGATCAGCACGGCGGTTGTGAGTCCGCTATCAGTCATCAAATCCATGCCCGATTGGGCGATGTCGCCGCGAGAGATCGCTGCGTCCCAAATAATTGCGATATCCATAGTTACATGCTCTGGTTCGGCGCGCTGGTCGCGCCACCCTGAGGATCAGTGTGCGTGTGGCCGTTGTAGGTGATGCGCATTCCTGCCATGGATTTATTACCGTGGTCGCTGATGTCGCCCTGGGCCACGATGCTGCCATCCACATTCAAATTGCCGGTGCAGTGTGTGATCGGCGAGTCATTCGTGATGCTGGGCGTGTTGGTGATGGTCACAGGCAAACCAGCGCCATTAATCACGATGCCGGCACGGGTTAAATGCACGCTCTGGCCGAGATCGTCATAAAGTGCTACCTCGCCATTAGCCAGCCCCTTGAGCCGGTACTGCTGATGACCGGTAGCGATAACGATGCCGCGCGAGCGATCGCCGCCGAGGCAAACCACAACCGCGTCCGAATTCTCGGGCGGCACGCTGGTGTAGCCGTATTCGGTCATACGCGGCATGGCATCCCGAGTCTCGAGCGGCCCGAGCACTACCTGCAGCGTTTGTGTGCCGCCCGCATCATTGACGAGCGTGATTCTGCCGCGCCCGAACATGCTGACCATGCGCAGGTAGAGTTTTTCAATTTGACGGATCATTGCGTGAGTTGGCTCGGCATGATTTCGGCCAGGCCGAACTTGTAAAGCAAGGTCGGCTCCGGAATGAAGGCGACGGGTGACATAAGAGTTAAATCAGCATGTGTTCCTGATTCGTCACGCAGATATGTTACTGATGAGATTGTCATGGTTTCGCTGGTCTTCAGTGTCGGCAAATCAACCATCACTAATGTGTTCGGCGTGTAAAGGGCGCCCGAGGAATCCCGCCAGCTATCTGTGCGTAGATTCACGATCTTTGATCGGCCCTGCCGCCGTGCAGCCTCCCAGTAGGCACGTTGAACTACTAATTCCTGTCCACCTGCGACCGCCTCGGCAATCATCACCATGCGCCTGTAGCGCGGCACGCCGCTGTCATGTACCTGTGCCAGTTGGTTTGCATCGCCAATGCTGCATGTTTGGGAAAAATCGTTGAAGTTATCGATGGAAATCAGATAGGCGACATAATCAGAAAACCGCTGATCCATACTGTTTACGACTGTGGCCGCTTCGACATTTACGCCCTCGCTGAACCCGCTGGATGCGGATGTGCTGCCAATTTGATTGAGAAGCAAATCACCATTGGTATCGTCATAAGCTAATAGTCGTGCATAACGGCAAGTGCGCTCGATCAGTTCAAATGCCGTTTCGCCTAAAATCAGGGTGAATTGTGGGATCGCTGGCCCCGGGTAGCTGGCGAGGTTTTTTACATTAATTCCGTAGGGCTTTGCCAGCTTTTGCGCCACATCCAGCGCGGAGGTGCCCTGGATTTGCCCACCCGGCCATTCGGCAGAACAGTCCACGAGATCGGCAGTTTTTGAACGACCAGTGACATGCACTTCATGCGAATTTCCGCGCATGGTTGATATCACGCGGTCTACGTAGCCGGTAATCACCAAGTCGCTTCCCAAATACACTTTGCAGGAATCGCCAGCATTGATGATCATCGGCGCAAGTTCGCCAGGAAACCGCTCGGTCATCTGGATTTCAAAATCTGCCGGCACGCGCTCAATGCCGCGTGTGGCGCGGATATGTTCCCATCCTTGGATTTTTTGGCCGTTTGCCTCGATAATCAGATCATCAGTCATGACGACAACGCCTTAAATTGGCGCGGCATGAACGCGGGGTGAATCGCCTTCGCGCCCTGGGCCAGCTCATCTGCCCGCGAAACGTCTTGATATATGCGTTGCGCCAATACCAGATCTGGTATTGAGGATTGGAACGAATACAAAATCATGTTCGGGAGTGCCACGCTTTTTTTTGTCATTGCCTGCATCCCGGCGGTCTTTAGTTCGATCAAAGCTACATAGACGCCATCATCACCCGCATCGCCCGCATCAGTGATGGCCGTGTCTATTACCGAAGCTATTAAAGATTTGATAACCGCAGCCTCGTCGTTGCTGGCGGGTTTATAATTTGCCGCCGCTTGCATCATCTGTGCGACAGCCGCGCGCCGAAACAGCATGGATGTTTGATCTGCCCCCGTTGTACCGGCCTGCGGAATACCGACCGTTGTTGCCGAAAATGGCGTTTGAAACGAGCTGAGGATGACGGCGGCATTGATTTGTCGTTTCGCGTCGCCAGCCGACACGATGGCAGTAACAGTGGCCAATTGCGCGCCCGTGGCAAACGTAGTGGCAGTTGCTGCATTTCCGACCGCTGCCGCCTGGCTCTGCGTTGCAGCGCTGGCCGCCACAAATTGCGCGAGTGCGTGGCTGAAACCAGAGGCTAAAGAACCGGCGCCAGCGATCAGATTATAGGCACCTGAAGCGGCCCGTGCGATCGAAAGTGCGCGGGAGGCCCACGCCTGAGATGTAGCGACAGCCTGCTGCGCCACGGACGCACTGTACTGCAGTGCGGTAATTATATTTGCTGCAAATGCTGCGGTTGATGCGCCCGCCAGCGCTGCCACAGCCGATGTCACTGCATCGCTGGTTGATACACCGGAGGATGGCCAGATGCGTGGCACAGAGGTCATGCACACGAGGCGAATTTCGAACAGGCGCCCTTTATCCCATCGTTCATGCGATGAGAACTCCAACACGTTGACTGTCATGCGGCCAAGCGTGGCATGAATAAGTTCGCCATCGCCAGGCGATTCAACCGCGTTAATCAGCCGATCTCTCCGGGTGATTGCATCATCGCCCACCACAAAACCGATCAGGATGACGCGGCGTGACTGCTTACCCATGTCTTCGACCCATGCGCCATCGCGGAACGGGTAAGTATGGATAGCGTTGCGGCGGCCAAATACGGCATCGCCTTCGAGCACGCCAAAGGGCACGCCACGGAACGATACGGGGCGCAACTGCGACCAGAAATCTCCGCCGAGGAGTACGGTGCCGATGCTCGATAGCCCTTGCAGTATGCTGCTCGCGCCGTTTAAGGTGCCCGATACGGTGGTTAATGCGCTGACTGGATTCATGGGGTAGCCGCTCCAGGCATGGCATGATTGATGCGCACCGAGGCCAAATCGACATTGGATACCTGCGCCTTTGTGCCCGCAGGCGCGTTGTGCAGGGTCACATCAACCTTAATGGGCTGCTGCGTGCCGCCGCCCTGATCTGAACGGGACAATGCCGCCATGTTTTTAGACACATAGGCCTGAGTTTCGGCGGGCATGTATTGATTCCAGTCATTGACGTTGCCGTGTTTTCTGGCTTCCTTGATCCCTTGATTGAGCCGACCGGGGCCCGCGTTATAAGCGCCATAAGCTTTGGCATAATCGCCAGAATATGTGCCAAGCAATTGATGGAAGTACAGGCGCCCAAGCTGCGCGTTATACGCCGCATCGGTTTTGTATTTGTTCTCGTCCCACTTGATGCCATTTTGCCGCGCCACCATGCGCGCGGTATCCGGCATGACTTGAGCGACGCCAATCGCGCCCTTGCTTGATGTGATCGGATTGCCGTTTTTATCGACTTGGCGATGAGCGGATTCGGTTCCCATTAAAATATTAAACGCGGCGCGTTCTTTTGGCGTTGAAACGGGGTACGATTTTTTCTCGCCGGGTTTGGCAGGGTTGAAAAAGTCGTACAGCATCCCGCCATAAGTTTGGTTTTTATCACCGGTAGCCCACTGTGAATAGCTGTTCATGGCTGATGATAAAAAATTCAGCGAGGTAGGGTTGTTATTGGTTTTGTCGCCAGTAAGCACTGTTAATTTGTGCATAGCTTCGAATAAATCAGCGGTTTTGGTTTGGGCAAATCCAAACGCATTGCCGATATTATTAGCCCATCCCGCAACGTCTTCGGCGATTAAATCTTTATTTTCCATAACCCAGTCGGATATTCCGTCCGACATGACTTTTACACTTGGCGCAAGTTTTGCAGCGATTGTGTTCCCAAGCCCCGTCGCAGCCCCGTCTACTTCGGTCAGGCTTTCAAACAGGCTTTTCCCGCCTTGGATCGATGCCTCGCTTTGCACCATCCCCAAGCGCTTGGACCGCTGCTCCAGCTCCTGGATGCCAGCGGAGCCCTGCCGCAGCAATGGCAATAACTCGGTGACGCCGAGCTTCGATGCCAAGGCCTCCTGCGCCTGCGGGTTGTCCAGTTTTCGAATGGCATTGCTGATATCGAGCAACGCCCTGTGAGTGTCCGGGCCGCCCTTGGCCGTCTTGTGCATTTCGATGCCAAGGGCCTTGAAGGTCATGAGCGCATTGTTATCGCGCCCGAACATGGCGTTTTCCATCGTGGTGCCGAGCGACTTCATGCCGCCATCGATACTACCGACGGACAAACCTGTTAATTTGGCAGCCCCGTGCAGCTCCTGCAATTTCGTTGTCGTTAAACCCAAATTATCGGCCATGTTTGACAAACTCATGGATGAGTCGCCAAACGTTTTGACCATGGCGGAAATGCCAGCGAGCGACCCAATGCCGCCCAACGCGGCCATGCTTGGCACCATTGAGCGGAACACTTCCGCGCCACGCTGGGCAGTTTCATTGACCTGCCCGAGTCCGTGATTGAGCTGCGTGACGCGGCCGCGCAATTGATTGAATATCCGGGTGGCTTTATCGCTCGCTGTGATGTCTATGTTGAATTTATTAGGCATTTTTTTAAGCAGCTATTTATATGTTATATTTGTTTTATAATAATTATTATTATGCTGCCGCCAGTGCCTACCAATTAAATTGGTAAAACACGGGGCTCCATAGTTTATTGCTAATTCAAGTGTTAAACAATGTTCAGGAAATTTTTTATAAAGCATTTTATTCAAAATTTCGTCATCAATAAATTCACGTTTTATAATTATTAGCCCATGTACATGGGATGGATTATCTACATGCACATTAAAGTCATAAATAAATTCAGAAGAAGTTACATTAAAAAAATTTCCATCTGAATCTATTTTTCTTTCTGCGCTAAAACCAAATGGCGATTCACTTTTGTCCATTTTTTTTATTAAGAATTGCAATGCGCCATTATCAGGGTAACGATCGTCATCATCTAACCATATAAAATATGGCTTATCGCATTTTTTTAATGCATCAACGCGTTTTTCGCTTAAGGTTCGGCCATCGTCTAGCTCAATTTTAACGTTTAAGCCCAAATTAGATGCATCTTTTAATGCAAGATTTCTCCATTTTTCACGGCCCGGCTGCGTGAGCATTGATGTAAAAATTTTTTTATTCATATCAATCCTCATTATTATTTTTTAACATGCGCAGCGCCTGATCGTGCCACCAAAGCAACTCAGTTACCGTCAAACCACGTGCTTCATGTGCGCCCCAGTGATAAAACCGGGTCACGTCCGCCATCAATTCGCCTAAGCCAATCAGCTTTGGCGTTGACCGAAAAAATCAACCACCTTATCAAACTCGCTTCGGGGCAGTTGCTCGATGACTTTGCGTGGCACACCTGCCACCAAATGTGCCAGCGTGATGATGGATGAATAGCCGCTGCCCGAAGCCTCGGCTTTCTCAAGCTCACCGGCTTTGGGTTCTCGCAGGGTGATCGATGGGTATTCGGCGGTGCCAAGTTTGATTGGCTCAGCAAAAACGATTTCTGTAGGTTCCATGCTTAAGCCTCCTCGACGTTAACGGCTTCGAATTTAACTTCAAAACTGCCCTCGGTTGTTTTCACTTCTTGCACTTCGGTGATCCACATGTTGCGACCGATAACGGTTTTACCGTTGGCCAGCTCGCAAACCACAGTAACGTTTGTCCAGGCGTTGATTTGAGCGAGGCTTAAACTGCCCGAATCCCGCAGGGTGGCATGGATGTAGCCCACTGATGGTTTCTCGGAGTAACCGTGCACGGTGTCCTGCCCGATCAGGGACTCGCGCGAGACTGTCGAGACTGAGTAGGCCAGATCAGCCGCCAGCATGTAGCTTTGGCCATCGACTGAAATATAGGCAATTCCGGCGAGCCGGTTTGGATTAATAGCCATGTGTATTTTCTCCGGGCATAAAAAAACCCGCGTTAAGCGGGTTTAATGGAAATGGATTTGATCGGGCGGTTCGATTAGGTGAGTTCGATTAGGTGAGTTCGATTAGGTGAGTCGGAACTGGAATAGCAGAGCCAGTACATCCAATTGGTTAATTAAAACACCGGGGTAGAGCACGTCTAATCGATTAGGGTTGGTGGCATTGCGCTGCACGATTAGCGCCGCTTTGAATTCATTGGCGTTTTGTACATAGCCGTTGTATTCCAGCTCCCGGTACATTGCGATCAGATCGGCTCGGATGATATTTGGGGTGACGATGGCGCTGCCGGCGGCAAAGCGTGTGCCGTCATCCGCCAGCTTCATCCGCCCATATTTGCTGGTAACGCGGCCTTCCAGCGCGCGCAGAACGTACATGAGCAAAAACATTGTCTCAACTTTGAGATAGCTGTTATCCGGCTGATTAAATGCATTTTTTTGATATGTCGTGATAATGCCTTCCAGCAACACTGATCCGTCTTGCTGTGTAGTGTGCGTGCTCATGCCGCTGTAAAGCAGTGTGTTGCGGTCCGCAATGGCAAACTGATTCTGGATCGGCGCGGCGAGTACACCGAGCACGGGCAAGGTATGCAGCGGCATACCGGGATCTGCTTTGAGACTGACTGCGCAAGCCCCGGTCATTGCTGCCGCGAACACATAATTTAATGTGGGTGTGCCATTAATCGCTAAAACTGTTTCGTGTTGGCTATTCATTGCTGCGCCGAACGTAGTTTGAGCCGCCAGCGTCCCTCGATTGGCTGCAAAAACATGCCCATAAATTTTTTCATCCCATGACCAGCGCCCCGTTTTGTCATTAAGGGTGGTATCCAGGAGATCCAGACTCGTGGTATCAGTGTAGGGGCAGACGATAAAATCAAATGGCGCACTGCCTAGATTAGCCAGGGCGATATTCAATGCCGGATTGACAAGTCCCCCTGCGAATGCAGTGATCGTTACGCCCATCCCCGCAGGCAAAACCTCGCCGCCGGATGCACCTCTGTAGTTCAGCCGCAGGTCAATATCATTTCCAGCCAGCCCTTTATTTTTTGCGATGATCTTGACCATATTTGGAATGATGTAATCCCCTGCACCTGTCGTATAAACAGGGAGGTTTGGATTGGCATTAATTGCTACGGCGATAGCTGTAGCAATCTGGGCAGTTGTTTGCAAGGGGTTGACTGATACAGACACCAGGTTGCCTGCGATATAGATCGACAGCACGCCCGGCGTGCTTGGCGCATTGACAATGGTCAATGCGCCCCCTGCGGCCACAGCGGTTGGGTCATCTGCCAGCGGTAAATACCAGAGCTCACCAAAAGAGTCGTTGAGTCGGTAAGCAGCGGTCATCAGCGCCAGCATTGAGCCTTGACCACCTTGGGTTATAGCATCAGAGACGCTTTGACTAATGACGGGCACATTTGGTGTGGCCAGTCCGGTAGCCGTCATTTGCCCAATGATCAGTGCTCGCTGATTAAACGTGGCGGTGTTAGCCATGCTGTTATTCACTTCGGCGTAAAACAGCGGCACCCGCAGGTTCTGGGGGACATTGGCGAAAGGGACTGTCATGACTTATTCCTCAGAGGATTTTTTTTGGGGTGTTTTATTGGCCTTGGCAATAACCGGCTCAACTTCGTTATCGCGGATACGTCTTTGCCAGTACAAACTGTGCTCAACAGTTCGCCCCTCGATTGGCAAAAAATCTTTTAATGCTGGGTCAGGCACGAGCAACCCGTTCAGCGGGCGAATAGTAATAGTCGGCATAATTTCCTCTTTTTACTGCGGTAGGATGATGTCGAGCGCACCTTCGTCGCGGCCATCTGGCCCCGTGGTACGCGGTGCGGGCTGTACCGAGCTCGGGAACAGCGAACCGGTATAAGTGCCGGCCGGGTCGTATGGGTCGGCCATGTCCAGATGGATGCCCATGCTGGTTAGTGCCTCGATCGGATCGGTAATTGGCGGCCATGTGCTTGCAAGCGGCGGAGTGGAGGTTGGATCAAATGTTTCGAATGTTTCAACCGATAGCCGCATACGTGCTTCGCCAAAATGAACGCGGCCTTCGGCGCTGATTTCGCTCGTGGTTTCAATAGAGCTGATTTGCTGCGAAATTCCGATCAGCGCGTAGTTATTTAGCAGCGCCATTTCAGCGTTATAACAAAGCAATTCCAGCGTATCTTGAGCGCCTTCTTCCGTGCCAGCGCTTACCTTGATTTCAACGACCAGATGCACGGTCGTGGTGAACTCGGGCATCGCTCGGGTAAGGGATACCTTGGTGTCGCCATCAGTGCGCACTTTAATCTCGGGCAGTGCGCCGCTTTGCGTGGGTAAATCGCCTGGGGTAAGCAGGCGCAGGTTTAATGCCTGTAATGCGGCCACAGCAGCCAAGCGCACTTGACGGCGCGCGATCATGGGCTGGGCTTGAATTAATGTAGGCATGATTTACTGCACAAAATTAAGCATAAGCTTGATTTCGCCATGGCCATCGGGGCGTACATCGCGCACCGAGTAGGTGTGACCAGTGGCTTGAATAATTAGGGTGTCGCCCTGCATGGGCGGCGCGAGGAACTCAGAGGCGCGCACGCCAAGTACAGGGGTTTCGGTCGTGATTGCCGTGCCGCCCGCGAGGTCTATCTCACGGTAGGCTTCGTCAAAAACACCCGTCACAGTAAACGGCGTAGCGCCTAATGCTGACGGGGTGTAAGTAACGGGCTGACCAAACACGCCGTGTACCGGCGCGAGTACTGCTGCGTTCCAGTCGATCATGATTAGCCTTTAGGCTCGACAGCCACGGCGTGGCCATTGGCGATCAGGCGCGCCGCTTCTTCTGGCGTGAATTGGGCTTCCTTGCCCGGCAAAATCGTGATGTTGTTGTCCGAGAGCGCCGCCAGCGCGATGACGCTGACTTTCTCGATTGCTGGTGCAGCGTTCTGGGTGCTCGATGTCCCCTTAGCCGCAGCCATTAGAACACGCTCGCGCAGAAGCAGGCGTTCACCCGCGATGGGATGATGATCGGGCTTGATTGCATCATCATGATGCGTTGCGCTGGGTCTTTTTCTACCCAGGTTTTTGGCGCATACGGCATTGGTTCGTAGTTAAAATCCGGGTCGAGGATTTGGCCAAATGCCCTAGTTCCCATCAAATCGGCGCCCGCCATAATCACGCTGTTCGCAGGCATCATGGGTTGCTCAACGCCATTGGCATCTACATACCAGTCGTTATAAACCCAAAGGTCGTAATTGCCCCACCGGCCTTTATAAATGGCACCGCGTGCGATTTGCGCGCCGGGGTTAATTGCATTGGCGGCGAATGGGTTCAGCGCCGGGTAGATGATGGCGTTCGCAAGCTCTGGGTCTTTCTTGAACATCGTCCATGTGGCGGTTGAAAATACGATGTCGGTTGCAACGCCCCCGGATTTCTGCAGGATAATTTGCTGCCAAAGCTCGATGTTGTCCGCAGGCGTCGCGGTGCCGCCAGTGATATTGGCTTGCACCCAAGTTGCCGTACCAATCAAGGCCACGGTTAGCGTTGGGTCACGGCCAAAATCGACCACTTGGGTTGGGTAGCCGTCGCCCTCGATTGTGACTTTGCCCGCAATTAATGCTTGGGCGGCCATCCACTCCAAACGGCGGTCGAGCATATCGACCTGATCCTCCATCTCAAAAACGATGTTAGCGGCCATCCGCTCTTGGCCGCTCAGTTCGCCGCCGATGCGCTCGCCGATCATGCGGCGGACAGGTTTACGCAAATCAGGGGCGCGCTTGTCTTTAATGTAGGCGGGTTTGAACACGTTGGTTTGATACCGGCGTTGCTCAACTAGCTTGCCTTCTACCAAGGGGCTCACGAATGGCGCCATCCGGCGCACACCCACGTCAACGTCAATCGACACAAATTCAGAGTTTGCGGTCACGATGTTGGGAAAAAACTTATCGAGCAGAAACTTCTGCGCGCGTTTAAGGTTGGGTACAACTTGCACCAAGTCGTTCGTGTCATAAATTAAATCGGCCATCGCGAGGTCTCCAAAAATGAAAAACCCCGCTCAATGGCGGGGTGCAAAAATGAAAAAACCCGCATCAGCGGGTTAATTGGTTTTGAAGTTGTGGGTTAAACAGGCGTGCCAGAAATCACCGATTTCAGGAAAATTCCTTTAGGCATCGCAGCTTTTAATGTGGCAGTTGTCCACGAGGCATCCATCACGAGCGCCACCGCGTTGGCGTTAAATTCGCCCATGAGGTAGATGCCGGCATTGACGGGGGCGACGGTGGCATCAGTTAAATCAACGAGGATGCCGACGGGGTTTTGACTGCCATCAATCGCGGTAGCTACAGAAGGGATATATGATCCCGACCCGGCTGCAACTGCGACATTGAATGAGTCTCCGGCTGCAAAAGCAGTTGTACCAGCCGTTATCGTAAATTGAATTTGATCCGCATATGCTACCCCGGTAGCGGCATCTTTTAAGCGGGCGCCAGTAGGATCGAATACAGAAAACACGGTTGCAGAGGTTGCTACTACAGCGTAAGCACCGACTTTCGCGCCCTTCAGAATCGCGACAGGACTAATTGTGCCGTTGCCGGTATTGGCTCCCGGCGTTGCTGTAGCGGGACCAATAGTCACTACCCCCAGCGGCGTGCCACGTTGCACGAGGCCTGATGCGACGGTGATGTTTTCAGTGACGAGTTTTAAATTACCCGCGATCAGTTGATCCGGGATGTACACCTCAGCGGTGGCGCTGGGGAACTGGGGGTTATCGCTAAATGTTGCCGTTGTCATGGTGATTCCTCAGATTAGCCACGCACTTTTTGCATGGCGGTGGCGGTGATGTTGGCAAAAGTGGATATGCTGCCGGTTTGGCCTGACGCTGTGCCGGGGTTTGGGGTGGTGATTGCCGTCATGCGATCATTTAATGATGGGCCGCGATTATCTTGCCGTGACATTTTGAGCACGTTGATGGCAGAGGCGGCGCTCATTGTGGTGTCGAATGCCAGCGCGCAGGCGGTGTGAATTTGATTGGCTTTAATACCAGCCGCTACGATGGCTGCGCAGCGAGCGCGTTCTTGGCGGGCACCGGCTTGTTTTGCTTTGCGGGTTTTGGGCGTGTCTTTTTCGTCTTCGGCGTCTTCATCGTTATCTTCATCGAGGTCATCGCCGTCAAGATCGCTTTCAGCACCAGCAGCGTCATCGCCTTCATCGCCGCTATCATCAGCGCGATTGGCCTTTTTGGCTTTTTTTGACTTTTCGTCATCCTCTTTATCATCGGTTTCATCTTCGCCGGTTTCGGCATCTTTTTTGGGTTCTTCATCTTCGGCGCGTTTGGCTTTTTTACCCAAGCCTAAGAGGTGTGCAAACGGTACGGGGTTGGCCATGATCGGTCTCCGGTTATAAAAATTACAGGGTTGCGATTAATTCGCGGTATGCCTCATCGGGGGCGAGAACAGAATCGGCAAGACCTGCGTCAACGCCGGACTTGCCAAGGTATGTGCCCGCCTGCGTGGCGACCACGGCGGAGGATGTGATCCCCCGATTTCTGGCCACAGTGTCAGCAAAAAGCTGACCCATGGCGTCTATGTCAGACTGGAAGCGGGCACGGGCCTCGTCGGACAATGGGATTTCTGGGTGGCCATCGGCTTTTTTATCGCCGAACGTCAAAATGGATACGTTAAGGCCGTTGCTTGCCAGTGCCTTGCTCCAATCAACGTGCATCCAGATCACGCCGATTGAGCCAGTGCCGCCCGTGCGCGGCACTGTAATTACATCGGCAGCGCTCGCAAGGGCGTAGGCGGCTGAATAAGCGGCATCATCGAGCACTGCCCAGATGGGTTTATCGCCCCGCGCTGAATAAATCTCATCAACCAGATCAAAGCAGCCAGATACTTCGCCGCCCGGGCTTGATACATCAAGCATGATGGCCTTGACTGCTGGGTCGAGCAGGGCGGTAATGAAGTTTTGCCGGATGCCGTCATACCCTGTCATGCCAGAATAGGGTTTTAGCGTGCCGAGTTTTTGTACCAGCGTGCCGTAAATTTGGATGATAGCCACCCCATCGGGCGTGATCTCATAGCCGCCATTGTTTTTTGAGCGGCTAAACGAATCGTCATCAAACTGCATCGCGGGCGCATGGATACGGCTAATCCCTAGCCGGTCTGCCAGCGCTGAAATAATGATCTCTGCTTTCGCCGGATGAATGGCCAGAGGGGTGTTAAAAACGCGCTGGGCAAGTAGGGGCAAGGGGTTACTCATGAATCCGCGCCTTCAATTTTATCGCCAATGGTTTTCGATGGGTTATCGATACCAGCCCATGTGGGGGCAGTCATGCCGCGCTCTTTGAATGCAGAGATTTCACGTGCGCGCTGATCGAGAATTTCTTCCCAGTCTTCGCCTGCATTTTCAGCGGCTTCGTTTTCTAAAGTGGATAGGCCGCCATCCATGCCAAGGATTGACCCTTCTTTTTCTTTGACTGGGTCAATCCAGCCTCTACCCGGCCCCATCCAGCGTGCCCGTGCGTATGCGCCGCGCGCTTCAATAAAATCAGGTGCGCCATCGGGCAGCGGTAATTCGCCCCGATCGAATAACTCTTCTAAAAATGCGGCGAAGATCGGCTGGCAAAAGTGGGAGGTGAACTCATCGCGCCGACGGCTTAAGGTTTTCCAGGCTTCGAGTAACGCGCCGCGGGCGCTGGAGTAATTCACATCCGACCAGTTGTTGCTGACTTGCTGCGCACTTAGGCCGGTGCCCGCCGCTACGTTACGCAGCACCGCGCCTTCAAACGCGGCGAAATTGCCACTGGGGCGCGCCGCGCTGACTGTATTGATTGATTCACCCGGGAACAGCGTGGGCATCCGAACGTCGCCCACTGCGATTCGACGCTCCTTGTGAAAAACCGATCGCATATCCTGATAGGCGCCCAGGTCGTCATCGTCTCCCAGCGCTGATTCGACCATGTTTGGGTCATACGGCGATTGGATGTATGCGCCAAAAATTGCGTTGACAATGGCGGCATCAAGCTCGGTGCCGTCGTACTTAATCAGCATTTTTAAGCGCTGCATGACGGGGGTAAAAATACCCGCCCCGCCGCGATGCTGGCCGGCGCGGTCAGCCTCAAAATCATGCACAACGATGGGTCTGCCCCATTGGGTTTCGCGGGGGATGTAATCCCATGTCATGGATTCTGCCGCGCTCCACCAGTCGCCTTGATGTGCTTTGCGAATGTGGTAGCCAACGGCGGCGCCGAACTCATCGATTTCAACGCCGCCACGGCAATTCGCCATGTCGAACGTGAGCATGGGATTGCTTAGCCGGTCGGGGTCGATCAATTGCAGTACGGTGGCATAACGCGCTCCGCCCCGCGCTATGCGGTCGGGCATCCAGCGCATAATAGCCAGTGCATCCCCATCGACTAACTTGTGGCGGAATGCAATGCGAAAAAGCTGGCTTATATTCATTTGCCGCTGCGCATCTGACCATTTGCCGGGGTCGAGCGCCCACAGCCGCCAGCGTGCTTCAACTGCGCGGCCAAATTCATCCGCCCAATCGGCGTCGAATTGTTTGTTGCCGGTGATTTGCGCCAAAGCGCGGTAATCGGGCTTGCTGATCGGTCGCAGGTTCGCGCCGACGGTGTTATCAAGCAGGCGTGTGACAGCGCCAGATGCCCAGCCATCGTTACGCACGAGATCGCGCGCGCGGGATGCGATGCGGTCTCGATACATGTTGAGATCGGCGTCGGCGCTACCAAGGTAGGGGTTCCATGCCGCTGTGTGCGCGCCGCTCATATCCGCAGCGTCATACGGCACGTTGCTGCTATTGGCGAGCATTGACGCGCGGCTTGGCCGATTCACAATCGGCTGGCCGTCCATGCCGATGATTTTTACATCGCTCATCGAAAAATGAACCGTGTAGCGCGGCGGGGGCGGCTGATTAGGCCTAAATCCGCTTGCAGTTGTTTAATGAGCGCCACGAGGTTAGGGATTGATGCTTGCGTGTAGGTCACAGACTTTGCCCCATCGCCTTGGGTGTAGCTGAACGACACGCCTTTTGCACCAGTGCTTAAATCAAGATAAGCCTGCTGCGCATTGGCGAGCGCGGTTTGTTTCTGCGCGGTCGTCATGCCGGCGAAGATGCTGCTTGATGCGTCGTACATGGTTTAGTCCAGTGTGCTGTTAGGCCAAGCGGCTGATGCGTTTGGATTTTTTTTCAGATTGGGCGATCGGCAGTTTTTGCGCTTCAATTTCGCCCACCGGTACATCAATGCCGGGAACTGATTTCGGCAGCGCATTCAACGGTGTTTCCAACGCCCCAACCTCATCGGCGCGTTTATTGAGCTTCAGGCCCATGTGGGTTAAGCCGCATAAGGTGGCATACGCATACACCCGGCAGTCGAGCGCTTCATTTGCTCGACCGCTCGGCAGCTGCCACACGCGATACATGCGGCCGCTGACAACCTTGGTAATAAGTTTTTCCGCCGTGAGCTGGTTGTAGTAACCCACGTCCCTGCCATGAGGGAAGTGCATATAGCCAGCCCCCTGCGATTCGATTTGTAGCCGCGCGCGCACGGAATCTTTGGCAGTGTTGACGCCGATAATGATTGGCCGGTATCCGGCTTTGCTTTTTCGCGTGATGCGCTTGGCTGGCCACACAGGAGAGCGCTTGCCATCGCGCGCCGATTCGCCTTTGATCGCCCAAATTCTGCGGCCAATCCGCGCCTTGCAAAACTCGTATACGGTTTGCGTGTGATGGCCGCCGGAATCCATACATGCGCCCATAATTTCAAACGCTCGGCCATCGCCTCGCATCCACGCGCCCATGAGGTAACCATCTAGCCGTGTTTGCGTGTCGGGGTCATCAAACGATCCTTCGATGACGTGGTGGTCTATTGACCAGCTTTCTTCATTTCTACCCCAACCGACAACTTCTATTTCGATGCGGTCATCTTGGGTGTCGATTCCGGCGGTGAGCACTGCCACCCCATCGGGTACCGGTGAAGCCCATTTTTCAGCTCGAGCGAGCAGGGATTCGAGATTCACTTCTTTGCCGGAGAACGGCCGGTGCGGTAATCCCATTTGGGTGTTCCACCACGCTTGCTCTTGATCCGGATCGCCCTTTGCCGCCAGATACTTTTTGGCGATATTCGCAGGTTTATCCTTTGGCCAGGGGCTAAACAATTTGCTGGCCTGAAATCCGGCGTGTTCGTTATTGCACGACATCCCGTCACAGGTTGGACATTTAGCCCGATATACGGCATGTCGGTCGCTTGACCACCAGTGCCACACTCGCTCAACCGCTGTTATGTCATCTTCGCGCCAGGCTGCATCGTAATGGGTGATTGGGTCATGCCGCTGGCCACAGCAATCAAAGGCGCGGGTTTGATGCCAGCGCACGCTTTGAAGTGATCGCAAGCGGTCACCTTCTGACCAAACCGTGCCGCAGGCCTCGCAATGTAAGCGCGCAGTGTCTGGATAGTGATTGCCGCGTTCGTCTTTGTTCCATTCGACGTGCTTAAAAAAATCCAGAAATTGCCGGTGGCCACAATGTGGGCAGGCAACTGAGGCTTTGCGCTGATCGCTGTCTGCATAACTGGTTGCGATCCGGCTTTCATCCTCGACTGTCGGCGAGCAGGCGCGAACCGATAGCCAGTTGGCAAAAGTCGCTGTGCGCTCATCGCCTAGGGCGATTGGGTCTCCTTCCCGCGTTATCGGGTACTTGTCGGTCTCGTCGTACATGACGACGCGAACCGGGCGCCGCGCAAGGTTATCTGGGCTACCGGCGCCAGCAAGTGCCAGGAACCCGCCAGGGAACGCCTTATACAGAAGGGTTTCGTCGCTGTTGCGCGTCTTTCCGGTACCGATGATTTCACGTAGTACCGGTGTCGCCCTGACAAGCGGCGTGATTCGCTCCTTACTGAACTGCTCGGCCGCATCTTCCTTTGGCTGCACCAGCAGCATCGGGCATGGATCCAGGTGTGCGAAAAACCCGAAGACGTTTTCCAGTAGGCTGGTTTTCAGCAGCTGAGTGGATACCATCGCTGTGATGATGTGTACGCCCGGCTCGGTGACCGCCAGCATTGGGCCGCGAGAAATCTCTACCGTTGATGTGCGCCACGCGCCTGATGTGCTGCCTGCCTCCTTTGCCAGACGCCGGTATCGATCTGCCCACTCGGGGACGCTGATACGGGGAGGGGCCTTTAATGCCTGCCCGACGGCGGCTCTAAGCGATAACTTGCGCGAGGATCCGCTTGTCGTCGGGCGACTCACCGATTTCGTCGAGGTGCTTATAGACATAATTGGTGAGCGCCTCAATGACCGGCTCCGCCTCCAGGCACAGATCAGAGGCCATCAGCGGACCTATGCGGGTCGGCCAGTTTAGCCAGGCATCGCGGAGCGCACGGAACTCGTCAAATAGGACCTCCTTCACCTCGTCAATTGGCACCAATGCTCCGGACTTTTGCTCGTATTCAAGCTGGCGCAGCAGGGCCAGGTAGTTTTCCTTGAGCCGCAGCGCCTCAGCATAGTTATGACCGGCCACGCCGCCAGCCTCCATGAGTCGCCTGGCGGCTTGCTCCAACGTCTCATCGTCTTCTACTTTCAGGCGTGCTTCTTTGAGCTGCGGACTGGTTGCAGTGTTCGCACTATTCGCACTTGTGTTCGCACTGTTCGCACCCTGTCTCCATCCGGAACCCACGTGTGACGCATCGAGCTTACCGCTAGGTAAGGCCTTGATTCTTCCCTCTTTTATTCCTCTGCGAACCAGCGTGTCGGAAACGCCTTCGCGCCTGGCAAACTCACGTATAGAAATTTCTGATGGCATGGAACCGACCAAGTGCGAACACCTTTTGAAACCCATAGCTGGGGAAATATCGCGCTGCGCAATCCCCCGCGATGTTTTATACCCCAGGAGGGACCCGTGGTTTTTATACAACAGTGTAAGAGGCATGCTGCCATCACTTGGCACTCCTCATCGCTGCCGCTAGTTCCCGCTTCAAAGCCGCTGGCATTTCCTGCTTCGCTATCTTCTTCGCCAGTTCGAACCAGCCAAGATGCTGCGTAACTTCTTTCGGCGCAGTGAATTCAATCAATAACTTCAGATGGCCTGTCTTGTTGAGCGCAGTGAGCTTCTTGCCCTTTGCATTCAATAACGAAACCTTATTCACATTCGCTATGCGCTGCCAAACACCATTGATGACATTGCCGTTCTTGGTTTTCACCGCGCCAACAAATACATCAGGTCGTGATTTCAACTGTTCGATCTTGTTGCGCGGCAAGTTGCCGTACTGATTGACGCTTTGGTTGATTGGCGTGAATAGTGATGACGCACCATTGTTGATCTTGTGCATCCCACCGAGCTCAAATGGCTCAAGGTAGGATGCCGCAATGTCCTGGATAAATACCGTGGCGCGAAGCGTGTTTTTCCGCGCCGGTTTGATCCGAACGCTGTTGAGCGTGAACGGGGTAGGGCGGTCGAGTTTCTCCTGCATGTTCTTTTGTTCGGCAAGGCGAACGGTGGCGGCTACCGATGTCAGCGCCTTGGCTGAGGCGAATGGCATCTGGCGTTTAGTGAAATCATCCAGCGATTTGCTCAGGCGCTTCACATCGGCAGATACATTGATGATTCCAGCGGCCATATTTCGCCCTAAACAAAGCCCCGCATCAGGCTCGGGTTAAAAACGCAAAACGGGACGCGCTTACCCAGCAACGTCCCGAAGATACACAAATCATGTGCCTTTTTTGGAAAATCTGAACCGCACGGAATGCGGCTTTTGAAAATTAATCTGAAAGCAGGTCAATTAGGGCGATTGCGAGCGCTCTTTTGAAGGCCGGAACTGACAGCCCAATACGCTTTGCTCGAATAACAACCGGCCCGGTTAGTACATATTCAGCGCGTATTACTGTGCGCATTTTCGGCGTCAGCAGATTAACGTGGCTGTCTATGCCACTCACCCAATCAGGCAGCTTTATCGTTTCTGATCTCTGATCCAGAAAGCCGGTCCCTTGGGCAAACACGCCAACAAGTCCGATTTCCTCGATCTTGGCAGATGGCGAACGAATCTGACCGGCTAGATTGCGCTCAACGGCGCGGCAGTATTTCCCCCACGCCACAAGTTCGTCCTTAAGCGCATCCATTTTCGTCATTTTGACGGCTCCAGATTGATCGTCATTTTCAGTCCGAGCACGCGGAGAATCTTTGCGAGCGACTTCGGATGTATATCACCCTTTTCTGCCCGCTGGATCGTGTCGTCAGATAACCCTGTTGCCTCGGCAAGCAGTTCTTGCGTGATACCACGACGCTTCCGTACCTCCCTGAGTTGCGCGCCCATCGCTTCCATCCCGTTCTCGGTCATAATTTAATCCCCAGCTTCTCTTCGTTGAATGCTCGCTCGAGCGTCTTGGCCAACCAAATCCATTGCGTCGAAAGCGGGATGCGGCCGGCGTGCAAATCATCATGACAACTCATGGCAAAGCCACGGCAGAGCGGCACGGCAAACTGATCGCCTGCCTTGCCGCCCACAATCCCCATGCCCGCGATGCCAATCAAATGATGCGGATCGCTCGGGCCGGGGTGCCCGCAGTTTGCACAAGGAAGCGACCGAATCCACGCGAGGTGCCGTGGTGATCTCCATGCCGGATGGCGCTGCATCAAATCACGCATCGGCGCGCCCCATCAGAGCGGGGTAAAGATCACCGGGGCGCGGGAGTTGAATGCCCATGTCGCCCGCGAATGACTCGATTTCAACCAGGTATTCCGTGAAGTGCTCATCCGTGAGATCAGCGGCCCTCAGGTGCGCGGCGAGCGCGGCTCGAGCGGCATCCAGTGCGCTATTTCCCAGCGCGGAAAAACGAACGTGGCTCTTGGTTACGTCGGGGTAGTGCTCTGGGTAAGAGAGCATTAGATCGAGTAGTTTGCGCTGTTTTATCAGGGCATTAATTTCGCCTTTGGGGTAACCGGTCTCGTCGCCGATGACCTCCATCCAGATATTAAGAAGCGCCTGGCGCCGACCGGCGGAGGTTTGAATCATAGATAAGGCCATTATGCAGACACCTCGCCCCGCAGGATTGCCCGCATCTTTGCAACGTACGCCCGGCCAGCGTCTTTGCGAGTTCTCTCACAGCGCTCAAGTCGCGGTACATCAACCGGCTGTTCGAGCACTTCGCCGCGTCGAATACGCTCAACAACGGAATCCCACGCTTTCTCGAATTTTGGCCGGGTAGATGACTCCGCGTCGTACCGTAACTTGTAGGTGCCCACGATCTTCGCGGCGGCGTAGACAGCGGGATGCAGCGTCCAATCCAGTCGCGCGGCGGCGCGGTAGGCTTGCTCGAATTCCGGCAGCCCGAGATCAGCCTCGGATGGCAGGCACAGCTTGCGAAATTCTGGCATCGAGGGCGGCCAATCCATGCCCAGCTCGATCACCTTGCGCACGCCTCGCGCCAAATCGTCACCCGTCAAACCCGCCAGCCCCTTTGCCCATGTCCCAGACTGGTCTGATGTGCCATAGGCGGAGGCCCAGCGGTAGCCAAAAACCTCGGTCATCAGCCGCCATAGCTGACCCATCAGTCCGTCCGCCAGCGGCTCCACCAACGGTTTTTTATCCTCGGCAACCTGGTTCATCGAACACCTCCGATGTCGTAAATATTTCCAGAAAAACTTCCCTCCGGCGCATCGCCCGGCAGCGGGTTTGCCCGGCGCACCCGCGCGACCAGCGAGTTATCCTCGGGGGGCGAGTCCCGGGCGCGGGGCCTGTTTTGCACTGGCGTCGGATCTTCGAGCAAACCGGGCGCCATGTAGGCCAAGGTGATCCTTTTGGCCGCCGGGGATTTCGCAATCAGGTTTTCGGCAAAGCCGATGATTTCCTCGTCCGTTCGCCTGGCGAGAATCGTCTGCCAGTCATCAGCGGCCATGCGTCCAGGGGCCGCATCCACGCCGAGAGCGCGCAGCGATCGGCACAACGACCCGGTGCGGGTTGGCGCCGCCTGCATGGACGGAGTTTCATGATCCGGCGGTGAATTACCGCCTTCCCAAGTAGCGTTTTGCGGATTTTGGTTTTGCCCAATTCCGGTTGAGTGGTGAACACTCTCAAAAGATTCGTATTGGTGTCTGGTGTCTGGTGTCTGGTGAGCTTTCGATTGGGTTTCATTTCCAGAACCCACAGATAACCCACTGGGTTTTTCTTGGGTTTGTTTTTGGTTCGTTTTAGGTCGCCCCCCGCGCTTCCCGTTTTCCTTGGCCGCTTTGATTTTGGTTTGGGCCTTGGTCATTTCCTCCTCGGCCCTCCCATTGATCCAAATGCCGTCGACAAGAATGAAGAACTCAACCAGAACCGCATCAACCGCCTGCTTTTCTTCTTTCGTCCTGGCCCGTGCCACACGGTGCGCCTGATCTTCTGGTATCCCGTGCTCTGTTGCGTAATACCGGTCCAGAAGCAAACCATAAGCGCCGTGCTCAATCATAGTTAGATGCGCGGTATCCTTCGCGTAATCACCCAGGTGGCGCTCGTAGTAGTTCATGCGGCACCCAGCAGGCCAAAGCGTTTAGCAATCCATGCAATGCCCGCTGGTGTGAACCGCGTCTGGTTGAATGCATGCCCATTGGCCTCACCAGTCTTGACTGCGAAGAGCCCGCGGTGCTGAAATTGGGCAACGGGATACCAGCTACCCGATTGCTTGAAGATGATTCCTTCGGCGTGAAGGCGGCTGATGAACTCCCGCTCACGTTGGCCAAGCACTTTGGCAGCTTCGCGCAGGCTCTTTGTTGATCTTGCCTCGACGTAATTCTCAACGAACTGAACGGCAGGTTGTGCGGCCGCCAGCTGATTTTGGGCAGCCGCCAGCTCCCGATCCTTTTGGGCAATCACATTGTCAGCAACCCTGAGTGCCCGGGCAATGATGACAGCTGGATCCGTTTCAGATTCTTGGCCAGCGATATACCCGCCATGCTGCCGGACGGATGGAAGCACTTCACCAACCACCCATTCTTCGAAGCGCTCAGCCGTCGGCAATGTCGAGCGCATGATGAGTCGGTACACATCTCGCTCGGGGATGATCTTCATCTGGCGGACCTGACCCGTAGAATTAACGGGGCAGCTTTCCGCCGCCTTGCAATGCTGGCGGATGGCCTGGTCGGTATCGGAATACCCCAGGGCAACTGCCACGTCTGCGGCGATAAACCACGGAGCGCCTTCGATCTCCACCAGGCGAACGCGAAGGGCCATGAATTCAAAATTTACAATTGGTTTTGGCTGGGTCATAATCAGGCCTCAAGTTATTGATTACCCACCGAGCTGTTGCTGCAGCGTTTGAGGTGGGTTTCTTTTTGCCCGCGATAAAGCGCGCAGGCACCGCCTCTCATTCGAAACGTTCAATTTGCCATCCGCCGCCGTTTCGTTTCGGTGAATTCTTCCGATGAAATGCGAAGCTGAAACGCTACTTCGTCGTCATGTAACGTTACATCGTCGTTACTGCAACGTAGGCATAACAGCATAATGAAACGGCGCTGATCGACTTCTGAAAGCATCTGAACTTTCGGGTCGGTGGCGAATTCGTGATACAAGCGGAACCATGGGTTAGCCATTACGCAGCCCTCCCGATAAAATCGGGCAGTTTCATTTCGATTTTTGGATCGTATTCAGCCTTATCCAGTCGAGCGCCAAACACTTCCTTTTCGATATGCGTTTTCATAATCCGCATCATGTTTTGCATCAGCATCTTGTGCTGTGCGTCTTTTCTCTGGATGTTCTCGACGACAGCGCCTTCGATATCCGCGCTCACGATATGGACGTGGACTTCTTCGGTTTGCCCGAATCGCCACTGTCTGCGGATAGCCTGGTAGAACGATTCCCATGAGTCGGAAAGGCCGACAAAGACAGCGTGATGGCTGTTTTGCCAATTCATCCCGAATCCAGCTATTTTGGGCTTTGTTACGAGCGACTTGATCTGGTTGTCCGAGAATTCCATCATTGATGATGTCTTCTTCTCCGGCGAATCAGATCCGGTCACTTCGACCGCGCCATCTATCAAGCCCGTGAGTAATTGGCTTTCGTCGTTCAGATGGCACCAGACAAGAGCCGGTGAATCTATGCTGTTGACGATTTCAGCGGCCTTTTTACACCGATCCTCTACCGTATCTCGCCGAGCCTGATTGCGCTCTAACAGGCCTTGCGCTGGCTCGACAAATAGGCCGTTTTCTGGCGTTGTTTCGATAACGTGCTGGTGGTAGTGGATCGGCGGCAATTCATAGCCAGACCCATCGAATCCAAGATCAGCCGGGCTTGTCAGGAAGATTGACCATGACGCAAGCCACTCAAAGAATTTATCCCGACCGTGACCCTTCAATCGCCATTTCGACGTGTCGCTGCCATCGTGAATAAAGAACGTGGCGAGCATTTCCGTCTGCGTCATCACGCCAAGGAATTCGGCCTGGGTGCCAAGTTCCATAAAGTCGTTAGGCGATGGTGTTGCCGAGCAGCTAAGGCGATAAGGTGTCTGGCTGAATGATTCGGTGATCAGTCGGCGCATCTTGCCGTCCATACCCTTTAGGATGCTAGATTCATCAAGAACAACGCCATCAAACAGATCAAGGCAATCGGAGAACAAATGCAGCTTCTCATAGTTCGTTACATAGATGCCGCTTTTGCCCATTTCCGATGGGCTAGATATTTGCTTAACCGATATGCCGAATTTTTTACCCTCCCGTTCAGTTTGAGACGCAACGGCAAGGGGTGCCAGCACAATCACAATGCCGCCGGTTTCACGCATGACCTGATCGGCCCAAGTCAACTGGGTGATTGTTTTGCCGAGGCCTGTATCAAGAAACAATCCAGCGCGGCCTTTCTTGCACGCATACTTCACGCATGCCGATTGATGCGGGAAAATTTCGGCAGGGAAAAATTCCTCTTTGGCCTGAAACCCGGCATCAATATTAGTGATCGCTTTTTGCTTGAGGAAAGCTTTGTATTCGGGAGTCATTACGCAACCTCCCCGAACAGATCCATCTGCGACTTCTTAGCTTCGCCCAGATTACGGACCGCCAGATTGAAATAGGACGGTTTGAGTTCGGCACCGATGAATTTGCGCCCCATTTTCAGCGCCGTGTAGCCTTCACTACCAATACCCATGAAGGGTGACCAAACAATGTCTCCCTTCGCGCTCCATAGCTGCATACACCGCTCGATCACATCAAGCTGCAATGGGCAGATATGGCGCTCATCGTCGCTATCTCTGGCCGTGACGTAGTTGAGCGTATTTGTCTGGCGAATATCCATCCAGACAGGTGAGGCGTATCGCTGCCAAATGTCGATTGCCGTTCCTTCGCCGCTAATCACATAGGCATTGTTCAGCCCGTCCCTTTCGACTTCGGCGAACCCGACCGGAACATCGTCGCCAACGTAGTATTCAAGAGCGCCCGCGATAGGCTTGTCGTTTTCTCCGAGTTTTCGCATAACTACGATGTAGTCAGCGATGCCCTGGCGGCTCATGCTTGAATCTTTAATGATAGTTTTGTGCAGCAACCCGAGCGCTTTGGTTCGCTGCATTGCTACCACGGGGTCTTTCCAGATGCATATTTCTGAATGGTAAACGAAACCGACCTTTTGATATTCGCGGATCAGTTCGCCGCGAAAATCACGAACTCCGATATAGCCGTGGTTTGTCTTGCTGGTCGGAAGATTCATGCAGTGAATGGCAACAAGGCGACCTGGGCGCATGACGCGGTGGGATTCCGCAATCAAATGGCGATAGTGATGCCAGAATTGATCGCTTGATCTGCTGTTCCCCATGTCTCGATCACTGTTTGAGTACGTATATAGCGACTCAAAAGGCGGCGAGAACACAGAAAAATCAATTGAATCATCTGGCAGCGACATAGCCACTTCCACCGTGTCAGCGTTGTACGCCGCAAAATCTTCTTGAATTACCTGATCTAGTACGTTCATAATCACTTCACCTATGGATTAACCCGACGAGCCGCGCTAACGGCGTTTGAGTCGGGTTTTTTCTTTGCCTGCAATTTCATGGCCGCAGACTTCGCCATCATTCGAAACTCTCCGATTCCCAGCCACCGCCGAGATTCTTTGCTCGAACCTTGAAAGCCTTGAATCGAAACGGGTACATATCCGCCGCAATCTTGATCTTCGCGCGTGCGTCGTCCATCCAGTACCCTTTTACCTCGTGGCACTCAATAACCCCGTCTGCGGCCATTACGGCGAAATCAGGGGTGTAAAAAGTGTTGTCCGCCAGCCTCAGTCGGATCGCCTCGAATTTCCGCCAGCAGATTTCCCCGGCGTGCTGGAGCAGGGACAGGTGAGCGTCATACGCTAGCTCGGTTTTGTTCATCTGCCCTTGCTTCAGGCGCCCGAGCAGGAAATCCCGATTTGCGCTCATTTCGAATTACCTATCGAGTGAATAATCTTTTCGCGTGCCGCGGCATACCCTTTTGCGAATAGCCCGACGAGGGCAAACACAATCGAAACAGTGATGAGAAGGCCGAGCATCGTGATAACACCGACGAATACGGTTGCCGCGATCCACTCAAGAATGGTCATGCTTTGTTCCTCGAGCACCATTGATCCCTACAATCAGGGTCGCACCAGCGATGACCAGATGGCATGGGTTCATCACACTCAAGACAGAACCCCGTAGGGGTGGCAATGGGTGGCTCATGGCGAATCGCTGTGATTCGGCGGCGCGTTTCAATATCAGTTCGCTCATCTGCGATGTCTGCATGGTCAGCCATTGAATACCCCCATCTGCCGAACGAGTTGAGCCTGGATTTCCACAGCCTTGATAAATTCACGCTGCAGACGTTCCTTCTCGGTCTCAGGATTCATAGGCCGAGGGGTTTCATAGCCACAGACGCGGGCTAAGTAATCCATCCCGGTATGCACCCCAACTTCGCGCCCCTGACGAAGAATGAATTCCACCTCGTCCAAAGACAGCTTCAATGCTCGGTCTGGGTCGAGGCAGTGGTTCAAGTCCTGCGCTGCTGCAGCGGGCTTCTTCGTTGGCCACAGCGCACAGCCGATTTCCTTCGGGCCGCCAGCTGCAAAAACAATCGCTTTCAATGCCTCTTCGAGCGAATCACAGAAAAGAGGAAGTTGTTGATTATTCATGTTTTCCTTTTAACTCCTTGCACAGGATTGGCGAGGTAAGGCATTTCTTGGGTAAAAAAAGAGACCGGTCACGCAGGGGCATGGTCGGCTTCAGTGGGATTGATTGATTGTCCGCGAATGACATGCCAATTCACGCTTGGCAGAAGTTGCTCGCATGTCACCCGCGCGTCAGTAAGGTGCTCAATCTCAATGGCTTGCTCGATGGGAACCGGACGAATGCAATTTATCCATTGATTAACAGTCGGCGGCTTGACGCCAAGAGCGCGCGCAAGCGACGCCTGGCTGCCCAAAATTGCGCAAGCGGAAACCAGTGGATGATTTGTTTTTTGGCTCATGGCAGCGATATTAGGCCGCGCCTAATAGACTGTCAATAGGAATTGCCTAACCAGCTTAACGCAGAGGATATTAGGCCATGCTTAACGGGAAAGAACTGGGTGACGCCATCCAAAAGGCGATTGAACTAAAAACGAAATCTGGCTCGATCCAATCGAAAGCAGATGTCGCGAAACATTTTGGAATCAAAACACCCTCCATCTATGACTGGATCAAGAAGGGGTCGATTTCTAAAGATAAGCTTCCGGAGCTCTGGTCTTATTTTTCTGATGTAGTTGGCCCTGAACATTGGGGGCTTGCTAGTTGGCCCATGTCTTCATCTGAAAACCGCTATTTATTAACGAAAAATGATGTTCGAAATGACAATTTGCATAACGTGCCGGTGGTCGCTGAAGATCCAATTGGCGCAATCAGTGCGCTGCTGAAAATCGCGACACCACGAGGAGCGAAGGTCCTGACTGAGCTCTCAGAGATTGCTCAAGCGGGCAAACTTCAAGATTCGGATATCCAAATCATCGAGGCTATCTGTAGCCGGTATCGCAACCGAACTTAACCCAAGGACCAAACATGGAAGCCCCTCTCCAAGGCGTAGTAATGGCAAAGTCTGAACTTGACCCTAAAATTAAGGGGATAAACAAGACTTGGAGAGCTACTGTAAGGACCACCTATGGTGACATGGGAGCCATCATCAAAGAGATCTCCCATAGAGAGATAATAGTCGAGTGTATCGCCGCAATGGTGGCGATTGAACTGGGACTGCCGACGCCAAGGCCAATGGTTGTGATGGATGAGGGCACCGCATATTACGGTTCAGAGGAAATGCCTCACCCCGATCTCAAGCACGCATTGATTGATTTAAGTGATCTAAATGACCAGCTGCTTGAATGGAGCCATCTTCATACTGCTGCCGTCTTTGATACTTGGATCCACAATTCTGACCGGCATGGTGGGAACATGCTCACAGACGGCTTGGGAGGGTTCTGGTTAATTGATCACGGTCTAGCAATTCCCGAAGGAACGCCTTTGGTAAATGTTAATCAGAATAATCTTATGGATATCGTTCGATCGAAGATGACGAATGATATCTCGTTCCGAAAAAATAAAAATCAACTCGATGATTCGATAGCAAATATACCTAAAGCTATTTGTGGGAGAATTGTACTACTAGCAAATTGGGTTGGTCCTGACGTGCTAAGATTCGTTCTGTTAAGAGAGCCACACCTGCCTAAAATAGTTCAAGAACAGGTATCGAAACATCATGACCTTCTTGGATAAACTCCATTTTCCAGCCCTCCCTGCGAATGCTTACGAAGCAGCTCCTATTTTCATGGAGCCCATGAGGGGGAGTGGTGAATTTTTTGCCGTTTGTGGGGTTGCGACCCGTCAAGGCGAGCGATCTGTAACCTCATTGATCCGTCGGGAAACTATTGATTGTCTGTATGGCAGCAAGGCTCCTCAATTTATTGGAATTGTGGAAATAGTCATCAAAAGCATCAATCGTCATTTAGATGCCAGCCTGCCGCTTTCTTCATGGGATGCACCCATTGATGGCGTAAAGCTTGGGGAGATCAGAACGGTTAGAGCAGACAACGCCAATCATGCAGTAGCGAACATCGCCACGCTGCATGCCAGCCTTTCTAGGTTGCCGGCCATGAACTCCGATGAAGATGATGAATCAGCCACTCCTCCAACTGAAAACACCATGCGGGCGTGGGTAGATCAAATCCAAGGGCATGTTCTGGCATCTAACGCCCTGGCAGCAAATTGGTTCAATCATAAGATCGAAATAGCCCAAGGCGACAAGGCACTTTTCCACTTTGTACATGGATCACGAGCAGCCAACATTGGCTTGATGACACCTGTATCTTTCGGTTCGAGAGCCAATGATGCCAAGGTTAAGCTCTGGAATCTGGAACACCTGTCTTCGGAATACAGCGATAAAAAAATGATCATTGGTATCCCTCGCGATGATGCACCAGACATGGCAGACAGCAAAGTAAGGGACAAGCTCCATGGTAAAATTTCCGCACTGCAAGAAGAGGCCGCAAAAGGGGATGTAACCCTTTTCCAAGTCTTTTCTGCACAGGAAGCGGCCAATATATTGCTTGTTGCCTGATAAGTAATCCCTACGACTAACCCGCGATTCCATGTTTTCAAGGAAAGCCAGATGGCACTGATTAAATGCAAAGAATGTGGCTCCTCAATCAGCGACAAGGCAGATAAATGCCCAATCTGTGGAGCGCCCGTTCCAAAACATTCATCGGCAGGAACCCTGGTTCTTCTAGTCATCATCGGTTTCGCTATCGTAATGTATTACTCATCGGGAGACGATGATGGCAGCGCATCCTCTTCATCAAAACCTACCCCAACTTGCAAAAGCGATGATCTGAAATGCCTGGTCAATGATGGTGGCGGGTTCGTTGGTGCCAGTGTCTATTGCAAGGCACCGGTTGAAAAACTGGCATCGCACGACATGAAATGGACAGATGGCACTTTTGAGTCAAAATTCAGCCAGGCAAATTGGGCGCCTGAAGGTAAAGGTGCCATCCGATACTTTGGAGACAAGGCCAAATTCCAGAACGGCTTCGGTGCCTATACAAACGTGGTCTATGCCTGCGATCTGGCGCTAGACAATAAAACCGTGCTCAACGTACAGATTATGAGCGAAGGTTACCTTCCAAGCGATTGACCGCCCTGTTTTTGAAAATCTGCCCTAATTGATTGCCATCACATCGCGCATGGTTTGTTTGGCTGCATATGCCTTCAATGTCGCCATAGCGGGATGTTTACCGTTTTTATCAATAATAGATGTCATCAAGGCATAGTCACACAAAGGCATTCGAGGAAAGCCCTCAGAAGGCGCCACTGGCAGGCAGACAAAAGCAAACTGGCCAAAAATACCCATAACAACCGCATTGGTTGGCTTGGGAAACACGGGCGGCATACAGTCTTTGTTCCGGTTTCTGTCTGCAACAGGGCCAGGTATAAGGTTCCCAGGTGATCCACACATCCATGCATTGTTATCAACATAATAAGGCGCTGGGCCCGCTTGGGCCACGTCGACTACGGTAGCGGCCAAGACCGGCAATAGCATCAAAGAAATTCGCATGCCCATTCTCCTTCAGTAAAGTCCATATCAATCCTATCAAAATAAGACATGAGCCGCCTTCCGGGGCGATTTTTTTGCGCTCTTGAAAATATATTAGGCTAAGCCTATTGACTTCATATTAGGCCGCGCCTAATATCAATTCCGCCAGCACAAAACTGGTGCCACCGCATAAAGCCTGTGGCGCGCCCGGGCGCTGAATCCCGGACCACCCTAATCAATGAGGTCTGATGTCATGAGCCAGATGATCACACCGCGGTTCGCGGAACACACATTGCCGGTCTTGGATGCCGGTGTTTTTGAAGAAAAACTGAACCATGCCATTCGCGATGTGGCCTTTGCCGTCGTGGCAAATGACGACAGTCGCAAAAAAGGCAAGCTCACCATCGAGCTGAGTTTCGAGCGCATCAACATGACTGAACAGGTCAACCTCACGCACAAGCTGACATGGGATGTGCCCACGGCGAAAGGCAAGCGCGTCGAACATAACGCCACGGCCACCGCGCTGTTCGTTAACCGCAGCGGCACGCTGACCGTATCCCCGGAAAAACAACTGGATTTAATCCCACGTAAACAACAGGTAACTGAATAATGGAAGCTGCAACACTCAAACGCATCGAAGAACTGGCCGCCATGTCAATGGCAACGCCTAATGTCGATTATCCGATCATTGTTCTGCCGAGCGGCATGGCTGCCCAATCACTCGAACCATTCATGGCTGCACCAAATCGGTTCCGCCAGGCCTATACCACAGATCGCCCAAGTGATTTTCTGCGCTATGTGAAAAATAACTTTGAGGAGTTTTCCACAATATATGTGGCGCCAGATGGTCAAAAAACAGTGGCAATTTTTGATCACGGGTGCCCGATTGCACCGCAATGGGGTGACCACAAAGCCACGCTATCTCTAAAAAAAACCACAGCCTACAGCGCACTTGAAATCTTATGTACTGCACCGCGTAACCAGCAAGCATTAATCGATTATCTCGAAGATTGGGCAAAGGATGGCTTTGTTGAATGCCTGCGCCATAGCGAAGAGGTAAGTGCATCAATCGCCATCGCTGCCATCCGCAAGGTTGAAATCAATGCCAGCGCCAAATCCACGCACGAGCAAAATGATTTTGCCATTAGCCGCTCATCCATCGAAAACCTCGATGTAAAAGGCGCCACTGAAGCCATGCCAACCCACATTATTTTAAACAGCCCCGTGTTTACTGGCACATCGCAGCGCTCAATTTATTGCCGCATCGGTATCGCAGGTGAAGAAGGAAAACCACAATTCCGGCTGCGAATTATGAAACAAGAAGCCATCTTTGAAGAAATCGCGCTCGAAATCGAAAACCTCATGCGCATTAGCACTGAAGCTGAAGTTTTCGTCGGTAGCGTAGCCGGTTAATCCACTACGCCCCGATTGTTCGTGGCGCCAATTAACCGAGGGTTTTTCCATGATCGAAACATTCCAGTGCGGCGGCCAGGTTTACATCCTGCCGCCAGCAACAGCCGCCCAGATGCTCCAGGCTCGGGCAGATCGCCAAAAAATCGAAATGGGGGCGCGCTATCTGTGCGCCGAATCAAACCGTGCGAAGCGTAAGTCCGGCATGACTACGGCGGAAACGCTCAACCGCCAGCGCCGTGAATTGCGCGAGCGTTTGGCATGAGCACCGCCGGCATGTTTGGTATGGATCGGGGGATGAGTGCAACTCACGATGACTTGATTCGGGCTTGCATAAAAATTGGGGGGATTTATATGTCCCCGCCGCGGCTCACGATACGGATCGCCCAGCATCTGGACGATGTCGGGATTGCACTGGGCGATCTGACCGTGGCGGCTCTGGCCGAATTGGTTGAGACCATGCTCGATGGTTTCGTACCGCCCGATAGCGAATTGATCGGGGTCGCTGGCGGATCCCGCCATGCAACGGTCATCCGCATCACGTCTGCCTACAAGCCCGCATTTATGGCGTCTCAGGTGGAAAAATCCATCGCGCGATTTGGGGTGCCAATTGAAAAAATCGAATTACTGGAAGAGGTGATGCTGTGACATTAACCAATATCAATACGATCCTTGTTCAGCGGTATTCGCCGCCGGCCAGTCCTGCACCGATCCGCCAGCGTCTTGCTGCCCGCATTCTGGGGCATGAATTCCACTCACTTTTTGCTGCAGTGCGCGGCGAGGTTGTAGCATGGAAATAACGCTAGTCACCCAACCGACACCATTGACATGCGTACACGCTTGCTTGGCCATGGTATCTGGGCGCCAAATACAGGAGTTCATTGATCAATTCGGGGATGGCGGACTTAATATGCAGCAAGAGACCGTTGCCTTGATCGAGAGTCGAATTCTCCCGCACGTAATCCAGTCGGATGGCTTTATACATCTGTTCCCGACCACGGGCATTTATCTTGTGACAGTGCCAAGTCTGAATCTACCGGGGATGCTGCATAGAGTCGTAGTGGACGCAAAAAGTGACGGCTACGTAGTTTATGACCCAAATCATGGTCGTGCCGTAAAAGCGTACTCAAGCGAAGATATCGCCAGTGGGGCAATGAACTGCTTTGAAATAACCCTGCTGGATTTTGAGACTCTTGCGCGGATGACGGTGGCGGCATGAACCGCGCCTACCTAAGCGGCCCAATGACCGGCCTTCCTGATCTCAATTTCCCAGCATTCCATGACGCGGCGGCTCAGCTGCGTGCGCATGGTTTTGAAGTGGTTAATCCGGCTGAGATTAATCCAGACGGCGAGCTCCCGTGGGCTGAATGCATGCGGGCCGATATCAAGGCACTGTGTGACTGCGACCTGCTGGTTTTGCTGCCTGGCTGGGAGAAGAGCAGTGGCGCCCACCTGGAGCTGCATATCGCCCATCGGATTGGGTTGATGATCGATCACATGGATCGATTGATCCGACTGCGGGGGTGATTGATGGCCGACACCACATTACTCGAACCACAAACCGCCGAGGTGCTTTCAGCATCAGAGCTGGCGGACGTTACCGGGTATAAGCACGCCGCCAGCCAAAGGGCTTGGCTCGAAAAAAATCACTGGGCGTTCGTCACAAATTCTTCTGGCCGTCCGGTGGTTGGGCGCTGGTATGCGCGGATGCGGTTGGCGGGAATCAAGCCCACGCAAAGCGGCATGGAACCGGCATGGGCGCCTGATTTTTCGGCGTTTGGGTAGGAGGTTGAGAAGTGAAACAGAAAATGACCCAGCAACCGGCAGTATCAAAGCCAATCGAATTTACTCGGGCAGACCCGGCACAACTGGCGAAGTTTGATGCTAGAACCAAAGTTTGCACGATGAACTGTGGCCCGCACCGCGACGACCCACGAGAAACAAAGGAGAGGAAGTTTCTCTGTGGCGAGTGCGAGACAAACGAAGCCGCTTGCGGTAGCTCAGAAAAGCGAAAAATGAAAATATACGATCTTGAAATTATTGATTCCCTGGAATTATTTTCTGCTTCTGAGCTTGAAGTCATGATTTGCAAACTCCCAAGCGGAGAGGAGGTGATTGTTTTTGAAGATTGCACTGGTGAGCCTCCCATAATTTATAAGTGGTGCATGGATATGGCTAATGAATGGCTGCGAAACAGACCGCCTAACGCATAGCTAAGGGGCTGCGCGCTTTTGCGCAGTCCCGCTTCACCGCCGTGTTGGGCGGATTTAACTACAGAGAAAGATATGACGATACCAATAAAAGAATGTGAACACATAGCAGATTTGCGTGTTTATCGTGACGGGCCTGGATACCTCTCATGCCCAAATATGAAGCCAAAAAAGGATGACACTGATATGACTGGAGAAAACTATGCCTGTGAGATGTGCGGTCAGCATGTATGGATTGACTATGACGAAATAAGGTAACGTCCAACGCGCAATAGACACCCAAGTAGGTGTATACATCGAGCAATCATGAAACCTAAAACCACGGGCCGAGACTTACCGCCAAGGATGCTGCGCCGCACGCGCACGCTCAAAAGCGGAAAGATATGGGCGGCCTACTACTACAACGGCAGAGACGAGGAGGGCCGTCGAGTAGAGATTCCGCTCGGCCTGGATTTGAATGACGCAAAACGCAAATGGGCCGAACTTGAGCGCCGGGAAATCCCCGCAGAAACTGGCCTCTTGCGTTTTGTGTTTGACCGCTACGAGCGCGACATCATCCCGACCAAGGCGCCGAGAACACAAAAGGACAACCTGGCCGAGCTGAAAATGCTGCGACTTGTATTCGATACGGCGCCGATCGATGCCGTTACCCCGCAGCACATCGCCCAATACCGTGATCGTCGCAGCACGGGGTCAGCAACACGGGCAGGTGCTCCCGTGCGCGCCAATCGTGAAATCGCGCTGCTTTCTCACGTCTGGAATATGGCAAGGGAATGGGGATATACGGCGAAAGAAAACCCAATCAAGGGTGTGCGCAAAAACAAGGAGGTCCCCCGGGATTTTTACGCGGACGACGCGGTTTGGACGGCTGTGTATGCCCATGCGAGCCAGATACTGCGTGATGCGATGGATCTGGCGTATCTGACCGGTCAGCGACCAGCAGACGTGCTCAAAATGCGGTTATCCGACATACGCGATGGTGCTTTAGAGGTCACTCAGGGCAAAACCAAACGGCGGCTTCGCATCTTGCTCGATGACGGCGCAACCCGCACCGAGCTCGGCAAGCTGATTGATAACATTATCGCCAGGCAACGCACGATCGCCAGCATGCTCGTGATCGCAACCGATTCTGGATCGGCGCTTAACCGCTGGACGCTAAGGTCGTGGTTTGACCACGCGAGAGATATGGCGGCAAGCGCGGCCCGCGAGGCAGAGGATGAGCCTCTGTGCGCGCGTATTATGAAATTCCAGTTTAGAGATATTCGGCCAAAAACCGCGAGTGAGATCCCTATCGAGCACGCCAGCCGATTGCTTGGCCACACCGAGCAAGACATCACGGAGCGGGTGTATCGCCGTCTCGGTGAGACAGTTAAACCGACAAAATAAAAAAGGCCCCATTAAAGGGGCTGTTTTCTATATAGCGCAATTGGTTGCGGAAATCGTTTCCGCAACCTGCGGGAATCACAGATAATCGATTATCTGTCATTGCCGCGAATTTTGCGCTTTTCTCTGAAAAAACCATTTTTTAATCAATGGCTTAAATAGCAATTAGTGGCGGAGGATCAGGGATTCGAACCCTGGAAGGGGATAAACCCTTGCCGGTTTTCAAGACCGTGAATTATGTCATTTTTATCAAAACGATGGGCCGAATTAATTTCCGCAACTAATGCGGAATTTTCCGGTTTAACCCGTTGATTTGGCTATTATCAGGCGAGTAGATGCGGAAACGATTTTTGCCGGTTTTTGGACATGCGGTATAGGGTTTCCCCGTTTTTGCAGCGCTCCGTCACGCGCCACCTCGTGACGAAAAAACCACGAAAATATTTTATAAATTCTTTTGTTTTGTGTTTACAGAACGAAAATAAGGCGTATAGTGTCTTACATGGAAAGCAAAAACGCTTACCACCGCCGGGGCGGAACCCCGAAGTCCAGGAGACAGAAAATGCGC
>JAEHJW020004421.1_pt1 | contig 43089 bp, 81 predicted proteins | sample 9271431 | NCBI WGS metagenome assembly JAEHJW02
AAGTCAAATTTGATAAAGCGAAAAGTAAACCAAGTACCAAGCGTACTACCCAAAAGAAAGAGAGAATCATATAATGAAATTATCTGATGTAGTTAAATCTAAAGTCGTTAAAGAAGCCAAAAAAGGACATGACTTCGGCAAAAAGAATAAAAAAGGTACAGGCTTTAAATCCCTGACTCATAAACTAGAAAAAGAGGGCAAGAGTAAAAAGAGTGCCAATAAGATTGCTGGTGCAGAGTTTTGGAAGCAGATAGGTAAATGAGTATGAGTATATTACAGAGTATTATACCGATATCTTATGGCATAGGTATACTTGGTATTTCGGGTGCGGTATTTTCTTTTGTAAGATACAATAATTATAAGGGCACAGTTGAGCTACAAAATGACAACATTAAAGCCCTCGAGGATCAAGCCAAAATCCACTCTCAGATGCTAGATAACAATAAGATCACTATTGAAAAGCTAAACGCCAGAATTAATGTAGTTGAAAGTTTGCCCCTAGAAGCCATACTTACCGAGCTTAAAAATATTAGTAATACTCAGAATAAAATGTTAAAAAACTTAATTTCAAAAAAATGATAAATAAAATACGACAATTTGCCGACTGGGTCTTTAAATGGGTGACCAAGTTCTCTATATCCAGACTTCAGATAGCCTTTATGTTCTTTGTCTTAGGCTTTGTGTTATTACTAGCCCCTATCTTGGGTATCTCTATACCACTCCCTGCCTACATAGGCCAACACGCTAACTCTATTACTGAACTAATCGGGGGGAACTACACTAATATTATGAGTGCAGGAGTGTCACTTTTGACCTTAGCAGCCGCCCTTAAAATTAGTGATAGCCATAAAGAGTTACATAAAAAGATAGATAAACTATCTAAGGAGAAAAAGAAATGATACCAATGTTTGATGCTTCACAGTTCCAAGGAACAAATATAAGTTTTCCGCAAGTGAAAGCAGCAGGTTACTTAATAGGTTTTACTCGCATGACTTATGCCTATCCAGGCCAAGCGATAATGATTGACCCTACAGCTAGCCAAAACTATTACGGCATGGTTAGTGCAGGTATCTTGCCAGGCGGTTATCACAAAGTCGGTTGGACTGACCCGATAGCAGAAGCTGATGCTTTCGTCAATGCAATGAGTCCTCTGTCTAAAAATGATGGTTTGATGTATGACATAGAGCCAGCCAGTGATGTTGCCATACCAACTAACTGGAGCGAGTGGGAGCAGTCCTACGTTCAACGAGTGTTTGATAGAACCCATACATACCCATTTCGCTATTTAAATATCTCAATGACTAATAGTATGCCTAAACAGGGAATTGTAGTTAATTGCCCATCTTGGGTAGCAGCACCCAGCTATGGCTGGAATTCTACATTACCAGTTTCAGTTAGTGTCGTAATTCAGCAAGGGCCAGCAATACATATACCAGGCATAACCGCCAATGTTTGTGATACTGATATGTTTTTTGGAAGTCTTGAAGATTACTTAAAATGTACTTATCAGCCAGCTACAGTCACATCTACGCCTACTCCAGTCGTTTCTACACCCGAACCAGTACAGAATACTACTCCAGTAGAAAAACCGCTTACAGCTACTGTTACAGCGTCCTCAGACGTAAGCGATAAATTAATTAGTCCACCAGTTACCGTTACACCAACACAAACATCAGACAAAACAAATACGCCTTTGAGCGGGACACAAGCTAGTACATTAGTTTCACCTACAAAAACGATTTCATTAAATACACAAAAAACCTCACACTTAAATTTCTCATCTAACTCTAACTGGTGGGCTAGATTCTGGAAATGGCTAACCAGCTGGATAAAACTATAGGAGTAATATGTTATCACTTTCTGACGGTCGGAAACTATACAGCTCGCCAGGTGACGATACTCAGACGGAGTTTTTAAACATCATCTCGGCCTGTCAAAAAAACCTTTTAATTTGTGATTACTCTTTTAATTTGCCACAATTAGCAACCATTTTACCAACCTTGCAGTCTAAAGGGGTAGCAATTAACCTAATTCTTGACAGAAGTCAGAGCAAGGGTAAAAATGAAGCTAAACTATTAAGTGAACTTAGTTCAGCAGGAATAGACATGGTTATAGGCACATCATCAAAACATCAGATTATGCACGATAAACTAGCGGTTGTAGATAATCTTACGATCTATGGAAGCTGGAATTTTACAGCTAATGCCTCCGCTGAAGATAATTTTTTTGTATTAGACCCGAACCCTGATATAAATCAATGGTTTACGGGGATAATAAATAATATAAGGAACTGGATAATGGCCAATGAGCCCCAGTCGAAAGGAACAAAATGAACAAACTAATAGCAAATCTTAAGTTACACTGGCCTGTCATATTATCAGCTTTAACTAGCGTTTATGCAGTCCTAGTCAACGCAGGGGTAATAAACACCTCTAACAAAACAGTTGCTACAGTGATTGCGGTTGTATCCACAATAGTCTATACAGTCTTTCACGTTAGGCTTCTAAGCACACCAACAGTCACCAAAAAGTAAAAACATGAGAAAAATACGATGCCAACTCCTGAAATACCGACTGAATATCAAAAACAACAGCTTTATGAACTACAAAGGCAGTTCTACGAGTGTACCGACTCGCTCAGGAGACATCGTTCAGCTATAGAGGATAAGGTAGCCTTAGCCCATGTAAACTTTATCCTCGACACTTATATAGACTTACGCTTAGACATAGCGTGGGAACAACAGAATCGAGTAGGCTATGAATCCGCCTAGCAAAATAGAACAATATCAAATCGAACACTGGCAAGAAGCTAAACAATTAGCGGCTGAAAGATATTTAGCAGCCGAACTAAAACTGGGCGAATTATCACTTAAGTTCTCAGGCCAACTAGCCCTCTTTGATAGTGGGGATTATAAAAAATGAGTATCCCTCTACTTGTGCCAATTCAGATTAGAGAGAAAAACAATGAACCTTTAATAGTACGTTCAGACCAGGATTACTGGCGACTTATGCGAACCATAGCTACAGTAGCTCTCACAGTTATTGCTGAACACCCTCAAAACTACCCTATATTCGTAACACAGGTCTTAGATGAATCGGAAGAATAGCGATGATAGGCAAATGCTTGCACCAAAACGAAAACTGTCCGCTAAGGCCAGACAAGCGTAGAAGTGTCGGCCACCATGAATACTATCCCGCCAGAGATTATGAAACTCAACTAGAGAAAACCTGGCGTGATACCAAAATAATCCAAAGATGTGTCTGCATTGAGATTCAAGACCCTCATCGAAACCCCTTACCCAAACCTTCATTAAGCCAAATGATTATGGATTTGACGGCTGGACTAGATACCATAGATTAGTTTAAGTATTGTAGGTAGACTCCACTAGTATAAGTAGACCAGGCACTTAGACCCTGAGATAAATATATTTGATAAGCAGCAGCAATATTTTGAGCTGGATCAGTAATATCTTGCCCGTATAGTTGAAACAATCCATAGCACCCTGAGGGGTTATAGGCATAAGGGTTACAAGAACTCTCGGCCTGCATAATAGCGTACATGACACTAACAGGCCAGTTATATTGCTGTATAAGGGGCAGGTATCCACTACACCCCGTTACGCTTGTTACGGAGGTCGGAACGGCAACGGCTGCTGGTGGAGTAGCAGGTGGTGGTGTAGGGGGTATCTGACTCTTATTAGCTACTATTGGCAGCTCTCGCACAACTGCCAATGGGGTGGCTTTAATAGACTTTTTTTCGGTTACAGTGGCGGTCAATACAGGGTGGTGGGTCGGTGATGTAAAGCTAATGAATATAGAAATTATTGTTAATGCTAATTTGGCTTTCAAAGTCAGGAAGCGTGAGCTTCCATAAGCTCCTTAACGATAATATTTTATTATTTTCGTGACAAAATGTAAACTAGCATAAGCATTACGCCCGTTGTAAAAACGTAAGCTATAGTTTTGTTGATACCCATTAAAAGAGCCCTTAGCCCATATGAGGCAAAAGCTACTAGGGATATATAGGCAATAGCCTTAGCGGCCGAGTCAATTAATTTGTTAGTATCTACTTTTGGTACTTTTACTGTTTTCATAAGTTGTTGTGCCTTTCTTTACTTATGCTAAGGAGTATACACGTTGTTATGCTATTTGTCAATAAAAATCCCCAAGGGGAGGCACAACACTTTAAAAGAGTTATTCCCTTGGGGTATTATTCTATTATACACTATTTCGACCCCTTTTCAAAATTATCTTTATGGCAACAGGGTTTCAGATTATCTAGGTCGAATCTAAGTTCTGGGTATTTAGAGCGAGGTTTAACGTGGTCTAGTTCCATTTCGTTAATGTCTAGGGGGACACCGCAAATGTAACAGTTCCAAGGGGCCGGATTAAGCTCGATCCACTTACGGCGAGTTTCGATCCATTTCTTAGTTACTGGCCCGATCTTTTTAAGCTGTTTACGGGGTTTAGTGTACTTGTTGATACGGCATTTGTCGCACATGGTCATCAGAGAATTGTACTTAAAGTAGGAATTGCCACACTTACGGCACATGGTTTGTATCATCTCTTTCCTTTCTTTATTAGGAGGGATTAAGTAGCATAATTGAGTTTCCTATTATTTCAAGGCACACTACTCAATCTTATCCTCCTAGAGTTTTGACGGCTGCGGTTCTGTTCATAGCCAGTTGACCACACTTAGCTTCAGTGTTAAAGCACCGTCATCTTATTCTTTTCCTTCCGATAGCTGCTTTAGTCGCTCATCAAGCGTTATTTCATTAGCTACATTACCTGTGGCCATACGTGGGTGTGCATACCACAACTCACCGTCAATATCAGAAAATACACTGTTAATCTCCTCGATTTTCCCTTTCCTAACCTCATCTTGTATAAGGGCAAGTATGGCTTGGGAGTATTTTAGATATTGCTCTTTCGTAAAATCGCCACCGCTAACTTCTAGCCCGAAATCTTTGGTTAAATCATCTACAGCTTTTTCTAATTCAGTCATGGTTAGCTTCTTTTAGGTTAGTTAGGGCTTTTGCCCCCAGCTGTCTTAGCGGCTCTGACCACATCTTTGGCTCTCTAAAAGGTCTATGCTGGACGTGGTAAAACTTTTCTGTACTTGCATGGGTAACGGTATAACCAGTTAAGGTTTTCCAAAACCACCTTCTTCTTTTACTATTACTGGTCATAGTCTAATGCCTCCTTATTTGCTTGATAATCAGCAATCATCTGCCATAGTACAGAACGCTCTATAGAGCTTTGTTTTGCCCAGTCCATAATGAAATTAACTATCTTAGTCTGTGCAAATGGCTCAGTTCTATTTGGCAAAGCATATCTTGTGCCGCAATTAGGACACTCGTGTACTATCGCCGTATCAGGAGCTAAAATAAATTGACTTCCAATAAACAAATTTACCTTTTCTCTAAGTTTTTCTAAGTCTTTACTATTACTGCTGTTCATGGGTTAGACTCCTCTAACATTAAAAATCTCCTTCGGCCACTTGAAGTACTTTAAGGCCGACATCGTTACGCCACATATCTACTACCTGGTTACGGTCATCAAGTACAAAGTCTATATAGAAATTATCCCTAATATGCCTATCAAATATTTCGCGCTTAATAACAGCATCCTTACGCATATCCCCAGCATCACGCATGAATAAGTGGTTAAAAGGTACTCTATTATCCGTTAGCCACTCAACAGTTTCAGGCTTACAAATAGCATCACGGCCAGACAGTAATATTATTACCCTATCGTCATAGTGCCTTAGCATATCTATAACTACCTGGTCGGCTGTATCTATCTTAACCTTATGCCAATCATAAGGGCTCCGCTCCCCCATATGAGCTAATGTACCGTCAATATCACAGATAACAGCATGAGGCTTGCCTGCAGGCCCTTTATAGACCACTGGGGCTGGTTTTAAGAATTGATTGTACATATCGACTATAACCTTCTCACCAACGCTATTAGGGCGCATGAGGTCACGTTTAATGCACTCTTCTAGTGGGATATCGAACATCTTAACAACAAACTTAGCATTGCAGGCTTTAGCTAATTGCTTATATCGCTCTTCATGGCGCGGAGCTAAGTGGGTATTGTCTACTATTACATTGATGCCTTTATCTAAAATATCTTTAGCTAGCCATTCTTGCCAATAATTAACTAATTGCTCATTGGCTTTAGACCATTTGCTATCATCTAGCATGGCTCTAAGGTCATCTTTGTTAAGACGCTTCCAATTCCCTTGCTTAACTAATTCACGCGCATAAGTAGATTTACCAGAGCCTGGCAAGCCCTTTAAAAATAGTAATTGTTTCATGAGTCTATATCCTCTTTAAATGGTTGTTCATATTTAGGTTTAACTGACTTCCAAGCTATCTCTTCGGCCTGAGAGTCTTTACCGTCTAGTAGTGCAAATACTATGGCCTTAAGCACTGGTGGGTCGTTAGCTATCTTGGCTGCCTGGTCTTTTCGAGTTGGTAAGTCTTTAATCTTTTTAGCTATAAAGCGCCCGGACTCCATAGCTACATCATGGCCATTAGTTAATTTATTAGCCGTATCCTTTACCCAGTCATAGAACTCATCAGGTACATTTTCTATAAGCTCAGTAAAGTCTTGGCCATTTTTAAGCAGTTCCCAAATGCTTTTACTGCTAACTTGAGTAAGTAATCGGTGCAAGCGTACATATTCAGCATGCTTCATTTTAAGGCGTAAGCCACCTTCAAAATGAATAACATAGCCTTCGCTATTCTCCCGTGAAGTACCCCTAAGCTCTTCTAAGTTACTAGCGTTATACCACATATTAGCTTTGTCCGGGTAATTAATATCTTCTATGGCTAGTTCGCTACCGTCTTTAGTGTTAATAACAGCCAGTAAGACTAATCGTTGAGCTTGACCATAATTAACTACAATTCGGTTTTCTGGGTAAATAATTTCAAATAGATAGGTATACCCTGGCTTAATCCAATCTGTGCCAAACTCTTTAATGTGTTGCTCTAATATCTTAGTGCCAACAATTGCTTGGTCACTAGTAAAGCTCCCTCTAGTGGCAATAGCTAAAGTACCATTAGGTTGCTCATACAAAATACCTAAGCTACCGTCAAACTTCTCATGTACTACAAATGATTCATTAGGCAATGGGTCTGTGTGCTCTTCGTAGTTAAAGAACTTTCTAAAGGGTCGAGCTTTTATATTACCTTCGGTATCAGTAATTAAGCCTCGACTAGTAAGTGTTACTTCATCCCAGGTTCGAGAAAATTGAGCAATTGGCGTGTAATTCCAAATTATTAACTCCCCCATTGGATGCTTTTGGCCAGTAATTAACTTCCTGCTGGCATAGTCACTAAATTTAGCTATATCAATTTTCGGTGTAGGCACGGTAAATAAACTCCTCTATCCATTTAATATCTGGCTTCATGTCTAAAAACTTGCTTTTACTCTCAGCTACACTAACACGCATGTTCATGTCGGACATAGCGGCTACAATATCTGGTAAATAAGGTTGTATCTCATCAACAGTTAATGGCTTAATGGTCATTAAGAGCTCATATAGGTCACTTTCTATTACACTGCATTTAAACTTGCCGGTTAGTAAAAACTGCTCACATTGCCACATAACTCTTAGAAAAGCTACGGCAAATTTAGCAGTACGCTCTTGGCCCTTTGCTCCTGCGGACTCAAAGTTATAAAACTTATTCCATTGGTTATGAGCGTAGCCTCGACTAGCCATTACAAACTTCCTAGTGTCTATGAACTTTTGCCAGTTAGCTCTCATCTCGTCTGCAGTAGGAGTTGTTTTAACTATTTGGTCAGAAAAAAACACTTCTAGAATAGTGGCGTTACCATGAGTAGCCTGCTTACAAAAATCTGCCAATTCATAGGTAGTATTATCTATATCGCCCTCAATCCAAGAAGTATTTTTAAGTGTCTTAAATGGACTCAGAACGTCTTTAAGAGGATTGATATGTATACCTCTGTAATCGTAATCTGAGGTTTCCGTATTAAGCCCATGAAGCCGTGAGCCAACGAGCACTTCGGTCAGTACATTTAAATCTTCACTCCTACTCATTTCAATACCTTTCTATACCGATTAGTTTTAATAAATCAGCACCACAAAGAGGACAATCGATATAAATACCTTCGACTGTTTTTTTGCAACATCTAAGGTAAGTTTTACTCATTTCAATAAATCTCCGTTCTTATCGTCTTTTACCTCAAATAATTCTTGTAATGCTTTTCTCTGAGAGTTTCGGAACTGATTTCTATGGAACATATCGCCACGCTCTTGACGCACTTTTAACTCTCCAACTGGGTTAATAACATATTCGTTTTCACCTATCACTCTATCCTTAATAAGCTGGTACAAGGCAGACTTAAATTCAAGATAGCTTTTTAACTGCTCGTCGCCATCTGTACCAGAACAATCATCTATACCATCTCCAATATGCCAAAGTGTAGCATCAAGCCATTGCGTGCCATCTTTTGCCGTAGCAAGCCACATACCAAATATGTTTCCCAATATCTCGTCAACGCTTTTACTAGAGGGATTATTGGTCATTTCCATATCCTCCATTTCCACACCCAAGCTGAACGCAGAGTCTTTTCGCCCAATTCATTAATTTCATTAAAACTAACTAACACCTTTAACTTGCCAGCCACTAAAACCGTAGCACTTATAGTTTGACCCCAAACTTTCGCCAATACTTTATCGTCTGTGTGTAGTTTTACTTTACTAGAGGGTTGGTTAGAGTGTATAATAGTATCTGGACTGGGGTTTCCCCGATCGGCATAAGGTCGCTTTTTAGCGGCTTTTTGTTTTCCTGATTTAATAGCTTTTATATCCATTACTGGTTCTCCTTTATCGTTGTAGGTAGTGTAGGGTAGGCTAGGTTTAAATTCATTTGGAGTTTGGTTAGTCATTTACTTATTCTCCTTTAGAGCTTTAACTTTTTTGCTCTGCGTCTTTCTAAGTGTGTGTGTTGATTCGGTGGTAGGTTCTACGTTGAGGTAGTCAAATAACAACCACAAATCATTGACACGTTCTTCTAGGTGGTCTAAGCGTTCTGCTACCGTATAGTGTCTGGGGACTATATTTGGGGTAAAAGTTGGAAGATAATGATACTTTGACTCAAATTGAATATAGGGGATTAGTTCCTCATTAAACTGTTCTAGTTTGGCAATGCGTGCTCTAAGTGAGCTCATTTTCTCAGCTCCTTTACTGCTTCATCTAATTTAGCTTGGCAATCTTTAGTGGCAAGATTATATCCGCTGTTGTAGCACTTCATCATCTTGACGTGTTCAGGGTCTAATGTTTCTGCACCCGCCAGATAAGGAGGAAGTTGTCTATTTGGGCGATACATTGGTCGTCTAATCTTTGGCAACTCAATGCTCTCTATATAGTCGGCAACATAGTGTTGAAGGGCGGTTTTAGCTTCATGTATTCCCAGCATATGCTTGATAAACTCCTCCCATAATAGTGTTGTTTCTTGAGCCACTTTTTGTTCATCTAGGTTTATCATACTTGCCCCCCAATCTATCTAACACTAATTTGCTCTGAAGGTCGTTGGGCTGTTTTTTTAGGTGTCTGGCGAGACGCTTGCGTTTGTTTAAGGGAATACGTCTTGGCCCATCAGCATAGCGTATCTTTTGACTAGGACTTGGTCCGGTAAGATGTTTAGGCATTTGGTTGCTCCTGACTGCATACTGCACAATGATTATTAATCCATATATGGTCAAGGTTTACTGCATAGAATCCACAAAGGTATTTCATTTTTTCATCTCCAGCGTGGTTGGCCAGCCATTTATTCTAGCGGTTACATCTTCGGGCGTTAGAGTGTCGGCTAGATATGCACTACACTCTGACTTTCGGATTAGGGTAATGAGGTTACTGGTAGAAGTACGATCTAGGCGGATTATTAAGCGGTCATCATCAAACTCTCTGACTACTTCATAATCGCCTGAAGATACCCAAGTGCTAGTGCCAGTAACTCGATCTAGTATGTCGTCTGGGATATATACTTTCATTTTTTAACCTTGTTCTTACTGCCTTTAGGTCTAGGCTTAAAAGGGTCAGTGTCTAACCAGAAACTATCTCCTTGAGGTTTCCAGTCGGAGTAGTAATCTCCCATAGCTTCTAACTGATTATCTAATTCTTCTTGGCGTTCTAATTCAACAATGGCTGCTGCTAAGAATAATCCAGCTAGACCACCTATGATGAAACTAATAATTAATAGCAAAATCTCCATTATTTTTTGTTACCCTTTCTGGTCTTGTGACCATATTTTTTAGCTAATTCGGGGTGAGATCCAAACCCTTTATTCTTATTCTTAACTTTCCCGGCCTTAGATCGTACTTGTTTTAGCCACGATCTATACTCGGCTTCGGTTTGAAAACGGTCTCTTTGATTCATATTAACCTACCTTGCAGAGGCTGTTCTACTAAGTCGCCTAAATAACTAGGAGTGGCTTTAGGGGCGTTTTGCTGTACAACATAGCTCTTTATACGTCTATGGGTAGAAACACGATCTGAGGCTCTGTATTTGCCTTGTTCTTGCAGTTTCTGACGGGTTCGTCTGATACTTTCAGTTGAGGGGCAATGTAAAAACTTATCTTTTTGGCTTTCGCTCAAATATAGGCCGTAAGCTTCCCAGACTTTTAGGGTTAAGTAACGATCACTATCCCTTGTTTCAGGGTGGTTAGATAGTATTCGCTCGATTATGTTATTTAGTTTCATGGTTTAGCCTTTTTAATTAAGGGTATTCCTCTGAAGTGCAATTTAATAAAAAGTTTACCATGATTTTTCGTTAAACTTGGCGTCATAATTTCTTCAAAATGAAACCACTCTCCCTCAGTAACAGGTATGTGCTTAGACTTAGGGTGTCTTTCGGTGTACTTACTAAAGTCATTTAGTGAATATAAGATACCGAAGTGGTCAACAAGCATTTGCCTTAACTCATTTATATCTTGACGTAAATATTTAACTTCCTGTCTAGTTTTAAATAGTTTCATTTTTACCCTCTGGCCTATTAAGTGTCATTAAACCCTCGCCTAGTTTATATAGTTCGTCTCTACTCCAAACATTAAAAGACGGGTTGAATAGGGGCATTATTTCCTTACCTATTTTAGTATAATCGGCTGCCATTATTCTTATCTCGCTACCGCCTATAAAAGCTGTCGTGCCGTTACAATAAAGGTTAAACTGCTCGCCGTATTCGTTCTTGAACACGAAAGCTGGTAAGCTCCTTATATATTTTTCTGAATCTAGTCTTGACATTTTGTCCATCTCACCGTATAAGTCTCTCAAACTTACGCTGGTGTCCTTTCATAGTTTTTTAATAGTTTCTGTGATCTTAGATAATCAATCATCTCAGATCCGTAAGTAATTATGCTCTCTACTGCGTTTTCGGCTTGTTGTTCGCCTAGAAACTTAGCCCCTACCTTTACGCTCTCAGTATAGGGGTTGAAACAAATGTACTTTCCTAGGGTAGAATCAGGTCTTAGCCACTTATAGAGATCTAGTTGCCAACCACTTAAATAGGTTGAGGGTTCACCAACTCCGCACTTATAGTCTACTAGGGTTCTGTCGTATTCTAGGTCAATTACCCCTCTTATTAAGATTGTGTACTTACCTAGGTCTAAAGTCTTTTCATACTTGTGTTCAGTTAGGGGGTTTTTCAGTTCCCCACCGCCTAGCTCTAGGGGCAAGCACCCGGTTTCGTTGACGTATCGTTCCCACAGTTCGTGCTTAAGTTTGCCTAGTTCCATGGCTGGAGTGGCCGGGAACGGTTTACCGAGGTATTGAGCCACGGCTTCCTCATATCTGCCTTGTTCCCAGGCGTGTAAAATCGAGTAGGATAGCTTAATAGTCATAACAGTTTAATCCTTATGCTTTCGTTACGCTTAGGGTTGTAACTAAGGCCGTCAGGTAGTTTGGAGTTAGCCTTGATATAGTTATCTACCTCTTTAGATTTAACGGTTATTTTAACGTCTAGTAGTTCCTCAGGTACTTTGTCTGGATCGGTTAGGGTGTAGACTGAGCCGGTTAGGGATCGTCTAAGACTGAATCCGTCACCGTCTAAAGCACTCCAGTCTTTACCTAGTAAGCTCTTAGCCTTATCGTTCAGGGCTTGTTTTACTTTACGTTCTAAGTCTTCCCAGACTTCGTTCATCTGGTCAATAACTCGCTTGTTGTCCATAATCCAGGTTAGTTCACTAAAGACGGCTTCGTCAGTAGATAAATCCTTAGATTTACGGATAGTTTTTAGGATACGATCTTCGTCTATTCGGATATTAATTTCGGCCATTTTCAACTGCCTTTCCTTGTACTTTAAGATTCTTTTTAGCTTCTTTAATCAAGCGTTCCTTATTCTTAGCACTGTCACTGACTTCATCGCTACCTATAATCTCGATCTGCATAAATTCTTCAGGGTCGTAAACATCGGCAGCAACACCTAGCCACATGGCACAGCGTTTAAAGCAGTCAGTGGTAGCAGCCTTGAGATCGTTACCGAAGTCTAGGGGTTCTTTTGTACCGCTCTTAAACTTTACATCTGCCCTACCAAAGTCGCCTTTTTTAAGTTCGGCTATTAGTGATCCCCTTTGGTCAAGTACCCTACAGACTAAAGTTCCCTTAATGACTACTGAGCCAGTAACCTTGGCTACCTCGTAGGCTTCCATGACACTAGTTTCAGGTACAAAATCCCAGTTAAAGCCAAAGACTGAGTCGAGGGTTCGTCTAACGTAACCACGCTTAACGTATGTCCATTGACCACCGCCCTTAGCAGGTCGCTTATAAGTCCAACGGTTAGGGGTTGAGTTAAATAGTTTCTGGACTTGGTTTTCGTTCAATATTGAGTGGCCACGACTAACTTGCTTTAGTTCAAGCTGGAGAGAGTCTATTTTCTTGTCTACTGCTTTAGTCATCTTCTTCAGCTCCTTTTATCTCTTCGGGGGATACTAGAAAATCCCAGACGTTAGAGTTAAGGGTTACGGTTAGGCTATCGTTAATAATATTTATGTCGTGCATAAGTCCACTAATGGTTTTTCCGTTCAGTACGGGTATGGTCTGTTCGTTAGGGGTGTATTCTACATTAATCTTCATAATCGTACTCGCTATATCCCTCTGGATCACCTACTACTTCCTCATGGCAGTATTTACATGCCAGATAAGTGCTAGAGTAGCAGTGTTCAGGGTCTAAATAAATATCTTCGTCAACTATTTCAGTGTTAGCGTGAGTGCAAGCGTCTTTATCTAAAACACCTACATTAATATAGCTAATAAAGTCTTTGTCTATTACGTTAATCTTCATACAAACTCCCTTGTTAGATTATTTTGGTTAGGGTTAGGCAAGTAGTTTTGGTTTTATTCTGGCAGGACTTTCGCCTGTATACTTGCCTTGTCTAACGTTTGTTAAGTGGTTGTGCCTGCTTAACTAATTACATGGTATAGCATAACAAAATAAAAGTCAATACTGTTATGCAAAAAAGTGTTGTATAATTATGCTTATGAATAAACAACAGATACTAGACGCTCTTAATCCAGACTGGTGGACAGTATCTCAACCTAATAACTGGCAAACTTCTTTTGTTAGTGCAAACATTAACTTCCAGAACTCTAGTGGGATCACCATGACATATACATCAAGTGCCCCTTATGTTACTTATGGGCTGAATCAATCGGGGGTTTATTCAACTTACGATCCTGATACCGGAACAACCACCCAGACTATCGCCCCAAATCAATCAGTGACTACAAACGGGGTTAATACGTTATCTACCCTAATAGATCAACTCATGACCCAAACCGCCCAAAGACTTTACGATATGCACTGTACAAACGTAGTAGGGTACAGTAGTCTAAGTAGTGTATACGGGGCACAGTCATGACCATAATAGACTTAAGACCGCTAGACGGTAAAAAAATAGCTAAGGACCTAGACGATATAATTATTGATTCATATAAGACGATCCGGGGGGCTACTAAAATTATCTATGAAGTACCTGATGAGATATGGGTAACCCCTAATCAGAAACCGTATTACGGTGACACTATCACATTTAATAACGGCTCAAAAGCTAAAGTAGTAGTTAAAAACGCCGAGAGAGTGTACCCTCTTCTTGATGAGCTTACCAGCTGACCAAATACTACCGCTTTTAAATGCTGACTGGTGGACAGTTAACTACCTAAACCCACCTACTACAGTCAATGCTAACGATAACGGCTACCCTCAGATCATGCCCTCTACTATGCTCTATTTTCAAGACGAAGCCGGCAACTATCATCAGTGGCAGAGTAATGGGGTACTCGATCCTTTTGCTACCGATCAACAATCTAACTATATTCAGGCTCTTATGCAAGAAGCAGCCTATGAACTTAGTAACTTAGGTTGTGCTGGGGGGATCACTAATATTAAACCCCAGAATTATCAGACATACCCAATTTACTATAAATAACATATAATTAGATTATGCTTCCTCGCATGAATACTACTCAAATAGAAGCCGACCTCAACCCTGATTGGTGGTTAGACTACTTTAATACTAATGGGGTCTCTTGGCCGTCATGCCCCATTTACTTTATAAATAACTCTAGTGTTAATTTAGTCTTTAGTTATAACTGGTATGGATTACCAGTCCCGGCAGGTGATAGCCCCACTTATGACAACGTATATAATCAAATAACAACAACAATTATCCCCTTTACAGCTAAGATGTTAAGTGAATATGCTTGTGCCGGGAATATATCGAACGTCCCCCCTGCCTAGTGTTACATGATCTTATCCACACGCTAGCTATAGTAGTTGAATTTATTAGTTAAATAGATTACAATGACAAACAAGTTGAGGATTCCTCAATAAGAAAAATCCGAAGCCTGTCGAGTGTACAATCGGCTATTAACTAAAGAAAAACCCCAGATTTTACTCTGGGGCGGATTCCTCATTGCTAAGTATGAGGGATCGGAAAGGAAAAGTCAAGTGAAAATTGATAAAATCCTAGAAAACAAACAACTAACTAATAACAACTGTACAACTGTAGCTACAACAACTGTTAATAAATATATTAATACAGCTGTTACAGTTGTTAATAATAACACCAATGTCAAGTACTTATCCACAGACAAACTCATTGAAGATTGCTCAGACTTAATCAATCCTACATTTAAAAGCTGGTATTGTAAGCGTTTTTACGCTTTGGGGGTGGCTAGAGTGCTTGAGTTAGCATCTATTGCTCGGTCAGACGGCAAAAATGCTCCCCGACTATTCTCTACCCTAGTTAAGGAGGGTTGATGAAGTCTATAAAGAACTTTTTATCTGATGAAATTAGTTTTAGTATATTTGCTATTTTAGTATCTATTGCGATGATAATAATTCTTGCATTATTCGTTATTAATAAAGGGTTTTAGGTGGTATTTGAGTGTGATATAATGTAACTAAATGGCAAACAACACTAAACAAGAACCAGCGATAAGAGATATGCTTTTAAATTTTCAAGCAGACTTAGATTATTATGGAAAATATTTACAAAAGTTAATTGACGACGACACAAAATCAAAACACCCTATGCCTGAATACCGAGCTAATATAATAAAAAGACTTATAAATAAATCTGATGACCTTTTAAGAGAAACAGGAATCGAAATATGTAAACGAGATAAAAATAGTGAAAAAGATTTCCTTGAAACAGTTTTTGACTACTTACAAGCTCACCCCCGAACCGTTGCAATTCTTATTAAAGAGACTATCCCTTATTTGTTAGATAAAGAAAAGGGCAAAAACTAAATGGCAACTCTTAAGCAAAAACTAGCAGTAAAAGAAATCAAACTTAATCCCAATAACCCTCGACTTATTAAAGATGATAAGTTTAAGAAGCTAGTCCAAAGCCTTAAAGACTTCCCAGAGATGTTAGATGCTAGAGAGATAGTGGTAAACAAAGATAATATTATTCTTGGTGGCAACATGCGATACCGAGCAGCTAAAGAAGCTGGCCTAACAGAAGTACCAGTTAAGGTTGTAGACTGGCCCGAAGACAAACAAAGAGAATATGTTATGGTATGGAGATAGACCCTAAATATGTTGACGTAATACGCAAAAGATACTGGAAGCTTGTTAATAATAATGACGAATCTGGCTGGGAAGAAAATACGCCAGTTGTAAATTGATTAGAAATTGATTAGATAATATGCCAAACCCTGAAAACTTAATACCAGCTAAAAAAGGTGAAGTCAGAAACCCAAAAGGTAAACCCAAAGGTATACAGCACTCTAAGACTAGACTTAGAAGACTACTTGAACTTACACAGGACTTAACCAACCCCATTACAGGTGAAGTTGAAGGCTTTACAGTATTAGAACAACTAGACTTACAGCAAATTATTAAAGCCAGAAAGGGTGATCTTGGTGCATATAGAGAGATACTTGATAGACTAGAAGGTAAAGCAAGAGATGACTCTTTGCAACAAAATGTTAATATAAACTTTATCAACCAAACACCAAGACCAAATGGACGTATTAGTACCCAACCTGAAACCCAGCCCGAAGCAGACACTGTTTCTTAGCAGTGAAGCTGATGAAACCTTTTACGGTGGTGCTGCTGGTGGTGGCAAATCGGCTGCTTTATGTGATGAAGCGATCACATCATGCTTAGAAGATGAGGGTCATCACACATATATATTCAGGCGTACTATTAAAGAGCTTAAACAAAGTGTCTTACCTGAACTATATAAACAATTAGGACCGTACCCTTTTAAGTACAATTCGCAAGACTCAACATTTACCTTTAGTAATAATTCAATTATTCAGCTTGCTTACTTAGACAACGAAGCAGACAAGTATAGATATCAGAGTGCCGAGATTCACACACTCCTATTTGACGAACTGACTCACTTCACTCAAGACCAGTATGAGTACTTAAAGACTAGAGTTAGAAGTGAGAAACCTAGACTTATGCGTATTATGGGGGCGTCTAATCCCGGCAATGTTGGTCATGGTTGGGTTAAAGCCTACTTTATAGATGGACACACCCCCGAAACTATCTTTAAAGATGTAACGGGTGTTACTAAGATGTTTATACCGGCAACAGTAAGCGATCACCCAAATCCCGTATTTAGGGAGTCTTACACCAAACAGCTTGAAGCATTAAGTGATGAGTCATTAAAGCGAGCCTTATTACATGGTGACTGGGATATATTCAGTGGTCAGGTATTTACCGAGTGGCGTAGAACCAAACACGTCTTTAGCGAACTACCTGTCAATCTAAATGACTGTAAGCTTTATTGTGGCCTAGACTGGGGCTATAACGACAACACGGCTATATACTGGGTAGCCCAAGCCCCTGAAAACGAAGCAGGACGGTTCTATTATGTCTACAGAGAACTATATGGCAATCAGACTAGACCCGAAGACTGGGCGTATAAATTAGCAGAGTATTTTAAATCTGAACCCGTACAGTTCTTAGCTATGCCTCACGACACCTTTTCTAACTTAGGCGGCACAATGCCAATTGTTCAGCAATTCAGAGATGTATTCGATAAACTAGGAGTTCGCACGCCAATTGTAAAAGCCCCCTCAGGCACACACCAGCATAAGATCAACCGCCAAGCCTTACTTCACCAGTTATTAAGCGACAGTACACTGGGTAAACCTTATCTACAGGTAAGCGAGAGTTGTGTCAACTTAATTAGAACGCTGCCCATGTTAGTTTATTCAGACTTAAGACCTGAAGAACTAGCAGACCAGCAAGAAGATCATGCTTATGACGGCCTAACCTACATTTTGTACTCAATTGCCTCCAATAACTTTAGTGCCATTGTCACCCCTAAGCAACCAGGCCAGAAACCAAAAGCCCCTTATGTTGATGAAGACGGTAACTTAGTTGGAGCAGGACTTGATGAAATGATGGCCAATGCAGTTAAGAAAACATTGCAACCTCGTGGCCGGGATTGGATATATAGACCATGAAAGAATCCACCATTTTTGTTTATCAGCACCCTGATGATTCTATACGCTACATACGGTGTGTTGAAGACGGCACGTTACTACTAGAATCAAAGGGCAAAGTTGTCTATTTAATAGTAGGCTTAGGTTTGCCCCCTCGTCTTGTTGAACAAACTAGAAACGCTTATATTAAATTAAAGTGCAAGCGTTGTAACACGTTCTACAATATAATGATACAAATAATTTGAAATTAAAAGTAAAGGTGTTATACTGCGATTAAGCATATGGTTTGGCGAGCATAAGGCTAATAAAAAAGGCATTAAATGTATCCACCAAATATAACCATAGAACAAATACAGACAAAACTACTCAACCGAATAAGCATAGACAATAATGATTGCTGGGTTTGGCAAGGAGCTAAATCTAAATCTGGATATGGTTATTGGACAGAAGGTTTGCATAAGCCTATGTGGCGTGTTCACCGATTGATGTGGGCATTGACGCATAACGAAGCTATGCCAAGAACAAAAAGAGCTATGATCGTTATAGACCATGTTTGCAGCAATAAACTGTGTTTTAGACCTTCACATTTACAGAAAATAAGTCAACGAGAGAACGTCAGGCGCTCAGATAAGCGCAGAAATAACTTCTCAGGGTGTAATTGTTGCTTGGTTAGTATTGATGATTTAAAGATATATAAAACCACAAAATTTAACAGATACTATAGATGTAGAAATTGTGACAAACACGTTAATGTAGAAGTAGTAGAAAGAATAATGTTGACAAAGTAGCAAAAATATGGATTATGAACAGATTGCCACACCATTTCCAGACACTCGGGTAGATAATATCAACCATGAGTCTGGTGTTGTCGATCAGCTACCACGTTTAACCACTGACCTAGCAGCCAAAGACATTATCAATAATATCCGTGAGAGAATCAGAGACTCAATTGGCTATTGGGATGACATGCAAGGCTACAACCTTAGATACGCTAGGGCTCAGTCAGAGCGTATGGTACTCGGTAAACAAATTGATGTATCGAAGCTCTACCGTTACTCGATCCCTTATATAGAAAACGAAATCTATGTTGCCATTGATACCATACTAGCTTACGTTACAGCCTCAAGCCCTAAAGTAGAGATATGGCCAGCCCAAGACGCTGAACAATCTAAGCTACTAGCTAGAGACCTTAATAAGGCAATCAACGCCCATAGCGAAAAATATAACTTGGTTAAGATTTTTGAACAGATAGTACATGATGTGCTGATAAAAAGACTTGGTGTTATTAAGCTAGTGTTCGACCCTGATGTCGGACCAGACGGTGATGTTGTACCAAAGGTTATCAACCCGGACTGGTTAGTAATCGATAAAAACGTACTAATGAACGGCAACCCTGAGTTTATAGCCGAAGCTCACAAAGAGAGTGTAGAAAAACTAGTAGAACAGTACCCCTCAAAGAAAGACGATATATTCAAGGCTCTTGGCATAAGACGTGGCACAAAGAGTCAGTTAAGTGCTGAGGTAGTCTGGTGGGAAGTCCACGCCACAGTCTATAAGAAGTATGGCGACAAACCCGATGAAATGTGTTTTGAGTTCGTTGAAGATGTCATGCTCGATCAATACAAGGACCTTAACTGGATTTATGACGGCGATAACGGTAAGTATAAGAACTTCCTTGATGAACACCGCAAACCCTATATCCCTATTAACTATCTAAACGACGGCACTCACTGGATAGACCAAACAACCCCCGTAGAGCAAGCCTACTCCATGCAGGACATCTTAAACAAGCGTGGTAGCCAGATCATGCAAAACGCTGATACAGCCAATGGCTTTTTAGCCTTTAGCTCTGAGGGCATAACGGCTGATGACGTAGAGAACTTAGTTGGCGATCCAAACCAGAAGTTTATTATAGCTACTAATGGGCGACCCTTAGGCGATTATGTCATGCAGATACCACCTCACATGCTACCCGACTATGTACTAGACGATAAAATAGACTTGCGATCCACCCTTAAAACTATCATGGCCACCCCAGCTCAGTCTGAGGGTTCTAACCAGAGTGAAGCCGGCAAAGACCAAACAGCCACTGAAGCACTAATGATTAAGAATCAATCCACCGGGCGACTAGATAGATTAGTCCGATCGATTGAGTTCACTGCCAAAGAATACTTCAACTTCTTAATACAAATGATGATGGTTCACTACACTGAGAAACGCTGGTTTATTTATAACAGTGGCGATGGCGAGTTCGACTACGTTGCTATTAATAGGGATACAATTGAAACAGGCATGATGGTTAATGTGTCAGCCGGGTCAACTATGCCTTATGATAAAGCCAGAAGCCAAGCAACCGCCCTTAACCTAGCTAAAATGGGCTTAATCTCTCCCCTCGACTTATACAAAGACCTAGACCTAGATAGCCCCCAGCAACGCTATGAAAACTGGGTTAAGTGGAAGACCGACCCAATGAGCCTGAGCCGTGACGCTGAAACCAGAGGCCAAGACTCTAAAGCCACTATGGAGTATGTTGCGATCATGGGCGGTGCTAAAGACGTCAAGCCAGACGATGAAGCAGATGAAAACCATATAGCCACTCACCGCAAGCAGTTAATAACTATGGAGTTCTTAAAAGCTAAGACCCCGATTCAAAATAAAATGCTTAAACTTGTCGAAAAAGAGATTAACAGTTTTGAACTACGCCAATCCTTAGACACTATTAGCCAACCACCTGAAGATGAACCCCCAGCACAATCCCCACCACAACCCCAACCACCAATGCCCCCTCAAGGACAACCACCAATGATGCCACTAGCTGGAGGAGTAGGAGCGCCTACTGCACCTATGGGAGTGGGCGTAATGCCACCTATGGGTTCGCCAAGCATGGGCTCTCCTATGCCCCCAGCACCCCCTAGCCCTGTCGATCAATTACTTAACGAAGTCTTAATGCAGGTCAACCCCAATGAGCGTATGCAACTGGGTCAAATCTTAAGCCCTGATACCCAACCCATAGTTGACGCCACCGATCCCATGAATCTTAATTTAGTTTAAAAAAAGGAGAACTTATGCCAAAGGTAGACGACATAGAAATAAGCGAAGAAGAGCCAGTCCTTGAGACTAAGCCAGAACGCTTGCAAGATTTAAACCTTGATGAGCTACTTGAAAAGCACGACAAAGAAGAGGTAAAAGAGGAGGTTAAAGAAGATGAGTCAGCCGAGTCTAGCGAAAGCACTGAGGAAAAAGAAGAGAGTGCAGAAGACGACACAAAAGAGTCTGAAAAACAAGACGAAGAAGAGGTGGAGGGTTATTATGCCGATGAAGCCCTAGAAGAGGAAGAAGAACAGCCAGACCTGCCAGACGGCACTAAGCCCAAAACTCCCCAAGAGCAGTTAGCGGCTTACGTTTATGACGGACTTCAACCCATAACCGTTGTCGGTACTAGTGGTGGTAAGACCGTCAGATTGACCGTTAAAATGGCCGAAGAACTACCTGACGACTTCGAGTTTAATTCAGCTAAAGACCAAGCTAGTTTTAACCAAGCTACAGCCGCTCAAGCGATTAGTGCCAGAAACTTAGCCGATACCTATTTAAACACCCAGCAACAACAAGAAGCTCAAGCATTTACGGCTAGAGAGCGTAGGGATATTGCCAACGATATTGCGAAGCTACAGAGAGAGGGTTTAATACCAACCTTTACGCCCGGCATGAGCGTTGACGAAGACCCAAGAGCAGAAGTAGCCAGAGAGGTCTTAAAGTTCTACGAAGCTGAGAAAACTAAACGGCTAGAAGCAGCTAACGCTAATCAGCGACTTTACTACCCACCAAGTTTTGAAGATGCCTACTACCTGTGGAAAAGTAGGAACAACCAAACAGGTGAAAGACAAAAAGCTGAAGACAAAGAGCGTAAAGAGATAATCAACAGACAACCCAAGACAACTAGGGGTGCAAATGTTAGCGACGGTAAAAAGGGTGTAAATTTGCCCTCTACCGCTAGCTGGGATCAAGTAATTAACGAAGCATTAAAACAATACTAAAGGAGAGATATGTATAATTTAGTCCACTATTTTATAGGGTTTTTAGCCGAACTGGGGTTAATTACACCAGAGGGGGCAAAAGCTATGGATCGAGAACTTAGCACTAAGGTTATAGCCTCAAGCCCAGAGGAAGCCTTTAATCAGGTACATCAGGCAGTCGTAAAAGTATCTAAAGACTTAAACCTAAGGGGAGATTTAGTCAAGATTGAACCTTGGCTATCTCACATTGAGTTACTAGAAAAAAGAGTTAGTCAATTAGAAAAAAACCATACTACACTCTTAACAATAGTTAAAGAAAAACTATCGCCCCTAGAATCAAAACTAGAGGGTAAAAGTAGCGTAAACAAAAAGCCTATTGCAAAAGCAAAATCCTAGTGCTATTATTAGCGTGATAAGAAGTCCCAAGAGACTGTAATCTCTGGGGCTTTTTTATTTATTAAAAAATAATTAAGCAAAAGGAAAAAATATGGCAGGAATTGAATTCTCACAACGAGTATCCAACATAACTTACCAAGAGCTGATCCCAAGACTTGTTGACCAAATCAACAACTCTAACATATGGACTGCTCGACTCCTTAGCGATGTTAAAGAGTGGACAGGCGTAACCCTGAACATGCCAATCGAAGTAGCCAACTCAACCACTGGCGATTTCTTCACAGGTATGGACACTTTTCCAACAGCAGCTACGGACAATATCCGCTTATACACCTGGTACTTGGGAGCTTTCGAGCAATCAGTAGTTGTACCTGGTATCGAGCGTGATGTTAACGCTAACAACGAAAAACAAGTCTTAAGACTATTAACCACTCGTCTTGACGAGGCTAAAATCTCAGCAGCAGTATCAATCGCTGGTGGGCTTTACGGCATTGGTGACGGTGCAACATTTGACGGACTAGGTTTAATCGTTGACAACGGTACTAACACATCAAGTTATGGTGGCGTAACCCGAAGTGCTAACCCATTTGTTAACGCTGACGTTACAAGCGTAACTAACGGACAAATAACCCTAGACTACCTATCAACTGAGTTTGATAACATCTCGGCTGTTGGTTCAACTTCAGAAAGCCCGACTATTGGACTTACCACTAAGTCGATCTGGACAGACCTTGAAACCATCATGCAAGTTATGTTACAGGCTCGCTACGATGTCGTATCTGTAAAAGGTTACGATAGAGTATCTGGCGGAACTCCAAAAGGTGTTCAAGTTAAAGACGGTGACACTCGCCTAGGTGCAGTCGCTGGATTTAGAAGTATAGCTTACCGAGGTATCCCAGTTATCCCTGATGACATGGCACCAAGCGAAACTTTCTTCTACCTAAACGAACACTACCTAGATTTCTATGCCCTTAAAGCTGGCGAACTAGAGAGCATGAGTTCTAACATAGACGTACAGGAAGGCTTCTACATGGACGTAAACTTCCCAAGTTTCTGGCAATTCAGGCAAATGATGAGCCCAGTAAACCAGTACGGACAAATGGGCTTCCTTATGCTCATGGGTAACCAGGTTTGTTCACAGCCTCGACGTCAAGGCAAATTAATTAACATAACTGGAAGCTAAACGAAAGGAATAAGGAGATAACACTATGGCTCAATCAGGACCTCGGTTTTTAACCGAATTCGACATTAACCAAGCACATCAGCTTGTCAGCCTTACCCCTGGCTCAGCTAACGGCCAAACTGGCGGCACTGGATTCACAATCAGTCAGTTAGGTCAAGTTGGACAGACAGGTACGGGTGACTACTACCGCTTAGTAGGTATAGGCGGAAGCTCGACTGTAGCCCCAGGACAACTATTAGTTGCCCCAGCTATATCCTCAGCTTACGAGGGACTAGCTATACCTAGCTCTCAACCTGCTAACACGGCCTTTGGCAATGCTAGCAACAACGTAAATAGTGCCCTAAGCGCTGGCTCTTACAGCTTTAACGTAACTAACGGCTCAACAGCTGTTACTGCAGGACAATTTGCAGGCGGATACGTTCTAGTCAACCAGACTTCAGGCACAGATAACGGCCCAATCGCTTTCTTGCTAGCAGGCAACAGTGTTGCAGCAGCAGACGGCACGATCACATTAACACTTGTTGACCCACTCAACGTAGCTAGCGCCCTTGTAGCTGGTACTGACACGGTAACACTAGTACAGAACCCTTGGAACAACTGCGAAGCTAGTTCTACTCTGGGCGTACCTGTAGGTGTACTAACCGTTCAAGCTCCAAACACAGCAAGCGCAACTTACTGTGCATGGGTAAAGACTCGTGGTATCGCAGCAGTAACCGCAGACGCTACTGGCGTAACTGTCGGTGAAGCAGTCGCTCAATCTACTACAACCGCAGGTGATGTAACTGTCGCAGGCGCAACTTCTAACCAAGTTGGTGTAGCAGTAGAATCTAAGACTAGCGGTGTAACATTAGTAGAATTAACATTAGTCTAATAGACTAGAAAGTAGGTTAAAATGGCACGAACAGCACAAAACTCTACCCACCTAGCTATTGAGAACTATGTTAACGCAGTTGAACAACAGGGTGGTTTACTCACATACTACCCTGTTGTAATTAACAACAGCTTAACGGCTGACTCTATTACATTAAGTGGCAGCTTAACAGCCGACACACTATCATTAAGTGAGTCAACTGTAGCTATCTCAGGTACTACAGCAGCCACTCTAGGCGACACTGGCGGTTCTACAGGACCGGCTACAGCCGCTCAAAATAGCTGGATGCCAGTCGAAGTTGACGGCGTAAACTATTTTGTTCCACTTTGGAAGTAGTATCATAGTAGTTGCGTGACCAGCAACGACATGCTCTAAGCCCCTTTATGGGGCTTTTTGCTTGTGTTTATATTTTTATATGCTAAAATGCGAATAATGGATAAAAACATACTCCTGAACAAAAAGGTCTGGCTAGAAGCCGAATTATCTAAAATTCAGACGGATTTAAATGATCTAACCATTAAAAACCACCGCTTTATGGGTGCGTTAGGTTTTGTTAATGATTTAATAAAAGAACTGGGTGATGGCGAGCCTACTAAGAAAGGTAAACAACATGAACCAAGAACCGCCAAAAATTTATGACCCAACTGGTCTAGCCAGTGCTAAGGAACGAATCCCTCTTAGCTTTAGGATAATGGGCTATGTACCCTCTAACGATAAACAATTACCAGACGAATATAACCGTTTTCGACCAGAGGATCAGGTTAAGGTTATGAACATCTTAGATCACATGTTCTACTGGCAGGTGCTAGACCCTAGAAATGAAGAAGTTAAGCTAATACCCTTTAGGGGCGTTATTCAAAAGAGAACCGTTAGACAAGCCCCAGATATGTGGGGAATTGCACCAGGAGAGGTTAAAGTTTTACCTGGCTGGAGTGCGGTTATTATGATAGAGAAAATGTACAAACAATACATTATTGAAACCACTGACGCCAAACCTCGCCCTGAGGCAACTAAAAACCGAGCAATTACTTACAACTTCGATAACGCCGCTAAACAGGAAGAAATTATATCCAAGATATTCTTAGGCATAGAAAAATCTAGCCGAGAACCACTTAGTTATATATCTAACCCTACTGGCTCGCCGATTGAAGCTGGTGAACCACAAGAAACTATTACTACCGCAGACTCCGAGCCTGAGGTAAGCGTTGAAGACTTAGCTAAGGAGCTAGGAATAAATGTCGGCCAATCTACAGAGTAAAATAGATAAAGATAATACAGTTTTTCAAGCTGAGAAGTCCCTTAAAGACCTTACCGAACAATACCGAGTTAAAGAGGGGGCATATCGTGATTTAGTTAAAATAAACGATTCTAAAATTAAAGAATACAGACAAGAGCTAAAAAAACTAAAGAACGAAGTATCTGGCAACCGTGCGTTGCTTAAGTCCCTCAAAACCGACCTTAAAACTAACAAGGAAGCCTTACAGACACAAGAAAAGCAAATAGACGAAGCCGTCAATACTGGCAATGCCCATATTATGGACTTGCAGTATGAAGCTACCAACCTAGAGAGCCTTAAAACAAGGCTAGAATACGAAGTAGCAACTCTGACCCAAGACAGAGATCAATTAGTAAAGATGACAAACGATCTAAAACAACAATTTAAAGTACTCGACCAAAAATATGCTGACCAAAACAAACTATACCAACAAACACTTGAGGGACTTAAAGAGCGTATGCTTAGTGCCAATAATAACCTTAAAGCCATACAGGATCAATCTAAAACCATTTTAATAAGGTTAAAAGCCAAAGAGCAACAGTTGCACGACAAAGAGCTAGCATTAGTTAATTAAGCGTGGTATAATCTAGGTAATTAGCCCCAAGAGGCCGTAAAAAGCTTCTTGGGTCTTTTTATATTTAAAACTAAGGAGCTTTTAATGCCATCAGTTTACACATTTACAATGAAGTCACCCCGCAAAAATGTCGGTGGTTATTCTTTTTATGGGAATCAGCCAGTAGACGGAGCGAGAGTTGCTATACAGGGTATCGGTAACGGTATTCAGACCTCAGACGCTAGTGCTACGGTAATCAACTCACCACAGACGCTAGGTACTACGGCCGTAACCCTCACCACTCCCGACAGTGGTATTCAACTAACAATTACTAATTACGGGTCTAGTAACGATATTTATGTATCAGAGGTGTCTAGTTTCGACAGTTATGACGTAATTGCACCGGGCGTCGAGCGAACATATGATGTAGCAGGTCAAAGTCTAACATACGTTAAGGGTAGTGCTGCTTCAGCTTCAGGATCATTTTACTACACAATCGTCTAAGGAGGTTTTAAGTGTCTACACCTCAACCCAACCCCTACTCCCAGCCTACTCAGTGGAACTTTAATCCCCTAGCGGATAACTCTAACGTCATTAACTATGACGGGGATAATGTCTATGATGATAGTGCTCAACCTTATGACGGTTACTCTACGGCCACATCTACGGTTAACTGGCGTAATGCGACATCTTGGACTAACTCTCTTGTTGTAGGAAGTTATCAGGAATATTACGGGGGTCCAAGTTATGTGCCTCTCTATGGTGCACCTACTCAGTGGTTTACTAATGAAACCCCAGATAATGAAGCAGGCGTATATGACCCAAGTAATTCAGCCTATGCTAATCTTCATAACTATGACCAAGCTGTACCATATGACGGTACTCTAACTGGATCAGATATTACTTATTCATCATCTACGCCCTATAGTTCAATGGAAGATTCATATAATGGTACTTCGATTGCACCCAATGCTACTGACTATGACGGAACAAATGGGGCTAGCTTTACCAACTGGCGTAATCCAACTGCATGGACTGTTATCACTGGGAATAGGAGTCAATAATGTCAAACTACCCTACCAGTCTGGATACTACGGCCGATCTACCAGACGACATCACCGATACTACTCTGATGAACGACCCTGACCATGCTTCAATCACTAACACAGTTAATGACGCTGTTATTGCCCTTGAAACCAAAGTCGGTATCGGTGCAAGTACCCCCGTAGCAAGTACGGTACTAAGGGGTACAGGAATCGGAACGACCGCATTTGAACAAGTCGATCTAGCCACTGATGTCGATGGTATTTTAGGTCTAGCCAATGGAGGAACCGGTAATACTACCGGTGTAGCCACTAATGTATCTGGAGTCGTTGCGATAGCTAACGGTGGAACTGGCTCTCCTACCCAGAACTTTGTTGACTTAACTTCTAACCAAACAATTGCTGGGACTAAGACTTTTAGCGCAACGATTGACGGTTCAATTAACGGAAACGCTGCTACTGTTACCACTAACGCTGACTTAACAGGAGTAATTACCTCTGTGGGCAACGCCACTTCAACAGGCGCTCAAACAGGTACAGGTTCAACTTTTGTTATGGCCGATAGTCCTACGCTTACCACCCCTAATATTGGTACACCCTCAGCCGGTGTAGCTACCAACCTAACTGGGCTACCGTTAACTACTGGTGTGACAGGTATCTTACCTATCGCAAATGGTGGTACAGGTGAGAGTACAGCCTCAACCGCTTTTAACGCATTGTCGCCTATGACAGCTGCTGGTGAGATTATTTACGGCGGTACGTTAGGGGCTGCTACGGCTCTAGCAGCTGGAACGTCAAGCCAAGTCTTAATTGGGGGAACCACACCAAGTTGGGGTGCAGTCAATCTAGCTAGTATGGTCACCGGCAACTTACCCGTTGACAACTTAGATAGCGGTACATCAGCGTCATCTTCTACTTTCTGGCGTGGTGACGGAACATGGGCGACCCCATCTGGAGCAGGAAATGTAACTGGTCCATCAAGTGCAATCAGTGGCGACGTAGCAACGTATAATGGTACTACTGGAACCTTAATTGAAGATAGCGGGATTGCTTCATCTAATCTAGCCCTTCTAAATGGCACTCAAACATTTTCAGCTCTTAATACATTTAGCGATGGAATTGATGTATCGGGCGGTACAGTTACTTTCCCTACAGGGTCAATATCCTCAAAAGCATTAACTAACCCTTATAAATTCAGAGTATGGGCTAATGGCGGTCAAACTATTGACAATACTTTTACCGATGTTGTCCAGTTTAATAATAAGTCTTATGATACTGGCTCTAATTTCAGCACTTCTACTTATCAATTTACAGCTCCAGCCGCAGGATATTATCAATTTAATGCTCGTATAGGAAACTTCGGAACTTCTTATACTACAGAAATTGCTCTGGCAGTTAATGGAACTACCGCTTCACGAGGCGGTTATGTTAATGGGGTAGCTACTGTTTCTGACTGTCTTGAACTCAGTTCGGGTCAGACTGTAGAAGTATTAGCTTATTCTTCAGGTTCTCAGACTTTAGGCGATACCGGCAGCGACTCAAGTCTTTGTTATTTTAGCGGATTTCTGGTGAGTGCAACATAAGATAATAACATGGATAGCAATAGGAACATAGAGGAGAATTCAACATGGCAACAAATTACCCAACATCACTAGACAACGGCACAAGCCTACCGTACCCAAGCTCAACAGACGATACTAACAGCCCTAGCTTAGCAGGGGGGCAAGATAATCAAAACGACGCTCTAATAGCCGTTGAAACTAAACTAGGTACAGGCTCATCAACCCCGTCAGGAACATACGCTCTAGTATCTACGGGTACAGGCACAAGTGCATGGAGTCTAGCGACACCTGCCTCTACTATTGTAGGTATCTCGGACACCCAGACTTTAACTAATAAGACAATAGACGCTGCTGACAATACTATCACTAACTTAAGCGGGTCAGATTTGGCGGACAATACAATCACCGCTACCCAGATAGCTAATGCAACAATTACCTCATCACAAATAGCCTCTGGTGGTATCGATTTCGCCAATTTACTCTCAACTATATTTAGTGGTCAAGTTAGTTCATACACCAACTCAGGGTCAGCAGGGGGAACTTTTTACTATGCAAATATAGGGGGGATTAAGTTAGTGTGGGGATTGACTGGCGCACAAACGACGGCAGAGAGTTTCGGAACTAGTAATGCTTATACAGTCGATTTTCCATCTAGTTTCTTTAACAGCGTACAATTTATTAATTGGTCACCGGCCTATCCGTTAGGAACAGGCGGTCAATTTGTTATAGCTGAGTCTACATCTGCTACAAGCGCTAGTGCTTTCTATATGCAAGATACAATCTCCAGTGGTGCTACTGTCCAAGCAATGGTATTCGCAATAGGAACATAAAAGGAATAAAACCATGATTACTTTAACTCAACTAGTAAACCGAACAGCCGACTTATGCGGAATCAACCCTAATGTCGATACTCAAGACGTGGCCAATATCTACATGGATATCAATCAAGGTTTAATGCTGATTAAAAACGCCGCCAGGATATACTGGACACGAAAACAAGCCTCAGCTCAGTTAATCCTTAACCAACAGTATTATCAGTTACCGCCCGACTGTGTTAGGGTTACTCAGGTCTATGTCAACGCTAATGGACTTAACTATCCTGTTAAACAGGTAAACTCTGAGTACATCTGGAACAAAATAAACATAATCCCTGCCATAACTATTAACGTACCAACATACTTCTTTATTAGAGGTAGAGATGAGATAGGACTATGGCCGATCCCCTCATACACCGCCCTTTCAGCTCTTAACGTATCTTACGAACCTCAACTTTACTTAGGGCTTACAGATATTAACTCGGTCACTACTCCTGCTAACGGAACTTGCACGGTTAGTGCAGGCTCAACTACCGTCACCTTTTCTAACAATATAATCACCCCTGATATGGTAGGTAGGTGGTTTAGTATTCAGGATAGATTTAATGAGTCGTGGTATCAGATAAGTATTTACGACTCGACTAACCAGTTTGAACTCGGTAACTTTTACGGGGGAACAGGTGGTTCTAACTTAAACTTTATTATTGCTGACGCCCCAGATATCCCCGAAGATTACCATATCGCCCTTGTCTACTACGCTGCCTATAACTTCTATATGAAGCGTAAAGACGTAGGCCTATCCAATCAATTCTGGGAATACTTCAATCAACTCTTAACCCAATACAAAGAAAACTACTCTAGCAAGACTACCGGTATGGTTCAGACCTCTCAGGATAGCTACCGTTACAGTATACTAATGCTTCCTCCACCTCCGATTACAACGTAATTATGACCTTGACAATCATGCGGTAATTTGCTACAATACCTATATAATTATAGGAGGCAATATGCCAGTAAAGGTTTGTGAATATAAAGAGTGTGGCAAAGAGTTTTTTGCTCATCATAGCTACAATAGATTTTGTTGCTTTGAGCATGGGATTGAAAATAGGCGTAAACCTCGACTAGAGGGCGATTGTGAATATTGCGGTAAACACTTTGTTAGTAAGCGGACTTCAACAGATTGGCACTATACTAAAGGTGGCTATAAGTTAAAATATTGCACACGAGAACACGCCCTATTGGCTCAACGAAAAGACAAAGTTAAGCGTATCTGCAAAGTTTGTGGAGTTGAGTTCTACGTATTTCCAAGTGTGGTAAAGAACGGGGGCGGTAATACTCATTCCAGAGAGTGTTATCATAAATATTACTCGGGAGAGCGACACCCAAACTGGAACGGGGGCATTACAAATGAGAATGCCCTGAAACGTAAGCGTGGTGGATTAAAGAATTGGCGTAACCTTATTTTAGTTAGAGATAACTATAGTTGCGTAGAGTGTGGAAAGCAATACGTACAACTAGAAATTGACCATATATATAGTTGGGCTTTGTTCCCAGAACTTAGGCTAGAGCTGGATAATGGGAGGACGCTCTGTGCTGAATGCCATGGTAAGACACCGACATGGGGTAGCAGAAAAATTAAAAGAGAAGACTTTCTCAAAGGCGGAAAACACTTCGATTATATTATGGACGCTCTATATATGATTGGAGTTAAAGACCCTCTCGCTTAATTTGTGCTATAATAACCTTAACAAATCCCCCTGAGGAAGTAACGCTCAGTGGGGGTTTTTATATATTATGGCAGATAGACAACCACAAAATAGACCCAAGATTGTACCCGGTATTCAATATTTCCAGGGTGGGCTTACTACTGACTATAAAATGGGCATACCTAACTCCTTTTATGCTAGTGAGAACCTAGACACTCGAACATTTCCCTCACAGGCCTCTGTACTTCCTGCAAGTCGTGCCATAGCGTCTAACTTAAAAGATTGTATTCTAGCTATCCAACAAGATTTAAGCGGTGTTAGGTGGGGCGTAGGTGATGAGGGGTGGATATATAAAATCTCTCAGGGTACTAATGGTGAAACCACAACAGTTATACCTATGGTACAAATGAGTGAAGACGGCAGTGCCGGGCTTCTCTATAGTTCAATTACCGACCAACTATATATCCCAGGTCAAAGCACGGTATCCATGTATGGCAGGGTGTCGTCAACGATTTCGGGGGCAGTTTTCAATGACGGAGTATGGGGGGCTAGTGCCAGTGTAGGGTTAGGCTGTACTTCCCTATATAACTATACAAGCGGATATTTTGACGGTCAGGCTTCAGTTAATACGTTTGGCTACCGAAACAATATCGTTACTGGTAATCTAGGGATTTCAGAGGGGATTAACCTGACTAACTATCAAACAGTAGTTACTAACTCTTTTACCGACACCTACATATTGCCTAGTTATATAATCGAAGACCAGACACCGACTAGTTTTAATAATGGTTGTTTCTTTAGTCCTGACATTGAACCGTTTTACTCGGTAGCAGTTTATGTAGATAATGTGGGTACGGGCAACTGGACACTAACCATGCACGATTCGCTGAATAATAATTTAGGTGACGTTACAATCGATAACTCGGATATGGTAAAAGGCTGGAACAACTTTGTCTTTAGCTCACCAATTAGGGCGTATGTATCGGCTTCTAACGTAGGCTATACGGCCACTTATCACTTTCATTTAACTTCAAGTGTGACAGGCGATACGGCCACTGTCTACACGGCTGACAATAACGACCTCAATAACTGTAATATGCTAGTATTCGCCGACCGCCTAGTTACTACTAATAATACTTGGCATCCAACCGCCTACTTTACTGGTACGGGTAGCCCCTTACTCTGTATAGGTAACGGTAACTATCTTGCGACCTATAACTTTGGTAATGACGCTAACCCCTCTAACTCACAATTTCAACGACACAACCTAGTGTTTAGACCAGGTGAGGAAGTTTGCGGTATGTCTTCTAACTATGGATATCTGATTATAGGGACTGAGATACGCTCAACTGATTCAACTAAAAATGCTCAATTCGGACGATTGTACTTCTGGGACGGTTCAACTTCTAACCCTGCTTTCTATATCGATTTGCCTATGGGTGCACCTTATGGCCTAACCTCATTTAATAACGTCACCTATATGGAGATAGCAGGTTCACTGTACGCCTGGAGTGGTGGTCAGACGGTGCTTAAAGTTAGGAAGTTAGCCTACCAGAACACTGACTATATGGACGCTGAAGACCAGACAAGGGTTAACCCTAACGGCTTTACCAACCGCTACAATATTTTAATGATGGGCTATCCTAGCTTTACTACCGACCCTAATATAGATTATGGTATATGGTCATGGGGTGGGGTTGAACTTACCTACCCTAACTCTTATGTTTATTCTTACTCGCAATCTATTGTTCAGTACGATCAGGAAACTAATACGAAGTCTAATCAGAACTACAGCTCTACTAATAACCTAAAACTTGGCTGTTGTGTTAACTTTGTTGACGCTCTTTACTCCTCATGGCAGTATACCGATAGTAGCGGAGTGGTTCACTCAGGTCTTGACGTTGTGGATAACTTTTCAGACCCTGCTCAATTCGCTACTTTCACCTCTTTAATCTTTGACGGGGGCGTTGTCTATAAAGAAAAAATGGCAGTTAGGTATAAGATTAGTTGTGAACCTTTGCCGTCAGGGTGGACTTTAATACCTTGGTGGTCAGTCGATAGAGCTGATAGACAGTATGGCACAGGGGTGACAACAGGGGCTACCAGTGCTTTTGTAGAGTGGAATAATCTTAGGTTTCATGAATTACAATACGGTTGTGTTTTAATAAATAATGGGGCAACAGAGCCAGCGGTGATTTTAGGTTTTGCCCCAGAGATCGATCCTCTATCACAAGAGGTTGACCTTGAACCTAATGAATTGCCAGGACAGGACTAGATATGTATGATGACCCAGAGGATATGTTTGGTAATGTCGGATCGAACATTATCTCTAACAGCTCACAAAACGACCCGTCAATCGCCTTTGCCGCTAATCCAATAGTAGGTAATATGCAGTTCAATATAGTCGCCCCCTCAACTCAGGGGATTAAAGTCGAACCAGGTTATCCCCAAATCCCTTATGTCGGCCTAGAGTGGTTAATTTACTTCGCACAAGCCTCTAACCCCATGACTAACCCAGTATTCTCAACGGGTGGCTCTAACACAGGTGAGCAAGCTGTTAGTGGGCAGGTAACCATGAGCGATAGTGCCGGCACAACTAGATATTCACAAGGCACTATAACTAACAGTTCAGCTAATACAGGAGGTTAAAATGAATCCCCAAACTAACTCAAATAACTTTTTCGGGATAGCTGTTTCACTCCCCGGCATAAACGTCAATCAGGCTAGCCCCTCTCAAATGATGTACACCAATGACTACTCAACTACAACCTGGAGAGATAATAACGGTAATATTACCCTGCAAGAGGGTTTACTATCGGGGGGTAATTATGGTTTATCGGCAGGCGGTGGGTCAGTAATTTTAGATGCAAACGGACTGTCTTTAAATCCCAATAGTTCTACTAATTCTATACAGCTAACCTCAACCCAATTAAGTGTTTATGAAGACGGTGTAGAACAAATTAGAATAGGCTTACTGCCTGACGGCACATACGGCATGGTAATAACTGTACCTGGAACAAGTGTGGATCAAGCATATGGGGGTTAATAATGCAGACCTATATTTCAGCTCTAATTGGGATATAGATCAGATTTTATATCAAGGGGAGTCTAGCAGTATTGATCTATCTGTAAATAGTGGCACAACGCCAAATTTTATAAGCTTAAAAACTTTTTCGTTAAGTTTCCCCCCAGTAGTTGACGGTACATTTCAATTAACCTCCGATAGTGTTTGGCGACAATTTAATGACGCTAGTTCTGGGGACACGACTTTAATAAATTTACTACCAATGTGCCTAGTTTGTACGTCTAGTGAGATAGGAATTTCTTATTTTAATTACAACTCTAGTACAGTAAGTATAAATGTTCGGTGGTTTGTATGGACAGATGAGGTAGACCACTAATGAGTTTAAATCTTGCAGATAGTCTTTTCGCCTCTGTCGCCCGATATGAATATGTAGCCACTACAGGGTCTGCGGACTTTTCTGGTAAAGACCCATTAGTAACAATATCTCATAACCTTGGGTATACGCCGTATTTTAAATGCTATGTTCTGTTTTCAGGTGATACCTATTATTACTATGTTAATACATCTAGCGACCTAGTATATTATGGGGAGTCCAACCAACTACAGGTTAGCAGTTTATACGCTAACAGCACCGACCTATATTGTCAGTTCAATAATGGTACTGCTTCTGGAACATTTTATTATAGGATATATGCGGAGCCACAATCATGAGTCTTAACCCTTTAGATATTCAAATGAGTAGCACAACTGCTTCTCTTAAAATATTACTTAAAGGCTCTGGTAGTTTTGTCGTACCAAGTAGTAGTGGCTCTGTAGTGTCTACAACTGCAACTATAGCCCATAATTTTGGAAGCTCTAATCTTTTATGGCAGGTAGGTTTTTCAATATCTACCTTTAGTTTGTCGGGATTAATGACACCTTGGTCAAGTGGAGATGGCCAAGCTACTGTTGTTTCTACCGTTGACGATACAAATTTGTATATTACAGGTTTTGCTCAAACAGCCGGTTCGCCTACTTCTGCCTACACTGTAGATTATTACTATAGAATTTTAGTACCATAGTGGTATAATGTAAAAAGTAGCCCCAAGAGGCAGTAAAGCTCTTGGAGTTTTTTATTTTATAAGGACAAAAATGCCACCAGCAACACTTCAATCAGCCCAAGGAACAAACGCATTAGTCAACCAAGCCCGACAAGCAGGATTACAGCGTACTGCCCAAGATCAGGCTCAGCTTAATACTGCCAATAATGTTTACGGCCAGACTAACGCTCAGGCTAATTCAGCCTACCAGAATTTACTTAATAACACCCAGAACTACACCAAGAATTATTTGGGTAACTTAAATGCCTCTGAAGCTAATCAGGGGTACAACGCTAATACCACCTCACAACTAGAAAATAGTTTGTCAAACGCCACCAGAGCCTCAGCCAATAGTGCTGAAGCCTACGCCAATGCCCCTCAAGCAGCCCAACAGATGAGTAACTATTCAGGGGCAACAGCAGGACAAGTAACCCAGAACCTCGCAAATCTATCTAACTCACTCCAAACAGGCATGGCAGGCACTAACCAGATGTTAAGCGGCCTACAAGGGAACTTAAATGCTCAGGCAGCTCTTTACGGTCAGAACGTCACTAATGCTAATAACATGACTCAAGGCCAACAGACAGGCTACAACGATCTCTACCAGCAAGCTAACGCCCAAATGCAAAACGCTGTTTCCCAATTAAACAATATCCAAACCGTAGCCTCACAACAAGGTTACTACAACGCCCAGCAGTTGAATCAACTTCAGAGTGCATATAACGGTTATGTCACTGCTCAAGCTGCCGCTGAACAAGCTCAGGCAGCTATGATTAAAGCCAACGCTCAGGCCGCTCTTCAATCACAACAAACTATAGCCCTTAGAAACACCAACCAAAACTCCGAAAACGCTACTATGAAACAAGGCAAGAATGGTTACTATTCGTTTTCATCACCATCAACAACTAAGGGTGGGGCAGCACCTATCAGTGCAGCAACATACGCTAGAGATACAGGTCAGACATTACCTCAATTACTTCAGACTATGGTGGCATCAGGTAATAGTGCAGCCTCACCAATTCTTCAAGATTTGATATCCAGACGTAGTATGAACACCCAACAACTAGCCAACTACATAGCCTCTAATTCAGCCTTTTCACCATATGTATGGGGGGATAATTCTAGTCAACTTAGTTCAATTCTCAGTGGTATTCCCTCGGCCGCCCCAGCAGTAAGTGGTAATACCGCAACAAAACCAAATAATTCAAGTGGCTCTGGCTGGACATATCCGTTTGGCTTAGGTAGCTCAGCAGCTAGGATACTATAATGAACCCAGTAGCATTTATGCCAAAACCAGCACCAGCTCCTGCTGTGCCAAAAAACCAGCCTAGTGGTTGGGAAAGGTGGTTGCCTACTATAGGTAGTACCGTTGGAAGTATTGGTGGCGATCTTTTAGGGGGTGCTGCTGATGTAGCAACGGGAGGTTTAGCCACGCCTTTAATTAACCCAATTACAATGTCCACCCTATTATCGGGATTAGGCGGTGCTGCTGGACAAGCTACAGAAAATGGCCTATCTGGACAAAACCCTTTTCAGATGAACGACCTTACGCAAGGAGGTATTGGAGCTGGGGCTAACTTGGCTGGATTCGGAGTTGGTAAATTACTAGGCATGGGTGGTAAAGCTATAGGTCAAGTCGGGTCAGACATGGCAGCCCAGACCGCATCAGAAAAGGCAGCACAAGGGGCACTTGATGCCGCACAGTCCACCAAAAACGCATTTGGGGGGATTAACGATGGTGTACAGATTGCCAACAACTTAAAAGATAATCAGGGGCTTATGACACAGTTCGGTCGTAACCCGGCATCCCCCGAAGAAATGGCTCATGTAGCACAAGGAGGTGACCTTATAAACCAAGTCGATAATGAAGCGTTGTCCACTGGCAAACCAATAGAAACTAATAAACTATTATCTAGTAATAACATTGTGAACTTAAGCCCACAAGAGCAACAGGCACTTATGGACTCAGGTATAGTGCAAAATGGTGCATTTACACAACTTCCTGATACTATAACTCCCCAGCAAGCTAATGACTTTGCACAGAGTCTAGGGGCTCAAGAACGTGAAGCAAGGGCACTAATGGAAAACGCTAGAACTGCCTCACCAAAAGACTTTACACCCCTTAAACAAGAATATAACCAGATAAGCCAACTATATAAGCAGGCTAAGGAAGTGGCTGGAACACCTGAAGTCAACGCCTCTATAGCAGCCCGAACTGTTACTCCCGAAGAAAAAGCCGCCTTGGTGCAAGAGTACGGCCAGAAACAAGCGGATTATGTTGAAGAACAAATAAACAACGCCAAAACCCATGCTGACCTTGTTGCCGCTAAAAGACCGTTTGCTGAAATGGGTAATATTTCTCGCTCCGCAATTCGTGATGAACAGGCCGTTGCTACTCCAAGAGGACTAGCTAGAGCCAAAGAGAGTGCCGGCGAGCTACCAGCAAAAGCTGGCGGTAAGAATATAAAATCACTAAGAAACATTGCTGCACTGTTTGGAGTAGGTCAGGAAGTATCAGGCGGTAAAAAGAGTACGCTTATGAACGCCCTTGACTTAGCTGCTATCGCCCAAGACGCCCCAGAGATATTTGGCAATGGCGATACGGTATCTAAACTCGGTAATTTATTAACAAGAGCCGGCAAGTACGCTAATGTACCGGCAACCGCAGTTGGCAATATGGCAACCGCACAAACACCTAACGCAACAGGAGATCCTATGATACAAAATGCACTTCAACAAATCCAACAAACCCCTAACCCATACTCTAACCCCTTAGCTAATGCCGAGCAGCTATTATCTGAACAGGCTATCAACCCAACCATGATTTCTGGCGGTTCACCAGCCTCAAGTGTAACTAGCTTAATGCAAGCCGCCCAAAAGTACTCAGAAGCTCAGGCAGCTATTGAGAGTATGTTAAGACTATACGGGCAAGCTGGCGGCGCACAAGGCCCAGCAGGCGGAGCTTTAAGCTACATATCCTCATTATTCGGAGGTGGCGAAGCCTCAAGGTTAGGTCAACTCAAGAACAGCCAAAACGGTTTAGCCTCAATCTTAAACAATGCTGGTATAGGCGGCGCACAAAGTGTCATGCCATCTATCTTTATGAACGGACCTACAGCCAATGCTAACATAGGATCACTGTCAAATATACTTGGTGCATTAAGCCCTCAAGTTGGTAACGCTGGTTAGTTACTAGCTATTGCTGCGAAAAAGAAACCAATAAGCAATAGACCAACAATGGCAAGAAATATAGAGCTACCGGCGATACCACCTGCTTTTGCGCCATTAGCTATACCTCTTTTAGTTGATTCTTTCATAGTTGTGCCTTTCTTTACTAACTTAAATCTAGCACATAGTTATGCTAAAGTCAAGATACGCTTTCGGCAAGCTGGTCAACTGATACTTTAACCATAAGGCTCTGAGGGTCGAATTCTACCTTAAGAGGGTCTGAGTCTTCAAATGCCCAACGGTTTGCGGCCATTTCTTTAACTAGCATAATCATCATGGCACGGTTAAAGTTATAGATTTCAAATGTCTTTTGCCTTAAAATGTCGATCTCTTTCATCTGGTCGGGGTTGATTTTAAACTCTAGGGGGTCTTTACTGCTTGGTATTTTTCGTGGCATATTATCTCCTTATAAATTACCGTATTGTCTTACGTTATCGATACCGAAGTAATCAACGGCTCGATCTTTATATATATGTATGAACTCGGGGTTAGGGTTGCCGTTATGGTCATAGGGCTGAACGATATCTGCCTTGTGGTCGGCTCGCTGAGTTTCGTGACGGTATTGTTTGTACTGGTCACTGTGCTTTGTGGGCAGAGGGGCTGAATCGGTCACTAATTTACCATTTATGAGGGCAATCATCTTTTGGCCAACTCCTGCATAGATTTAAGGGCTGATTCTCGGTTAAGTTGTTCTGGACTCTTAGGGTTAATAACCTGTGAAGTCTGTCTGGTTACACTGGGGGTAGAATAGGAGGGTAGACTTACATATGATTGTTTAGGGGGCGGAGTTTCGTTTACCTTTTTATGTACCTCTGTTATTTTCTTACTTACCTCTAATAGTTTAGAGTGAATCAGTCCTAAAACGAACCCTACCATAAAGGTTGCTAGTAATGCACTAAACATTTAATTTACTCCTTACTGCTTTTAATAAATCTGCTTCAAGGACTAGTTCGGATAAAACCTCCTTATATTTATCCCCGAACAGGGCTTTAGCAAAGTCTAGGTTAAGAATCAGGGAGCGGATATCGGCGTTACGCTTTTTTAGGGCTTTAACAACACTTACAGCTTCTGTGCCTTTTATAATACTCTCGTGGACTATTTCCTGCCACTTCCAGCCGTTCTTAATAGCCAACTGCACTATTTCTACTAGTTCTTTGTCTTTAGGCGTTAAAAACACTCCGTATTGGTTAAAATGGCGATCTGGTACACTCTGGTGTTCTAGTGAAGTTATAGGCTTAGGAGTGGGGGCTATGCCACGTTGAACCAGGTTATTAAGTTCACGGCTATCGGCATACTCAGGCTGAGGGGTATATTTATTATCCGCCTTAACGCCAGTCCAAGTAGTGCCCTCCATTACTCAACCTTTTCTTCTCGATCTACAAAGACAGTTGTTGCCTGAACCGTAATAAGCATAGAGGCAATTGAGGTAGCATTTTTAACTATTTCTTCTACAACTCGGCAAGGGTCAATTATTCCCTCTTTTAGCATGTTCACTAGTTTAACGCTTTCAGCCGTCTTAAAGTTTATACCTTGCCAGTCTTTAGCTTGTTTAACCCTGAACAATACTTCTTGGGCGTTAAGCCCGGCATTATCTGCCTGTTCCATAATAAGTCTTTGGTAGGCAGGTGAAAACTCAGCAGCATCAACTCTAGCTAAAGCCACAGCTCCGCCCGGTAATACACCAAGAGCTGGGGCGGATTTAATAGCACAGACAGCGTCATCTACCCTAAGTTTTAGTTCGTTACGCTCAAGGTCAGTCGGTGCACCTACTCGGATAAAGCCTAGCTTACCCTCTAAACGGGTGATTCTCTCTCTTAGGGCGTCAACATCTATAATATCTGAGGCTTCAGCTAATTGCTGTTTTAGCTCGGCAATTTTCTGCTTACGAGATAATAGTACAATATCGTTATCTTCGTTAGATTCATCAACAACTATAGTAGTAGACTTGCCGTCAATCAGGACTCTGTCGGCATAGCCTAAGTCCTCTAGTTTAAAGTCTTCAGGCGAAGACCTATAGGGGCGACCGCCGACAACGGCACATAGATCATCAAGGAAAAGCGACCTCTTACCCTCAAAGCCTAACGGTTCAACTGGGGTGACGTTAATTATGCCTTTAACGTGGTTCAGCATGAGAAAATCAGCGACTTCGTTACCTATCTCGCTTATTAAAATAATGTCCTTGTAGTGGGGCATGATTTTAGTTAATAAGGGGGCAATATCGGCTGTTGTCCGCATAGGGCGTTCACATATTAGAATTGGTACATTGGAGTGCTTGCTAACAAGGTTAGAGGGATCATTAGCTAGAGATACATGAGTAAAGCCCTTAGGAAACCAAAAGCCGTCAATGACATCCCCTATAACCCCGTCTTCACCTGAGGCCTCAACTACTATCTGCCCGTCAATCCCTAGTTGTCTAAAGAGGGTGCTAATTAAAATGCCTAGCTGTTCGTTGCCGGCACTTATCTCGGCTATCTTGGGGAGTAGATCGTCACTAAAGGGCTTGGCTAATTGTTTACATTGTTCAATAACGTCGTAGGAAACCTCTTTAAGTCGTCGGGCTACTTCCATACGGTTTTTACCAGCCGATAATTGTTTTTGGGCTTCATTGTATAAGAGTACGCTTAAAAGAATAGTGGCAGTCGTACCGTCACCTACGTTTTTATTGCTCTGAGAGCTAGCTTGGAAAACTGCTCTAACGGCTTCATTTTCGACGGGGTCTTCTAAGAAAAATCTTCGTATATTGGTTATGCCGTCTCTTGATATCTGAGGATCGCCATAGTTTTGCTCTAACATGACGTTGCCGGCTCTTGGGCCATATCCAGCTTTTTCTAAAATGTATGCCTGTTCAAGACCGCTTTTAATTTTATTATCTAGTTCCTGCCCCGTTATTAAGTGTTTAGCTTGTTTCATAAACCGATATATCCTCTAATAGTATTGCGCAATACTTTTTATTATCTTTTTCTATTACATCACCGGCCTTAAACTCCTGCCAGTAAAGACGTTTACCGACATAGTGATTGTATTTTTCATCACCTACACTTAGACAGATTCCACTAACTCGGTCGTTATACTTACCCTCAAGTGTGGCTAGTCCCTCATATTTATCTATTAGTTCAACCAAAGCAAATTTCTTAGTTGGATTTAGCATTTTTGGTTATCCTTATTGCCATTTACAATCATAGTATTATATAATGCAAGCATTAGCAAGTGCCCAAGAGCATGTAAATGTCTTGGGTTTTTTTATTTAACAACTATGACAAAATTAAGCGACATACTACAAAACAAGACACCTCACTCCTCAGCCAGGTATAAATTGAATATGCAGCATAGAAGTGACGGCCAGTTAATGGAGGGTAAAGGCCCAAAACCAGCTACCCCCAATGATGAGAAAATACACTTAGGTCATATTTTAGATAGTGCCGAGTATAACTTGAGGCATGATTTCGACCACTCGACTGAACTTGCTTATGATTATGGTAGGCTGTCTAAAGAAGCCCCGAAAGACGCTAAATACATACAAGATCAAACTAAAAGATTTTTAAACCCTGTTTGGAGTAAAATGGGGCTTAAACTAGTAAAGGTTGTAAAATGAACATAGCTGATATAGTACCAAGTAAACCGACCATTAGCCTGGACAGTAAGTGCTTACCAGAACTAAAAGATTGGAAAGTCGGAAAGACTTATGAGATACATCTTAAAATAAGAGAAACTGGGGTACATGAAGATAGATATGACGACAATAAAAAACGCTTGCATGCTACCTTTGAAGTTATAAAGGCGGAAACTTGCAATGAATAAGCAGGTGAAACAGTGGCTAGAAAAAAGTAAGTCCGACAAGGACTTTACTAAGAACTTAGCCCAACAAGTGTTGAGTGATGTTATAGGTAAAAAAAGCCCCTCAAGCCTGAAGATTAAAGTCAAATTTGATAAAGCGAAAAGTAAACCAAGTACCAAGCGTACTACCCAAAAGAAAGAGAGAATCATATAATGAAATTATCTGATGTAGTTAAATCTAAAGTCGTTAAAGAAGCCAAAAAAGGGCATGACTTCGGCAAAAAGAATAAAAAAGGTACAGGCTTTAAATCCCTGACTCACAAACTAGAAAAAGAGGGCAAGAGTAAAAAGAGTGCCAAGAAGATTGCTGGTGCAGAGTTTTGGAAGCAGATAGGTAAATGAGTATGAGTATATTACAGAGTATTATACCGATATCTTATGGCATAGGTATACTTGGTATTTCGGGTGCGGTATTTTCTTTTGTAAGATACAATAATTATAAGGGCACAGTTGAGCTACAAAACGACAACATTAAAGCCCTTGAGGATCAAGCCAAAATCCACTCTCAGATACTAGAGGATAATAAGATCACTATTGAAAAGCTAAACGCCAGAATTAATGTAGTTGAAAGT